>P_2C_Liq_1_UnCtyDRAFT_1000881_pt1 | contig 12073 bp, 8 predicted proteins | sample Pon2CUnioCityCA_2_FD_10234 | JGI IMG/M metagenome (IMG submission 10234)
TTAGTGATGGTACCTACCAAGATACAGATGAAGTTTTGGTTATTGTGTCAGCTTCCGGTAATTTAAGTCCTTCTATTTCTATTAATTCGCCAATTAATAATGCTGCTTTTAAAGAAGGGCAAAACATCACTTTCACTACAATTTCCAATGATTTAGATGGTAGTATTGCTTTAGTAGAATTTTTTAACGGAAATACCAAAATAGGAGAAACAACTGCATCACCATTTAATTTTACTTGGTTAGATGCTTCTTTAGGGAATCATCAAATTACAGCTGTTGCTACCGATAATTTGGGGGCAAAAACAACATCATCAGTAGTTAATATATCTGTAAACGAAGAAAAGAAATGTTCAGAAGTTTCATCAGAAGCTCAACAGGGCTCTTTTTCTCAAGGCTATAAAGTAACTTTTGAAACGATTGGAACTTCTGTAGAAATACAATTTGAATTGTTAGATACAGATAAAACAGGTGTAATTGCTTACTTATGGAAACAATCTCCATTTGCAGAAACTCAAATGAATCAAGAATCAGGTCTTGTTTTTAAAAGTACTGTTGGCGGTGTTTCAGTTGGCGAAACCATAAGTTATGCTTGTAAATTTGCATATGCAGGTGGTTTGTCTGCAACAAACTATTTTTCTTATCAAGTAGGTAGTAGTTGTACAGGTAGTTCATCAGATACAACTGCACCAGAAAATTTTACAGCAACAGTAGGCAATGTAACTGCAACTTCTGTAGAATTTGTATTGAATGGTACAGACGATTCTGGCAAAGTGATTTACGAAATTGACTATAATGGTAATTCAGAATCGGTAAATGCAAACTCTGGTGAGCAGACTTCTTATACAGTTACAGGTTTATCTGCAGATACAGACTATACTTTTACTATAAAAGCGAAAGATTTATCTGGTAATGTTGCCACAAATAATCCTATTATATTAAATGCAAAAACCACCGAAAACACCAATACAGATTGTGCTGGTTTTGCAAGCGATGCTATAGAAGGAGCATTTTCTTTAGGATACAATTATGAGTTTACCACAAATGGTTCTAGTGTAACAATTACTTTTGAACTGTTAGATGCTGATAAAACAGGTGTGGTAGCCTATTTATGGAAACAATCTCCATTTGCTGAAACACAAATGAGTTTAGTTTCAGGTAAAAAATTCTCACAAACGATTAATGGTTTAACAAACGGAGAGACCATAAGTTATGCTTGTAAGTTTGCTTTTGCTGGTGGATTAGCAATTACCAAATATTTATCTTATACCGTGGGTGATAATTGTACATTAAGCACAAAAGATAATATTTTATCAAGTTCTGTTGCTTTATACCCAAACCCAGCACAAGATCTTTTATATATATCTTCACCAATTAAAAAGATTACGAATGTTGAGGTTTATTCTTTATTGGGTAAAAAGCTCTTGAGCTTTTATTCAGGTTCAGAAAAAATAAGGATTGATGACTTGTCAAGTGGATTGTATTTCATTAAAATTTATAGTGATACAATAAGTTATACTACAAAGTTTCTTAAAGAATAAGAAGTTTAACAACTTATAAAAAAATCCGTTTAGATAAATTCTAAACGGATTTTTTATTCCTGCCTTCAAAGAAATGACAAACAAAAGATATTTAATTATTTATCAAAACCCATTCTCCTTTTTCTATTAAAGGAATGGCTTGTTTAAATTTCACCACTTTTTCTTCGCCACTCATTACATTTTTAATAGTAACACGTTCGTTTCTACCAATTTTTGGTTGTTCTCTTACAACGGTTTCTACAGGTTCTGAAGATTGCTGACGAGAATTTTGAATCGCTTGTTCTGTTGTATTTTGCACATCAGCTTTACTAGTACTTAAATTTTCTCTTTTTTGCTGACGAGCTTCAGAAATTTGATTTCTATCTTGTGCAGGTAATTCACCTTTAAATAAGAAAGATAATACTTCTTTATTGATGTGATCTACCGTAGTTTTAAATAATTCAAAAGCTTCAAATTTATAAATTAAAAGCGGATCTTTTTGTTCGTAAGAAGCATTTTGTACAGATTGTTTTAACTCGTCCATTTTACGCAAATGCTCTTTCCAGTTTTCATCTATAATAGCAAGTGTAATGTTTTTTTCAAAATCGGTAATTAAGCTTTTACCTTCACTTTCATAAGCCTCTTTTAAATTGGTAACTACTTGTAAAGATTTAATTCCGTCTGTAAAAGGTACAACTATACGTTCATATTTATCACCTTCATTTTCATAAACATCTTTAATTACAGGATATGCTAAAACAGCATTTTTTTCAATTTTATTTTTATAGTGTTCTGTAACAATATTATATAATTGATCTGTGATTTCTTTTTCAGATAGTTTTTCAAATTCCTCTTCAGAAAAAGGAGAAGTCATAGAAGAGAATTTAATCAATTCGAACTCAAAATTCTGAAAATCTTTTACAGATTTGTTACTGTTTACAATAGATTCGCAAGTATCATAAATCATGTTAGCAATATCTAATTGCAAACGTTTACCATCTAATGCATTACGTCTTCTTTTATATACAAACTCACGTTGTGCGTTCATAATATCATCATACTCTAATAAACGTTTTCTGATACCAAAGTTGTTTTCTTCTACTTTTTTCTGAGCTCTTTCTATAGATTTTGTAATCATAGAGTGCTGAATTACTTCACCTTCTTTTAAGCCCATTCTGTCCATCATTTTTGCAATTCTATCAGAGCCAAATAAACGCATTAAATTATCGTCTAAAGCTACATAAAATTGAGAGGACCCTACATCACCTTGTCGTCCAGCACGACCTCTTAACTGTCTGTCTACACGTCTAGAGTCATGACGTTCTGTACCAATAATTGCCAAACCACCAGCTTGTTTTACTTCGTTAGAAAGTTTAATATCTGTACCACGTCCTGCCATGTTTGTTGCAATAGTTACAATACCAGGTTTACCAGCTTCTGCAACAACATCTGCTTCTCTTTTATGTAATTTTGCATTTAAAATATTATGTGGAATTTTACGCATTTGTAACATTCTACCTAATAATTCAGAAATTTCTACAGAAGTTGTACCTACTAAAACAGGTCTTTTTTGCTCTACTAATTTTACAATATCCTCTATTACTGCATTGTATTTTTCTCTAGCAGTTTTATAAACTAAATCTTGTTTATCATCTCTTTGAATAGGTTTATTGGTAGGAATTTCTACTACATCTAATTTGTAGATTTCCCATAATTCTCCAGCTTCTGTAATCGCAGTTCCTGTCATACCAGACAATTTACGATACATTCTAAAGTAATTTTGTAAGGTTACTGTTGCAAAAGTTTGTGTAGCATCTTCAATTTTTACATTTTCTTTTGCTTCTATAGCTTGGTGCAATCCGTCAGAATAACGACGACCGTCCATAATACGTCCTGTTTGCTCATCAACAATCATTACTTTGTTATCCATTACTACATACTCAACATCTTTTTCAAAAACAGTATATGCTTTTAGTAGTTGATTCATGGTATGAATACGCTCGCTTTTAATGTTAAAGTCTTTGTATAATTCTTCTTTTTCTGAGGCTTTTTCTTCTGCAGAATTTTCAGAAGCATCAATTTCGCCAATTTTTACACCAATGTCTGGTAATACAAAAAAGGTATCGTTGTTTGTTTTTTCAGATAAATGTGCAATCCCCTTATCTGTTAAATCTATTTGATTGTTTTTTTCTTCTACAACAAACCATAAGTCTTCATCTACCTCTGGCATTAACTTGTTGTTATCTTGCATGTAGTAATTTTCTGTTTTTTGTAAGATTTGTTTGATACCTTCTTGAGACAAAAACTTAATTAAGGCTTTGTTTTTTGGTAACCCTCTGTATACTCTTAATAATAAGAAACCACCATCTTTATCATTACCCTCTGCTATTAATTTTTTTGTCTCTGCAAGTACACTTACCAAATGTTGTTTTTGTAAACTTACAATATCTGCTACCAAAGGTTTAAGCTCTGTAAATTCGTGTATATCTCCTTGTGGAATTGGTCCAGAAATAATTAAAGGAGTTCTTGCATCATCAATTAAAACAGAGTCTACCTCATCTATAATGGCATAATTTGGTGTTCTTTGTACCAAATCGTCTTTAGAGCTAGCCATATTATCGCGTAAATAATCGAAACCAAATTCGTTATTTGTACCATAAGTAATATCTGCATTATAGGCTTTTCTACGTGCATCAGAATTTGGTTGGTGGTAATCGATACAGTCTGTAGTTAAACCATGAAATTCGAAAATGGGTCCCATCCACGCTTTATCACGTTTTGCTAAATAGTCGTTTACAGTTACTAAATGCACCCCTTTTCCTGTTAAGGCATTTAAATATACAGGTAATGTAGATACAAGTGTTTTACCTTCACCCGTCATCATTTCTGCAATTTTACCTTGATGTAAAACAGAACCTCCAATTAATTGAACATCATAGTGTATCATGTCCCAAGTAACTGGTTTTCCAGCTGCATCCCAAGAGTGGGCCCAATAAGCTTTGTCTTCTTCTAAAGTTACGTTGTCTCTTTCTGCAGATAATTCTCTATCAAAAGGTGTGGCAGTAACTTGTATTTCTTCATTTTCTACAAAACGTTTTGCAGTTTCTTTAACGACTGCAAATGCTTCTGGCATAATTTCTAATAACGTATCTTCAGAGGCTTTGTAGGCTTGGTCTTTTAAAGTATCTATTTCTACATAAATATCTTCTTGTTTGTCAATATCGGCCGTTTTTGCGTCTATTTCTAAAGCATCTATTTTGTCTGTAAATTGTTTAGTTGCTGCCTTAATTTTGTCTTTAAATTCTATAGTTTTTGCCCTTAACTCGTCATGAGAAAGTTTAGAAAGTGCTGCTTCAAACTTTTTTACATCCTCTACAATAGGTTGTAAATTTTTTAAATCTTTCTGTTGCTTATCGCCTACAAAAAGTTTTATTACAGAATTTAATATGCTCATTATTATTTATTTTTTTATTACAAATTGAATTTGTATTTATTTGTATATCAATTTATTATAAATCTACAAAAAGATTTATTTTTGATGAACTTAAAAACAAAAAAAAAGCCTCTTTAGAGACTTTTTTATATCATTTTTGGATTTTTAATATTCATCTTCATTCCAAAGATAATCATCTTCCGTTGGATAATCTGGCCAAATTTCTATAATAGAGTCATATGAATCACCTTCATCTTCTATGTCTTGTAAGTTTTCTACAACTTCTAACGGTGCTCCAGTTCTAATAGCGTAATCTATTAATTCGTCTTTGGTTGCTGGCCAAGGTGCATCTGCTAAATAAGATGCTAATTCTAATGTCCAATACATTTCTTAATGTTTAATTTTGTGCAAAAATAATTTTTTTACGCAATTATGCAAGTCTTTTTTAAGAAATATAATAAAAAGTTATTTTTAAGATTAATTATACTGATAACTAATTATTAAAACTTAAAAATAATTTTTAATTCAATAAAAAAAGAACGTATTAATTTTTTGTAGGTATCCATTTTATTTCTTCTACCTGTGTGTCTTTAGTCAATTTTCGTGCCAGCACAAAAAGAAAGTCAGAAAGTCTGTTTAGGTAAATTAAAATGTCATTATTTATATTTTCTTGATCGTTTAATTCAACAGAAAGTCTTTCTGCACGTCTACAAACACATCTAGCAATGTGACAGAATGACACTGCTTGATGCCCTCCAGGAAGTATAAAATGTGTCATTTGGGGTAACTCAGCCTCCATTTTATCGATTTCATTTTCTAAAAAGGCAATCGATTTTTTATCAACTTTAGGAATATTTAATCGTTCTTTACCACTTTTTAAGGTTTCTTTTTCTGGAGGAGTAGCCAACATTGCACTTAGTGTAAACAGTTCATTTTGAATATTTAAAAGAAGATTTTTTGCATTTTTAGAAATTTCTTGGTCTTTTATTAACCCAATATAAGAGTTTAGTTCATCTACAGTGCCATAGCTCTCGATGCGTAAATTGTATTTTTTTACTCTTGTACCGCCAAAAAGAGCTGTTGTACCTGTGTCTCCTGTTTTTGTGTAAATTTTCATGTTGATGAGTTCAAGATTTTGGGTTTAAAATTCAAAGTTACAAAGTTTACTTTCTAAGAAAATGTTAAACTCTAATTTTAAAATGTTCTTTTGCTTGTTCTTTTCTAAAAAATACAATTCCGTAATAAAAAAGGTCTACTGTTACAGTAACTTTTGGATTGTTTTTTATTTCACTCCAAGTACTTTCCATTTCTGTATCCCGATAAATATCATTAAAAATAAAAAATGAGTTATTATGAATAGTTGAAACACAATTATTAAAATGTACTAGGGTTTCTTTTTTTGTATGATTCTCGTTAAAAAGAATACAATCAAAAGTGCTGTTTTTTGTAACATCTGATATTGTTTTAGAAAACTTGCCTGTTATTATTTTTATTTGTTCTAAATGGTTGTTTTCAAAAATGTTTTTAGCCACTTTTGAAGTTTCTTTACAGTTTTCTAAAGTGGTTATATTCGATGTTTTGTTTCCAGCTTTTAAGGCAGTTGTATACACACCCAAAGAAGTGCCAATTTCTAAAATGCTTTTAGGTTTAAAATACTTTATAATTTTGATTAAAATAAGTATTTTTTTATTAGAAATAGGACCTATTTTTTCAATTTTAGAAGTTTGAAGTGTATTAGCTTTAAAAACATTAGAATCAATATCAAAATTTGTTACTTTTTTAAAGCTTTTAGTATCTGAAAGTTGATTTTTTATGTTTTGAAAAGACTCCCATTTTTTTGCGTTTATTTTTTTGTACAATCCTTTGGTAACCAAATTAAAAATAAAAGGGGAGTGTACCCCATGTTGGTTGGTTGATTTTAATAAAAAAGCAAGAAATTTTCTTTGGTGGTAAAACATTTTGTAAAAATGAAAAACGAAATTAAAATAAAATTATAGCTTTATCCTCATAAAGGGTATATTTATTTCCCATACTATTTATAAAAAAAAACCGAAGAGTTAACTTCGGTTTTTTTTTTAGTAAAATATTCTCTCTATTTTAGACTACCTGTCATTTCTTCTGGTTTTACCCAAGCATCATATTCTTGTGGAGTTACATACCCCAAATTAACAGCTTCTTCTTTTAGAGTAGTGCCATTTTTATGAGCAGTATTTGCAATTTCTGCTGCTTTGTAATAACCAATTTTAGTGTTTAAAGCCGTAACTAACATTAAAGAATTATTTACCAATTCATTAATTCTTGAGTGATTTGGTGTTATACCAGCTACACAATTTTCTTCAAAAGAAGTACAAGCATCTCCAATTAATTGTGCAGATTGTAATACGTTTGCAGCCATCATTGGTTTAAACACATTTAATTCGTAATGACCTTGTGTGCCACCAACGGTAACAGCAACATCATTGCCCATAACTTGTGCACATACCATTGTAATAGCTTCTGCCTGTGTTGGGTTAACTTTACCTGGCATAATAGATGAACCTGGTTCGTTTGCAGGTATTATAATTTCTCCAATTCCAGATCTTGGTCCAGAGGCCATTAAACGAATATCATTTGCAATTTTATTTAAAGAAACAGCTATTTGTTTTAAAGCTCCATGAGTTTCTACTAAAGCATCATGTGCTGCCAAAGCTTCAAATTTATTTTCTGCAGTTACAAAAGGTAAGTCTGTAAATTCTGCAATATATTTTGCGACTAATACATCATATCCTTTAGGTGTATTTAAACCAGTACCAACAGCTGTACCACCAAGAGCTAACTGACTTAAATGTGCTAAGGTATTTTCTAAAGCTTTTAAACCAAAATCTAATTGAGCAACGTAGCCAGAAAATTCTTGTCCTAACGTTAAAGGAGTTGCGTCCATTAAGTGTGTTCTACCAATTTTAACTACATCTTTAAAAGCTACTGCCTTTTTATTTAAGGTGTTTCTTAATTTAATAATGCCTGGTATCGTAGTTTCTATCACTTTTTTATAAATAGCAATATGCATCCCTGTAGGAAAAGTATCGTTTGATGATTGCGATTTGTTTACATCGTCATTAGGTTGAATTGTTTTTTCACCTTCACCAATTACTTTACCAGCTATTTCATGAGCTCTGTTAGCAATTACTTCGTTTACATTCATATTAGATTGCGTACCAGAACCTGTTTGCCAAATTACCAAAGGAAACTGATCATTATGTTTTCCTTCTAAAATTTCATCACAAACTTTTGCAATGAAGTCTCTTTTTTCTGATGATAACACTCCCAATTCTGTATTTGTATAGGCCGCTGCTTTTTTTAAGTATGCAAAACCATAAACAATTTCTAAAGGCATAGATGCAGGTGCCCCAATTTTAAAGTTATTTCTAGAGCGTTCTGTTTGAGCTCCCCAATACTTATCTGCAGGCACATTTACTTGCCCCATTGTATCTTTTTCTATTCTGTATTTCATTTTGAATGATTGTTTGTGTAGCCAACAAATTTACAAAAAAGCAGGCATATTATTTATAAACATTTTGCTTGTTTTTATGTTGAAAATTTTTAGTTTTTGATAGTGAAATTTGAAAATATGTGTTATTTTTGCAATATTAATTATTTAAAGAATTTAAAATGTTAGATTTTTCTCAATTTTCTGGATTAGTTTTATTCATGTTTATTTTTACAGCTGGTTTTTGGTTGTTAATTTTTTTACTAACATTTGTAGTACCATATTGGATTGGTGGAACTATTTGGGAAAACTTAAAGTTGAAAAAAGAAGCTAGAGAAGCTGCTGAAGGCAGATAACATTAAGATATATTCACAAAAAAAAACTCGTAATATTAATTTGTTACGAGTTTTTTGTTGCTTTCACTTTGGGAAGGTCTAAATTGCTTTTTGCAATTTAGGGATAGGATTTTATCCTTCAAAATCATTATCACCTCCATTGTAATCTCTGTTTCCTTTAAACTTTTGTTTTTTCTGATTGAAACGATATACAAAGCTAACTCTTATTTGACGTTCTCTCCATTGAAATTCACTGTATTGTTCTGAAAAATCTGGTATTATTGTTGTTCGTTCACTTCTACGTCCATTAAAAACATCGCTAATATTTAAACTTAAAGAAGCTTTTTCGTTAAAAATATCTTTACTAGCTGCAATGTTCATCGTAAAAATTCCATTTNTTTGAGATATGGCACTTTGAGATGCACCTCTGTAATTAGAGTTGATTTGTAAATCNGTTTTCCCTGGAAGTGTTATTTTTTGATTTAAACGTAAGGAAAATGCTGTATTTTGAAAATCAAAATTTTGAGTTTTATTAGTAACAGGGTTTGTGTAGTCTCCATCTGTAGTAACATTAAATAAATTAAAATCACTGTTGATGTTCCAAACTTTAAAAGGTCTATAGTTTAACGTAAATTCAAACCCAACCCTTTCTTGTGTAGATAAGTTTACTGGAAATCTTCTAGTAATTGGGTCACCATTATCTGTGGTTTCTCCTGTATCTTCTTGAATTCTTTCCCAACTATCATTACTTATATTATAATAAATTGAGGTGCTTAACGTAAATTTTTCCCATCGTTTTAAATATCCTAAATCAACAGCATCAGTAAATACAGGATTCAAATCTACATTACCCGTATAAATATTTGCTTCACTAGATCTGCTAGGAAAAGGGTTTAAGCTTCTTCCTCTAGGTCTTCGAACTCTTCTATTATATCCTAAGGTCATATTTTCGCCATCTTTAATTTCGTATCCTAAATTTAAAGTAGGAAATAAATTGCCATAAGTACTCTTTTTAGGAACGTTAACATTAGCTTGATCAATTTCTACAGATGTATATTCATAACGTAAACCAGCTAAAAGAGATATATTATTAAATTTCTGACCATATTGAAAGTAGGCTGCATTTACAAATTCTTTATAATTAAAGTTATTGTCTAAAAGGACTTCTGTTGGTATATTGTTTTTAAAATCTGTTTGTTCTAAAAAGAAACTATTAAAAATGTCTCTATAATTTCCTCTATAACCTGCTTCATACTGAATATTCTCTCCAACTGGATGTACATAATCAATTTGTAGTAAAGCTCTATCTTCATTTTGACTTTCGATAACTTCTTCAATTTCATCAGTAAAATCAGCTATAACATCAATCTCTGGTATAAAGTTTATTTTATCTTCTACTTCTGTCGAGTACTGTAAGTTTACAGATAATCTTTTTCCAGAATCATCAAAAGTATTCACATAATCTAAGGTGTACTGTATTCTTTCTTCATCTTCTGATTCGTCTTCTGTTCTTTTAGTAGCTTGTTTTATGTTTCCATTAGGTTCAAATCTATCAATAACATTTGTATTTACATCATCATCATTACCACCATTAAAAATTATATTACCAATAATACTAGAACTTTTTGTTAGGTAATATTCAGCACCAAAGCTTGTAAATATTGACCTTCCCAATCTATCAAAATTTCTTGTTTCTATAATTCTATCTATATTTTCTGATGTTGGATTAACATATTTTGTGTCGTAATAAGAGTTACCTGGGGTTTCATTATATCTAAACCCTGTGTTTGTAAAAAAGTTCCATTTTTCTGAACGCCAATTGGCATTAAATGCAGTACCAACTCTTTCTGGATATCCTAAATCTAATTGTAAAGAACCGTTAAAACCTTTAAGTTTATTTTTTCTAAGAATGATATTTAATATACCTGCAGTCCCTTCTGCATCAAACCTAGAGGAAGGTGAGGTAATAACTTCTACTTTTTCAATAGCTTCTGCAGGTATTTGTCTTAATGCATCTGCACCATTAATACCCACTAATGCACTTGGTCTACCATCAATTAAAATAGTTACGTTTTCATTTCCACGTAAACTTACGTTTCCTTCTACATCTACTTGTACAGAAGGCACGTTACCTAGAACATCACTAGCATTACCGCCTCTAATTGAAAGGTCTTTACCAATATTAAATACTTTTTTATCTAATCTAATATCTACTGTAGTTTTTTCTGCAACCACAACAATTTCATCTAAAGAACTGGTGTCTTCAGATAATTTAATGGTTCCTAAATTTAAATCTTTGGTAATGGTTTGCTTTGGGAATTTTTTAGATTTAAATGAAATAAATTCTATACTAATTTCGTAAGTTCCTTTTGGAGCTTCTACATTAAATTTACCATCAATACCAGTAATACCACCGGATAATTTATTAGTAATAGAATTTTTTAAAACAATAGTAGCATATTCTAAGGGTTTATTTGATGTTGCATCTATAACCTTACCATAAATTTTTATGTTATTAGAATCGTTTTTTTCTTGAGAAAATGATTTGTTTGCTAGTAATAAGAAAAGTAGTAGTGTAAGATTTTTTATCAAAACTTTTTTTTAAAATTTATATGACTACAAATTTCACCCATAGTTTAACTGCATTTAGTTAAACAAAAGTTAATAAATATTAAAAAAATTAATTCTAAATAATGTTTGTAATTTCTTCTGAAGGTCTGCCAATAACCGCTTTTTTATTATTTACAACAATAGGGCGTTCTATAAGCTTAGGGTATTTTAACATAGCTGTAATAATTTGCTTATCTGAAAGCTCTTTGCCTTTGTAATTTTCTTTCCAAATTTTTTCTGTTTTTCTAACTAAATCAATAGGAGAGATGTTTAACAAATTGATGATTTCATTTAATTCTTTTTCTGTAAGATTATGTTCTAAATATTTAATAATTTGAAATTCTTTACCAGAATTTTCTAAAATAGCTAAACCTTCTCTAGATTTTCTGCATCTCGGGTTGTGGTATATTTTAAGCCCCCTGTCCCCTAAAGGGGGTAAAATGTTATCATTTGTGCTCATAATTTTATTATATTTTTTAATTGATATATTTTTGGTAAAGATTGGAATTCCTTCCCTTTGGGAAGGTTAGGATGGGCTTTTCTATTTCTGCCCATTCAACATTAAATAGGCTTTTAAGAATGCGTTTATATTTCCATCCATTACGGCATCCACATTACCTGTTTCTTGCCCAGTTCTTACATCTTTTACTAATTTATAAGGATGCATTACATAATTTCTAATTTGGCTTCCCCATTCGTTTTTCATTTTGTT
>P_2C_Liq_1_UnCtyDRAFT_1000882_pt1 | contig 12060 bp, 12 predicted proteins | sample Pon2CUnioCityCA_2_FD_10234 | JGI IMG/M metagenome (IMG submission 10234)
CACCCTTCGCTCCAGCAAGTCTTGTAAATCCATTAGCAACCCCCCCGGAAACCAGGGCGTCACCTGTTCTGGGTCGTAGTCAATCAAAAAATCGATATCACTCTCTGGGGTATCTTCACCCCGCACCACTGAGCCAAATACCCGCACATTCGACGCTCCATGCTTGGCGGCCACAGCTAAAACCTGTTCTCGCTTTTCCTGCAAGAGTTCTAACAACATCAAAACCCACCTTGGCCAATTGGCGCTTAATCTCCCGATTTAGGTCTGTGGACTGCTTCATTTTAGCCTGCTTTCTGACCTGTCACTTACGGGCGATCGCCGCCACTCTACGGCCTCGACGGTAGAAATCACATCAGCGGCATCAATGTTCTTACGCAGTTTATCTACTGCTCTCCAAGGTTTATGCTCTAGTGAGTGGTTAAATGGGGCGATCGCACTCGACATCCAGCCTCCGTCAAATCAACCAGAACGGTGAGCTATCGGGGAGCAGTTCCCTAAACTCCGTGAATGGTAGCGGTTCTGGGTTAGATGGGGGTTGGGACACCAGCACTACCATCCTGGCCTGGCAAGAATTGGGCAAAGCTTACAGAAGAATTTATGTGACCTGAATGTTACCTTTCGGCATAGCCTACGTCAACTCGAGCATGACGTTCGTCAATAATAATTTTTACCACAGCTTTAGAGTTATTTTCCCTTTCCATAAATTCATATAAGCAAGCTACTATTTGCTTAATTCCTTCACCATCCTTGGAAAAAAATATTTTATCTTCATTAGCAATACTCCGGACAGTTTTTCGGGCATCAGCGAAGCGAGTCGGTGAGACAAACGCCTGTCACCTTGACCCTGCCAGGGATGTCAGGGATGTGCCGTCTCGTGCAACAAGCCGAGTCAGGAAAAGAAAGCGGGTGAGAGGGGGGGAGCTAACATCGTTGGGAGAGACGCCACAGAGCAGCGGTGTTGGCTCGCTGAGTTGGAGAAAAGCTATCCATCGTCTAAAGTGCAGATGGTAAATCTAACAAAGCCGCACAGATGGATAGCCTAAAGAGCATTGTAGCGGGTCTGCTGGCAACAGCGACCCATTTAGTAAACCCCAACAGAAATTTTTGATGACCCTGATGACCACTCTCTTCGTGGTCTGTGGTCGAGTTAACTATACAAATCTCAGTCGCTACAGCCATCTCGACGAGCGGACGTATCGGCGACACTTCGAGACCGGTCTGGGACTCGAAAGTCTCAACCGGCGCTTAATCGAACAGCTACGACCCGAGGACAGCGAACAGATAGTAGTAGTCGATTGCACCTTCAACGAGAAAAGTGGTCGTCACACCTATGGCTTGGATTGGTTTTACAACAGCAAAGCTCAACGAGCCGAAAAAGGACTCGAATGGTCGGTCGTGGCCATTATTGACTTGCAGCAGAACACGGGCTATACCTTGTCGGCCCAACAAACGGAAGCGGACTTAAGGACTCAGAAGACCCCAACCGAGGACCAAGTGGCTTCTCCAAGCCGCTTGGATTTCTACCTTGGGCATCTGGCCTATTGCACAATCTTTTTCCCCGATTGGATTCGTTATGTAGTGGCTGATGGCTTTTACAGCAAGTCCAAGTGGGTTAATGGGGTGGTGAGCTTAGGCTTCGAGACCATCGGTCGCCTGCGCAGCGATGCCAATCTTAAGTTTCTCTATGACGGTCCTCAGACGGGACGAGGTCGCCCCCGTCGCTATGACGGTAAGGTGGATTTGACTGACCCGAGCCGTTTAACCTTCGTTCAAACTTTAGACGAAGGAGTGTCTCTGTATACAGCGGTGGTCTGGTCGGTCAACTTTCGACGGCCAGTTCGTTTGGCTTATTTGCTCAAGGAACAGGATGGACGACGCAGTTACGTGGTCTTGTTTTCCACTGATGTCACTATCGACCCCCTCCATCTCTATCGTTGTTACACCGCTCGTTTCCAAATTGAGTTTATTTTTCGGGATGCTCGTCAGTTTCTGGGGTTCTCTGACTGTCAGGCTCGCTCGGCTGAAGCCCTCGATTCCCATGTCAATGCCAGTCTCATGGCTCTCAATTTAGCTAAAGCCACCTTACAATCGACCCACACTGATGCTGAACCTTTGAGTTTTTCCATCGCCTCTCTCAAACGCTTGGCTCTCAATGAGCATCTTTTTGACCTATTTATCGATATGTTTGACTTGGAGCCGACTTTAATTAAATCCCATCCCAACTACTCGGAACTCCTATCCTACGGGTCTTTGACACCCTAAATCTGTCCGGAGTATTGGTACTTAGAGAATTTAGGTATGATTGCTTTGACTCTTTTCAGTAACACTCTTGTTGAGTATCGTTACTGAGAGTTTAAATGACCTTCTATTTCCTCGGCAGTCCGTTGATACGCTTCTAAATCAATAATAAATTGGTTATTAAAAAGATGAGTTTCAATTGGTATTGTAACCCAGTATGCACCAGTCTCACGGTATTGATAAGCTAATCTTAACTTGCCATCAGAGAATGTTAACCTTCTAATTGATCTATTATCTGAGAACCAGGTATCAGAATTGCAAGAGCTGTACTCGTTTGTCAAAGTGCCTTCAAATATATAAACAGCATCTGTTCTTTCAAAGTAAGAATCTTTTATAAAGTTGTTAACATCAAAGGTTTCTCGTATTACTTGAAAACCCCGAGGATCTCCCTCTAAAACCCTGCTATTTGAAATAATACTGCTGGGACAATTGCCAGAGGAAATATTCAATTGGATTGTTTCAGGTTCAGCGTAAGCAGCACCAACATAAGCACTAAAAAGAATCACGATGGAAGCTGCAATTAGAAATAGCGATTTAACTTTCATTAGAAAATACCCAAGCATAGTAGTGGCATCAGAATCAGAGTCCTTACACCAGAAAGCGTCTGGACTACCGAGAGAAACAAGTATCTTATTTCCATTGCAACACATCTAAGCTGAGATGTCCACATAGTAAAGTTAAATGACGAAGTTAACGAGATTCCAAGGGATGTAGAAACCCCCTATGGCATCGAATAAACTAAAACCATGACCCAACTCCTACAACTTCAACCCACTCCCGACCCAGACTCACCCACCGGGGTACTAATTCCCCGCACCCTCGACGCGGCCATGGATGAACTTGACCGACTACTGCCACCGGCGCTGAAAACCGAACTGGCCCAGGCAAGCATCCCTGACCGATTACCACTGGAGACTCTTGCCAGATTATCAAGCTGGTGCGTTGCGGCAGCTTGTAGATTTCTGTCTTAATTCTACATGGGTTTGAGCCGCAACACACCCTACCGTGACTCATGAATAATGGACGAATTGACAAAGATAATCCGAGGGTTTATGAGCGACTTTTTCTTAACTCTCGAAATGCCAACTTTCAAGATGACTAGAACTATCTTCATCAGCGACAGAAGTTCCATGCTGCCACAGTTCGTATTCACTAATGTCGATATCCTCATTCCAAAGTAGCGCATATCCTCCAGGTTCGACCTGAAAGCCCCTAAAAAAAACAGGATTTTTCAAGAGAGCAAACATGGGGTTGTCTAACAACCTAGAGACATCATATTTTCGTATCTCTCCATTATCGAATTTAACTAAAAGTTTACAATCTTCAATTACTTTAACTACATTAATTCGAGGTGGTATCATAACAATTAAGACAGTCGCTACCGTGACTCGGATGACGGCTTCACAATTCTGATTCAAAAAACCGCGCATCATCAGGATCATTTCAAGCTTCGGGAACCAAAGCGATACAGAAACTGATCGCCGATTCTGATCACCCACAGTTGACCATTAGGGTAGCGTTCATAAAGTCAATTCGTTGCCACTATCGGGGTATCATCCACCTCAAACGCACCAGTGTCAATGTTAATCGCCACCACCTTACCCCAGTTTACCATCTCAATGCGAGGACGGATGTGAGCCTCATATAACACATTCCCCCGTCGAGCAAACTCCTCCTTGCTATAGCGAGGTTGTCGAACGTTCACTGCAATGACCTCATGGTGACGCTTACGGCTTCATTCTAACCTGGGTTCTACCCTGTCACACTGACGGGCGATCGCCGCCAGCTTCCGCAACTCCTCAACCGTAGAAATCACATGATCCGCCACCCAATCAATCTCCTCTAATATGGAAGAAAAAGCCGGATCGATGAATTGATAGGGGCGCTCCCATAATTTTGACGGTCTCCTGGTAGAAGGGTGGAGCTTTCACCCAAACTTTTGTGGAGTCCCGCAGGCGACCTCTTCCGGTTACAATGTGTGATACGAGAAGGGTTATAATCTCAGAAATTCCGACCTAACATTAGTAGGTCGTCAAGATTAAGTGTAAAATACAAAAGGCTGTCAACCCCTCTGAATAGGAAATGTAGGATTTCAAGCTTGGCGTTTATTTGTGAGCGCTTAACTTGCACACACCAACAAAAATCAAATGACATGAAAGTAGAGTCAATTAAAATTCAAAATTTCAGACGATTTCAAGATCTAGAAATTTCATTCAAGAATACTATTCTTGATGAGGTGAGCGATCGCTATCTGATCCTCGGCGATAACGGAACGGGTAAAACGACACTCTTACAGGCGATCGCGCTCCCTTTAGCATTGGCGACGGGTCAGATTCGAGATGTCGCAGATTTTAACTGGATCGGTTTTCTGCCTGATCGCCATTTCAGGTGGGGAGATCCCAAGATTGAGATGCAAATTTTATTTGAGGAGGAAGAATTAAAAACAACCTCTGAACTGGCAAAAAAATGGTACGACGCTCAACCGGATGAATTCAAAGAGATGCGCGAGTTTGTCGAACCCGGAGATAGCCGAAAAGTTCGCCTGCTCTTAAACGGTGATTTTTGGAAAGCGGGAGATACTCCGGCAGAACAAGCCCAATTTAGAGGAAGATATTATGCTCAATGGTTTATCAACAGGAGAGAGCAATCTGTCCGACATTATTTTTCCAAACTTCCCGGTGTCTTTTGGTTTGACCAGTTCAGACATTTAGGTTCCCATTCTAACCCAGACAGTGGTAGAGACAAGCTCAACGAAAGTAGTAGTAAATCATCCTTTGATATCGGAGTCGGCCGTCTCCGGCAATACCTGATTGATTGGCACAGAAATCAAGAATCCGGAATTGGCGATTATTCAACCAGTTACTTGTTGCAAATAGAAAGACTTTATCAAAAAGTTTTTCCTGATCGCTCATTTGCCGGGTTAGAAAAATGTCCAAGTCAAGATGATCCGACCGGAGAAGAAACTTATTTTCTGCTGAATGATGGATATCGAACCTATGATGTTGAAGAAATGTCGGCTGGAGAACAATCGGTTTTTCCTTTGCTGTATGAATTTGTCAGGCAACAAATTGCTTATTCAGTTGTCTTGATCGATGAAATAGACTTGAACTTACATCCTCCAGCCGCTCAATATTTTGTCTCTCAACTGATGAAAATTGAACCGACCTGCCAATTTATTATTACCACTCACTCTGATTCAGTTAGCAATGTTGTTGGAGAAAGTGAAACCTACCGTTTACCGGGAGGATCACTATGTCTGTAACGAATCTCTACTGCGAAGGAAATTCTCAAAGCATTGATATTCGAGTCATTCGTGCGTTATTACCACAAGGTGTTTTAATTCACCCTCTCGGTGGAAAAACGTCAAGCTTTGTCAGTAGTATTATCGCCGATCGTCGCAGACGTCCCAATTTAGCTTGTCTGGTGGATCATGATTTTGATTGTCGAGACTGGCAAATAAAAAATCAACCTCTTAGATTTGAATATGATAGTAGATGGGTCGGTTGGGCATGGGAAAGAAAAGAAATTGAAAACTATTTAATCGATCCGGTTGTCGTCCGAAATGCCTTGGGAAAGAAAGCACCCGATCGTGATCAGTATCAGAATGCTTTAAACGAAGCGGCGGAAGAAATTGCTACATATTCCGCCGCAAGAACGGCTTTGGCTTGCGAAAACTTCAAAAATTATTGGGGCGATGAAGTCCGAGAAGGACATCTATTTCCACCCAAACGTGGTAGAAATTACTGCCAGGTAAGAATAGCCGAAATCGTCAGAGAATATCGGGGCAACAGACTTGTATCCGAAGAAGATATTCAAGATAAATTCAGGACTTTACTTCCTGAATTTCGGGACGGATCGCGTTTTCAAAATTATCTCCATTATTTTGCAGGGAAGGATTTACTCTACGTCATGAGAAACGCACTCCGCAATTTTGGATTTGAAGATACTGCAAATAACTATCACCCCGAGGAAGTATTCATCGAAAGAGTTGTAACTCGAATTGAAAGCACAGAGGGGGTCTGGGAGTGGTTGCCAGAATGGACAGTTCTCCGTCAGTTGATTGAGGAGACTGATTTTTCAGAAAGTTAAAATGAAGTGGTGGAAGGGGCGATCGCCGCCACTTTCCGCAAGGCCTCAACCGTAGAAATCACATGATCCGCCACCCGGTTAATCTCCTCTAAAGTATTAAAACGGCCAATCCCAAATCGCACCGACGCATAGGCCAGCGACTCCTCACGGCCCAACGCCGCCAACACATGAGACGGTTCAATCTTCACCGACGTACAAGCCGAACCCGACGACACCGCCATCACCGGCTGCAATCCCAACAGCAACGCCTGGCCATCCACCCCCTCAAAACTCACATTCAAATTCCCCGGAAGTCGTTGCGTCGCATGGCCATTCAGATAAATTCCCTCCAACACCGAGAGACGTTCCCACAACTGCGATCGCAACTCCCGCAACCGCCTCGACTCCTCCTGCATCTGGGCCAATCCCAACTCCACCGCTTTAGCAAACCCGACAATCTGCGGTGGATACAGCGTCCCCGATCGCATCCCCCGTTCATGGCCACCCCCATGCAACTGGGCCGCCAACCGTACCCGAGGATTCCGTCGCCGCACATATAACGCCCCAATCCCCTTCGGACCATACACCTTATGGGCCGTCAGAGACATCAAATCAATACATTGGGCCTGAACATCCAAAGGGATTTTAGCGATCGCTTGGGCCGCATCCGTATGCAAGAGAATGCCGCGATCGCGACAAAGTTGTCCAATCTCCGCGATGGGTTGCAACACCCCAATCTCATTATTGGCCGCCATCACCGAGACTAAAATCGTCTCCTCCCGTAACGCTGCCGCCAACTCCTGTAAATCCACCAGGCCATCCGACTTCACCGCCAGCCGCGTCACCTCAAACCCCAAGGACTCCAAATAATCCATCGGGTCTAAAATGGCATTATGTTCCGTCACCAGCGTCACCAGATGCCGTCCCTTACTGAAATAGGCCTCCGCCACCCCCTTGAGGGCTAAATTATTAGCCTCCGTTGCGCCACTGGTGAAAATAATCTCCTCAGGAGAAGCGTTAATCGCCGCCGCCAGCGTCTCCCGGGCCTGTGTCACCGCCGCTTCCCCCTCCCAGCCATAGTGATGGTTAATACTAGCAGGATTACCGAAATACTCAGTAAAATAGGGCAGCATCGCCGCCAAAACACGCTCATCGACGGGAGTTGTGGCGTGAGCGTCGAGATAAATCGGGCGTTGTTGCACTGGAGACATCAGCCGTACAGGTTCCAAAACATTACATCTATTTCTCTATGGTAGGGTCAAGGGTCAGTTCTGCACCAACGCCTCACAGTGGCTATCACTGGGATGGGGAAAGTCGCAAATTCTTTGAAGGCTGGTATTATCGCGTCATCCTTCCTGAGATGGGGGAAACCTTCGCCTTCATGTATTCCATTGAAGATCCCATTGGCGGCGAAGCCAACAGTGGCGGCGGGGCGCAAATCCTCGGTCCCCGTGACGAGTATCTCTGTCGGACATTTCCTGATGTCAACAAGTTCTGGGCCTGGAAAAAGGGACTGGGCCTGGGCCATTGGGGGCAAACTTCCCTCACCCGTCCCCCCAAACTCATCGATCGCGATACCTTCAACGCCGAAGTCCAACAAGGCTATCAAGCTACCGCCACTTGGCATCAGGGGAAACTCTACGACCCCGGCAGCGGCCGTCACTGTACCTGGCAATATACCATTGAACCAGTTTATGGTTGGGGCGATCGCCAATCCACGGCCGGCTGGCTATCGTTTCTGGAAATCTTTGAACCCGGTTGGCAAATTCTCATGGCCCATGGTTGGGCCACCGGTTGGATTGACTGGAACGGCGATCGTTATGAGTTTAACCGCGCCCCCGCCTATGGAGAAAAGAACTGGGGACGTTCCTTTCCGCAAAAGTGGTTCTGGTTTAACTGCAACAGCTTCGACAACGAACCCAATTTAGCCCTCACTGCTGGCGGTGGCCGGCGAGAAGTTCTGAGTTTGATGGAATCGGTGGCTATGGTGGGAATCCATCATGAGGGGAGGTTTTACGAGTTTGTCCCCTGGAATGGAACCGTCACCTGGGAGATTGCGCCCTGGGGGTTTTGGAAAATGCAGGCTTGGAGTGGAGACTTAGAGGTGACGCTGACGGGAACCACCGAAGAACCCGGAACACCGCTACGGGCGCCGACTCGTGAGGGGTTAGTCTTCGCCTGTCGCGATACCATGAAGGGTCAGGTTCATCTACAGCTTAAACAGCGTCGTCAGGGAGAGTATCAGACCATTCTGGAGGCGACGAGTTCTCAATGTGGGTTAGAAGTCGGCGGTGGCCCTTGGAATGAAACTTGGGTTGTGGATTAATGGGTAACTCGCCAAATTAAGAAGTGGCGATGTATTACTGATGACGAGCATAGTCGAAATCTTCCGCCATTTCTGTTTCTGAGTAATGTCTCAGAAGCTTCCGATCGCCCAACAGTTGACTAAACTGATAGAAGTCTTGCTTTGCCAGTTCACAGGCCTTGCCAAAAGACAGAATTTCCTGCTCATAAAGCGTTAGTGCGAGTTCCTTGAGAAGTTCGGCTTCCCGGCGGGGTTCGGGAAGTCGCATCGCTTGAACCACAGAGTCGGGAATGGAGAGTTGCATCGCAATTTGGGAACTGATAAATATCCACTCCCCCGTAGTATAGCAAGCCAGCATGGGGTGTTATGGGTACAAAAACGCCATCACCAACTCATTCAACGCCACCATATTAATCAAAAAGGCATCATGGCCATGGGGAGACGATAACCACTCTAACTCGGCGTTGGGCATCCATTGGGCNAACTCCTGCTGATCCCGAGGTGGATAGAGGATATCCGAGTCGATCGCCACCACCAACGTCGGCTGGGCGATCGCCCCCAACGCCGCCCGATAATCCCCCTCTCCCCCGGAGACATCATGACGATCCATCGCCTCCGTCAACGCCACATAGGTATTAGCATCAAAGCGTTGAACTAACTTCTGTCCTTGATAGCGTAAATAACTGGCGATCGCAAACTCCCCATCGTCTTGAACCTCTCGCCCAAAGCGTTCTTCAAAACTCACTGTAGCCCGATAGGAAATCATAGCCATCATCCGGGCCGCCGCTAATCCCGTAGTAGGCGGAGTATCTTCTTCATAATGACCATTACACCAATTGGGATCGGCAAAAATCGCCTGACGTTGGGCTTCACTCATGGCAATACACCAGGGCGAATGTCGTCCCGCCGCTGCGATCGAGACAATGCGATCGACATAATCAGGATAGAGTTTTCCCCATTCCAAAACTTGCATTCCGCCCAACGAACCGCCAATCACAAACTTAAGTTTCTTCACCCCCAACCCTTGCAACAATCGCCATTGCAGTCGCACCATATCCCGAACCGTAATCGCCGGAAACGCTCGTCCATAGGGTTTCCCCGTCGCCGGATTAATCGAAATTGGCCCCGTGGTTCCGTAACAACTCCCCAGGACATTACTACAGACAATAAAATCGCGATCGCCGTCAAAGGTGCGCCCTTCTCCAAACAGCGGCCCCCACCATTCATCCGCATCAGCACTTCCCGTCAACGCATGACAAATATGAACGGCATTATCGCCCTGTTCATTGAGCGTTCCCCAACAGCGATAGGCCACTTCAACTCCCATTAACACCTCTCCCGACTCCAATGCAAACGGTTCGGGTAGCTGATAAACTTGGGTCTCGGGGGAAATCAAATGGCGGTATTTCATCAGTGAACAGTTAATAGTTAATAGTTAATAGTTAATAGTGAACAGTTAATAAAAAAAGACAGGCGGGTCAACATTGCTAGTTCTTGGGGCTGTTGACTTGGATAACTTTAAAATTATCATAAATCGGGTTTCTCCCCCTCCCCTGATGCGGGGAGGGGGCTAATTTAGCATGAATGACCTAGACGGGGTATTGGTTAGCCCGCCTTAGTGAAGGCTTGGTCGAAGTCGGCTTTGATATCTTCGATATGTTCTAAGCCGACGGAGACTCGCACCATGGCTGGGGTAATTCCAGCGGCCCCTTGTTCAGTTTCATCCATTTGCTGGTGGGTGGTGGAGGCGGGGTGAATCACGAGGGTTTTCGCATCGCCAACGTTAGCCAGGTGAGAGGCGAGTTGAACCGAATTGATAAAACTGCGACCGGCTTCTAAGCCACCCTTAATCCCGAAACTCAAGACACAACCAAAGCCATGATTGAGGTATTTTTTCGCCCGTTTATGATAGGCGTGTTTTTCCAGTCCGGGATAGCTCACCCAATCGACTTTCGGATGTTGTTCGAGCCATTTGGCTAGGGCCAATGCGTTGTCCGTATGGCGATCGACGCGCAAGGAAAGGGTTTCTAACCCTTGCAACAGCAAGAAGGCGTTAAAGGGACTCAAACAGGGTCCCAAATCCCGCAATCCTTCGACTCGGGCGCGGATAATAAAGGCGATATTGCCAAACGGACCATCGGGGCCAAAGACTTCTTGGAAGTTCAAGCCATGATAGCCCTCAGAGGGTTCGGTGAACATGGGAAATTTGCCGTTCCCCCAGTTGAAGTTCCCCGAATCGACAATCACCCCACCAATGGAGGTTCCATGGCCGCCAATCCACTTGGTAGCCGATTGGACGACAATATCGGCACCATGGTCGATGGGACGACAGAGATAGCCGGCGCAACCGAAGGTATTATCGACAATCAGGGGGATATCGTTCTCATGGGCGATCGCCGCCAAAGCCTCTAAGTCAGGGATATTAAACTTAGGGTTGCTGAGACTCTCAACGTAGATGGCTTTCGTCTTCTCGTCGATTTGTTCCCCGAAGGCCTTGGGATCATCGCTGTCAACGAACTTGACATCTACACCAAGACGTGGTAATGCGACCTTGAATTGATTGTAGGTTCCGCCATAGAGAGTGGAGGTGGAGACGATGTTGTCCCCCGCTTGACAGATATTGTTGATGGCCAGGAATTGGGCCGCCTGTCCGCTGGCGGTTGCTAGGGCCATCACCCCTCCTTCGAGGGCGGCGATGCGTTTTTCAAACACATCGGTGGTGGGGTTCATAATCCGGGTATAGATATTCCCGAATTTCTTGAGGGCGAACAAATCCGCACCGTCATCAGCATCCTCAAACACATAGGAGGTGGTTTGATAGATGGGAACCGCCCGGGAGTTAGTTCCGGGGGCGGGGGTTTGTCCGGCGTGGATTTGTAGGGTTTCGTAGCGGTGTTGATTGGCTTCTGACATTAAACCGTTCCTGATTGAAGTGAGTATTGTTCGGGGTAGTGGGGGAACAGCGTCTCGCTTGGGGCCAATGTATTTTACGGGATTCAGTCCCTGGGAACAATGGAATCTGTGAGGGTTGATACGTTTTGTTGCAATTGTTGCTTAGGACTGGGGGGACACTGGTTTAGGTTGTCCTGTTTCGGGATCGAGCGATCGCAAGGCTTGCGCCCATTTCAGCGCCAGGCTAATTTCAGTAAAGGGAACCTGAATCGGCCCCTCATCACCCCGTTGGAAACAGAGGTTGACGCTGCGACTGGTTTTGGGGGGATAGGCCTCATTAATGATATTGCCATTCACCTCAACCTCAATGGCGGTGATCTCCTTGAGAGAGAACTCCTGCACCTCCACCACCCCAGTGCGGCTGGGTTTTCCCCAGACGAGGCGATCGCCCTTTTGCCCCAACACCGCTAGGATGTCATATTTAGCGCGATCGAAGG
>P_2C_Liq_1_UnCtyDRAFT_1000883_pt1 | contig 12052 bp, 9 predicted proteins | sample Pon2CUnioCityCA_2_FD_10234 | JGI IMG/M metagenome (IMG submission 10234)
GTCAGGCCCGTGTCAGGCCAGTGGCAAACTGCCCTTGATCGCCCGGACGGGCTTGTGAACGCACGGGAATGGCCGCATCTTGGGTGATGTTTCAACCAGGTGAAAAGGGGCTGCGCTTGCGCAAACGACATTGGACCGCCGGTCTTGCCCTTGGTGCGGCGGGGCTGTTTCTGGCGGCGCTTTTGCTGGTCTTTCCGGTGCTGGAGCGGGTTTACCTCAATCAGCTTGGGCAGCGCGAATCCTCTACGCTGACCCTTGCGGTCGAGGGGCTGAAAGGCTCTTTGCGCCGGTTCGAGGCGTTGCCCGCACTGATTGCCGACACCCCCGGTCTGGCGCAGGCGCTGCGCGATCCCGCCGATCCCGCGTTGCTTGAACGGGTCAATGCGGATCTGCGGCGCACCGCCCGCGAGGTGGGCCTGTCGGATATCTTCCTGATCGATACCGACGGGCTGACCATCGCCGCCAGCAATCACTGGAAAGAGCTGTCCTTTGTCGGCCAGAATTTCGCCTATCGCCCGTATTTTACTGGCGCGCTGTCCGGCGAGCAGGGCCGCTTCTTCGCGCTGGGCACGACCTCGGGCGAGCGCGGGTATTTCTTTGCCGAGCCTGTGCGGGACGGCGCGGAAATCCTTGGGGTGCTGGCGGTCAAGTTCACCGTCGATGGCTTTGAAAAGGCCTGGCGCGACGGCACCAATGATATCATCGTTCTGGACGAGGCCGGGGTGATCTTCATGGCCAGCAGGCCTGATTGGCATTTCCGCGCGCTGGAGCCGCTGACCCGCGCGGCGCTTGCCCGGATCGAACAGACCAAGCAATATCCGATGGACCAGCTACGCCAATTGCGGACCACGCGCCGCGCGGCCGAGGCGGGGTTCGAGCAACTGCAAATCACTGGTGCCACCGGCACCACGGAAACCTTCATCGTCCAAAGCCAGATGATTCCCGAGGCGGGCTGGCAGGTGTCGTTGCTGACCCCGGCGGACCCGGCATGGACACGCGCGGCGGGCACTTTTGCGCTGTCGGCCCTGCTGCTTGTGCTGATCGGGCTGGTCGCGACAGTGGTCCTCTTGCGCCGGATGCAGTTGCAGGAACGCATCAATGCCGCCCTGTCCATGCAAGTGGAACTGGAACACCGGGTCACGCAGCGCACCGCCGAATTGAAGGCGGCCAATATCCACATCACTCAGGAGGTCGAGGAACGCCGCGCCGCCGAAACGCTTTTACGGCAAACGCAGACCGAGCTTATCCAGGCTGGAAAGCTGGCCGCGCTGGGGCAGATGTCGGCGGCGCTCAGCCATGAATTCAACCAGCCGCTTGCGGCGGTGAAATCCTTTGCGCGCAATGCGCTGGCCTATCTTGACCGGGGCGAGGCGGACAAGGTGCGCCAGAATGTCGGCATGATCGACGACATGGCCGACAGGCTGGCCGCCATTTCCACGCATCTGCGCAGTTTTGCGCGGCGTCCCGGCGAAAGGACCGAACCGATCCGGCTTGACCGCGCCATCGACAGCGCGCTGGCCATCGTCGAGCCAAAGATGCGCGCCGCCGGCTGCCGGGTAGACCGCCAAGGCAACAGCGCGGCGCTTAGGGTGCTGGGCGGCCAAGTCCGGCTGCAACAGGTTTTCGTCAACCTGCTCAGCAATGCGGTGGATGCCATGGCCGACGATCCCGAGCCTGTCATCGGGCTGCATATCGTCACGGATGCGACCCACGCGCGGATCACCGTGCGCGATCACGGCGCGGGCATGACCGAGGATGAAATCGCCCAATTGTTCGATCCTTTCTTTACCACAAAGGAGCCGGGCAAGGGGCTTGGGCTGGGGCTTTCGATCTCTTATAACATCGTGCGCGACTTCGGTGGTATGCTGGAGGGGCGCAATCACCCGCAGGGCGGGGCGGTGTTTTCGGTGACGCTGTCACTGGCGCCTGTGGCGATGGAGGCGGCGGAATGATCCCGGCGGGACCGATCCTTTTTGTCGATGATGAAGAGCCCCTGCGCATCGCGGCGCAGCAAACGCTGGACCTGGCGGATCTTGAGTGCCTGTGTTTCGACCGCGCCGCCGACGCGCTGGCGCGGATAGACCCCGAGTTTCCCGGTATCCTGGTCAGTGACATCCGGATGCCGGGGATGGATGGCACCGCACTTTTGCGGGCCGCGCTGCAAAAGGATCCCGAATTGCCGGTGATCCTTGTGACCGGGCATGGTGATCTGGATCTGGCGGTGTCGATGATGCGCGAAGGGGCCTATGATTTCATCGAGAAACCCCATGCGCCCGAACGTCTGGTGGATGCGGTGCGCCGCGCGCTGGCGATGCGCCGCCTGACCATCGAGAACCGGCAATTGCGATCCGAGGTCGCGCCGCTGATCGCCAGCAAGGACGGGCTGCGCGGCTTCAGCAAGGAAATGGAGACCGTGCGCAAACAGATCACCGCCGTTGCCGCGAGTGACGCGGATGTGTTGATCGTGGGCGAAACCGGCACCGGCAAGGGGCTGGCTGCACAGGCGCTGCACGCGGCCAGCGCGCGGGCCGACCGGCCCTTTGCGGCGATCAATTGCGCCGCCTTGCCGGACACCATGATAGAAAGCGAGCTTTTCGGGCATGAACCCGGTGCCTTTGCGGGGGCGGCGCGGGCGCGCGCGGGCAAGTTCGAACATGCCCGGCGCGGCACCATCTTTCTGGACGAGATCGACAGTCTGCCGCGCGCGCTTCAGGCCAAGCTTTTGCACGCGGTCGAGACCCGCGCGATCAGCCGGCTTGGCTCGCACGAGCGGATCGACCTTGACGTGCGGTTCATCGCGGCATCGAAATCCGATCTCGAAGCGGCCGCCGCACAGGGCACTTTTCGCAGTGATCTGCTCTACCGGCTCAACGTGGTGACGATTCGGATGCCGCCGCTGGCCGCGCGGCGCGAGGATATCCCGATGCTGTTCCTGACCTTCGTGGGGCAGATGGCCGAACGCTACAAGCAGCCGGTGCCACAGGTGCCGGGTGCGGTGCTGGATGCCATCGCTGCCCGTGCCTGGCCCGGCAATGCACGTGAATTGCGCAATGCGGCAGAGCGCTATGTGCTTGGCCTGCCGGATGTCGCCGATCAGCAGGGGCCGCCACCGGGCACGCTGGTGGAACGGGTCGCCGAACACGAGCGCGCGCTGATCGCCGCCAGCCTGGCCGCCAATGCGGGAAGGCTCAAGGACACGTATGAGGCGCTGGGCATTTCGCGCAAGGCGCTTTACGAAAAGATGCAGCGCCACGGGCTGGACCGCGAGTCGTTTGTCGACCCGGACGGTTGAGCGCAAGGCGCTTTCGCGCTACGCAGTTGGGGATGTGTCGGGTTCGACCCAAGAAACGCGGGCTTTGTTCCCGTCGTGACCCACCGGGTCGAAAAACTTGCCCTTGTCCGAAATGTTTGCGGAAACGGTGCTAGGCGATCCACGCTTCGGCGTGGTTGCTAAGGCGCGACCCGGCAGGGAGCAACGGTCCGGGCATATCATCAACAGACGCATTCGGGAGGAACCAATGCAGAAACTCACAGCACTCACCTTTGCCGCGACCGTCGCGGTTACAGGCCACGCCTTTGCACAGGACGATGTGGACCGCACCGGCTGGCCGGACAGCTTTACCGTTGGCACCGCGTCGCAGGGCGGCACCTACTTCGCCTATGGCTCGGGCTGGGCGAATCTTGTCGCCGACGAGCTTGGCGTGTCGGGCGGCGGCGAAGTGACCGGCGGGCCGATGCAGAACATGGCGCTGGTGCATACCGGCGATGCGCAATTCGGCATGACGACCATGGGCCCTGCGGCGGAATCTCTTGCCGGAACCAACCCGATCGCTCCGGGTCTGGCCATGAGCAATGCCTGCGCAATGTTCCCGATGTATCAGACACCGTTCAGCGTAACGGCGCTGTCGTCTTCGGGCATCACAGCGGTGGCCGATATCCCTGACGGGGCGCGCATCGGCTTTGGCCCCGCCGGTTCGACCTCCGACACCTATTTCCCCCGCATGATGGAAGAGCTGGGTGTGGATTTCGAGCGCCGCAACGGTGGCTGGTCCGACCTTGGCGGTCAGCTTCAGGACGGTCTGCTGGACGTGATCGCCTTTGCCGCCGGTGTGCCGGTTCCGGCCGTCAGCCAGCTTGAGGTGCAGACGGATGTGAACATCATCGAGTTCACCGAAGAAGAGCAGGCCAAGATCATGGCGGCGTTCCCCGTCTCTGCCTTCGAGATCGCCGCCGATACCTACACCACGCTGGAAGCGCCCGCGCGCTCGGTGTCGATGTGGAACTTCGCCATTGCCAATTGCGACCTGCCCGCCAGCTTTGTCGAGGCGGCTGTCGATGTGGTGATGTCCGACAACGAGCGCATGGTGAACATCCACCGTGCCGCGCGCTCGACCCTGCCCGAGAACTGGGACAAGAACGGCGTGCTCAAGTGGCATCCCGGCGCGGCCCAGTGGTTCAAGGAAAATGCGGGGGCCGATATCCCCGATGACATGATCCACGGCATGTAAACAAAACAGAGGGCGCGGCGTGCCGTCAGGTGCGCCGCGCCGTGTTTGTTTCGTCTCCCCCGCGCAGCGCGGGCATGGGGGCGGGTTTTGTTCGGAACATCGAAGCGCCGACGCGAGGGCCAAGGCGGCTTTGCCAGGGAGGGGGCTATGGTTCAGCAGACAACACANGCCGAAGANGCCGTGATCGCAGACGGCATTGATGAAGAGCCGGTCGAGAATAACCGGCGCAGTTTTGATGGNTGGCGGATGCAGGCCGTGGCCGGTTTCGCCGCGCTTTACGCCCTGTTTCACATGGCCGCGCTCAATGGTGTGTCGATCTCGGATTATACCGGGATAACCATTCCGTTCCTGCCGCAATTCCCCATGGAAACATGGAATTTCCGCATTGTGCATATCGCCGGGGCGCTGGCCCTTGGCTTTGTCGTCTATAACGCGATGATGTTTTCTGACAGCGACGAGCCATCCGCCAACGAAAGCAATATCTGGGGCAAGGTCGCCTATGTGCTGTTGCTGCCCGCATTGCTGGCGGTGGGCGCGGGGCTTTGGTTTGCGCGCAACATCGCCTCGGGTACGCTGCCGGAAATGGGCGGGCTGGTGACTTGGCCAGCCTTTGCGGGCTCGCCGCTTCAGATGCAGGAAATCTGGTATTTCGGCCTCCCTTTGCTGGCGGCGACGGCAGGGGGGATCATACTGGGCTGGCTGGAAAAGGCCCCGCGCGACCGGTTCCGGGTCTCGGATATCGTGCTGGCGATCTGCGGTGTCGCGGTCGCCGTGTACCTGATCGCGGTTTACGGGACCGCCGCGCGCAACGCGGTCGGCACGCCGTTTGTGCCCATGGGCGTGGCCTTTGCCGCGACCGCAGGCTCCGCGCTGATCCTGGAACTGACGCGCCGTGTCGCGGGGCTGGCGCTGGTGATCATTACCGGCGTTTTCCTGCTTTACACCTTTGTCGCGCATATGTTGCCGGGTATCCTTGCCGTGCAAAGCGCCTACACATGGCAGCGGTTTTTCGGCCATGTCTATTCGGACGCGGGCATCCTTGGGCCGACAACGGCGGTGTCATCGACCTATATCATTCTGTTCATCATCTTCGCGGCCTTTCTTCAGGCTTCCAAGGTGGGGGATTATTTCGTCAACTTCGCCTTTGCCGCCGCCGGGCGGGCGCGGGGCGGCCCGGCCAAGGTCGCGATCTTTGCCTCTGGCCTGATGGGCATGATCAACGGCACCTCGGCGGGGAATGTGGTGGCAACCGGGTCCCTGACCATTCCGCTGATGAAAAAGGTGGGCTACCGCCCGACCACCTCCGGCGCGGTAGAGGCCGCCGCCTCCACGGGTGGGCAGATCATGCCGCCGATCATGGGGGCAGGGGCCTTTATCATGGCCGAGATCACCGGCATCCCTTATCAGGAGATCGCCATTGCCGCGATCATCCCGGCGGTGCTGTATTTCGTGTCGGTCTATTTCATGGTCGATTTCGAAGCCGCCAAGCTGGGTATGCGCGGTATGCGCGAAGACGAGCTGCCCAAATTCAACAAGCTGGTCCGGCAGGTCTATCTGTTCATCCCGATTGTGATCCTGATCGCGGCGCTGTTCATGGGCTATTCGGTGATCCGCGCGGGCACGCTGGCCACTGTTGCGGCGGCCGTGGTGTCCTGGCTGACACCCAACCGCATGGGGTTGCGCGCGATCCTGAAAGCGTTCGAGCTGGCAGGCATCATGTCGATCCAGATTATTGCCGTCTGCGCCTGCGCGGGTATCATCGTCGGGGTCATTTCGCTGACCGGGGTGGGCGCGCGGTTTTCGTCGGTGCTGCTGGATCTGGCCGGTGTCAGCCAGCTTCTGGCGCTGTTCTTTGCCATGTGCATCGCGATTCTGCTGGGCATGGGGATGCCCACGACGGCAGCCTATGCGGTTGCGGCCTCGGTCGTGGCACCGGGCCTTGTGCAGCTTGGTATTCCGATGCTGACAGCGCATTTCTTCGTGTTCTACTTCGCGGTCCTGTCGGCGATCACGCCGCCTGTGGCGCTTGCAAGTTACGCGGCGGCGGGCATTTCGGGGGCCAACCCGATGGAGACGAGCCTTGTCAGCTTCAAGATCGGGATCGCCGCCTTCATCGTGCCGTTCATGTTCTTCTACAACTCGGCGCTGTTGATGGATGGCACCTGGTACGAGGTCGGGCGCGCCGGGCTGACCGCAGTCTTTGGCGTGTTCCTGTTGTCGGGCGGTGTGCAGGGCTGGTTCCTTGGGCGGCGCGCGGCCTGGTTCATCCGGGCGGGCCTTGTGCTTGCGGCGCTGTTCATGATCGAGGGTGGATTGGTGACGGACCTTGTCGGCGTGGGCACTGTGGTAGGCGTGTGGCTGGTGCAACGGGTGTTCCGTCCCAGCCCCGACGCCACGATCCCGGTGCGCGGCGCGGATTGACGCGCCTTGCCTTGCCCTTGGCCGGGCGGGTAGCATAAAGCAGGCCATCGCCGGACATGGCCCGGTGATGGCCCGTGGCGCTTCCATTTGGAACGCGCTTTTTCTGTACCGGCACTTGTGCGCTCTTGCTTGCGATGGTCCGGTAACCTCTGCAACTGTGACGACATGCAATCAAACTCGCAACGCCCCCCCGAGCCACGCCTGCGCATCCGTATCGTCTTTGACGCGGACGAGATGATCGGGCCTGGCAAGGCGGATCTTCTGGAACGTATCGACCGGTGCGGTTCGATTGCGGCGGCGGGCCGGGAAATGGGCATGAGCTACAAGCGCGCTTGGGAATTGATCGGCACGCTGAACGCGATGTTTCGCGCGCCGCTGGTCGAGAGCACCCGAGGCGGGCCGGGCGGCGGCGGTGCGGTGCTGACCGATCTGGGGCGCGAGGTGGTGGCGCAGTATCGCGCGTTCGAAGAAGAGGCCGCCGCCGCGGGCGCGGCGCGTCTGGCGACCCTTGGTGCGATGCTCAGGGATATTCCCGACGGAAAATAACGCTTGACCCTGCAATCTTTGGCTTGCGATATGTTTCAGGTGGGCTGCCTTTGACCTGAGCCATCAGGGCCCGGCGGAACGCGTGCAACAATGGGGCGGAGTACAGCGTTTCCCTAAAATCTGCGCGGCAGATTTTTCGCAGAACGCTGTGGCGAAACATAACATAATCAGGACATGTCATTGATGGTCGCGTCAAGCTTTGTCAAAATCGTTGCACCGGGTATTGGCGTGGCCCTGGCCGGTTTTGCGCAAGCGGACGACGTTACCGTCTTTGCCGCGTCCAGCATGACGAATGCCATGGCCCGGATCGAACCCGGGTTCGAGGCCGAGACGGGCCATGACCTCACCGTGTCGCTGGCGGGATCGTCGGCGCTGGCCCGTCAGATCCGGCAGGGCGCACCGGCGGATATCTTCATATCGGCCAATCCCGACTGGATGGACATGCTGGAAGCAGACGGGCTGCTACAGGAGGGCACGCGGTTTGACCTTGTGGGAAATTCCCTCGTGCTGATCGCGGCAGACGCAGCGGCAGCCCCTGTCGAGATCGGCCCCGATATGGATCTTGCGGGGCTCTTGGGCCAGGGGCGGCTGGCCATGGCCCATGTCGATGCGGTACCAGCGGGCATATATGGCAAGGCGGCCCTGGACACCCTCGGCCAGTGGGCGAAGGTCGAAACGCGGGTTGTGCAAACCAAGAATGTGCGCTCTGCCCTTGCGTTCGTAGCCTTGGGCGAGGCCCCTTACGGCATCGTTTACGCCACCGACGCGGAAGCGGAAAAAAAAGTGACCGTCGTGGGCCGTTTCCCGGCCGAGACGCATCCACCCATCGTCTACCCGGCTGCCCGCGTCGCGGGCCGTNGCGGGCAGGCCGTGGACGCGTTCCTGTCATACCTGGCTGGACCGGCAGCGCGCGCCGCTTTCGAAGCCGAGGGCTTTGAAATGGCGGGCAGGTAGCACTGACATGTCGGATTGGCTTTCTCCGGCTGAATGGGAGGCGGTGCAGTTGTCGCTGCGGGTGGCGTTCTGGGCCACGCTGTTCAGCTTGCCGGTGGGCGTGACGGTGGCCTATGCGCTGGCGCGCTGGCGGTTTCCGGGGCGCGAGCTGCTGAACATTGTCGTGCATCTGCCGCTGATCATGCCGCCCGTGGTGACCGGCTACCTGCTTTTGCTGACCTTTGGCACACAGGGGCCGGTCGGAGGTTTTCTGGACCGCACGCTGGGCTTTACCTTTGCGTTCAGATGGACCGGTGCGGCGCTGGCCGCCGGGGTCATGGCGTTCCCCTTCATGGTGCGGGCGGTGCGATTGTCCATCGAAGCCGTCGATCCGAAACTGGAGCAGGCCGCGTCGACGCTGGGGGCGTCACGGGGCTGGATCTTTCTCACGGTCACCCTGCCCCTGATCCTGCCGGGCATCATCGCGGGCACGGTGCTGACCTTTGCCAAGGGCATGGGCGAATTCGGTGCCACCATCACCTTTGTCTCGAACATTCCCGGCCAGACCCAGACAATCCCGCTGGCCATTGACCTCGCCTTGGAAACGCCGGGCGGAGAAGCGCTGGCGGCTCGGCTTGCGGTCCTTTCCATCGTTCTGGCGGCCACGGCGCTGGCGCTGTCGGAATGGATTTCGCGCCGCGTGGCGGCCCGTGTTGGGGGCACGTGATGCTGGAGGTGTCCTTGCGCCACGCCTTTGCCGGTTTCACGCTGGATGCCGAGTTCAGCGCACCTGCGGGGGTGACGGTGCTTTTCGGCCGTTCCGGCTCTGGCAAGACGACCATCGTCAACGCGGTGGCGGGCCTGCTGATGCCGGATGAGGGCCGTATCACCTCGGGCGACTGGACCTTGCTGGATACGCAAAAGCGCATCCGACTGAAGCCGCATCGCCGACGGCTGGGCTATATCTTTCAGGAGGGACGGCTGTTTCCGCATCTGACCGTGCGGCAGAACCTGGCCTATGGCGCGTGGTTCGCCCCGAAAGACGCCCCGCGCGAGGACATGCCGCGCGTGGTCGAGATGCTGGGCATCGGCCCGTTGCTGGATCGCCGCCCCGGCGCGCTGTCGGGTGGCGAAAAACAGCGGGTCGCCATTGGGCGCGCCCTGCTGTCCGCGCCGCGCCTGATCCTTGCCGATGAACCGCTGGCCGCGCTGGACGAGGCGCGCAAATCCGAAATCCTGCCGTATTTCGAACGGTTGCGCGACGAGGTCAGCGTGCCGATCCTCTATGTCAGCCACTCGGCATCCGAAGTGGCGCGTCTGGCGACAACGGTTGTGGCCCTGCGCGACGGGCGCGTGGCGTCTGCCGGTCCGCCCGAACAGGTGCTGGGCGATGTCGGGGCGATGGGAACCCGCGGCGCGGCCTCGATCCTGACCGCGCGTGTCGTGGCGCATCATGCCGACGGAATAACAGAGTTGTCCGGTGCCGCCGGAACCTTGTGGCTACCCCGCGTCAAGGCCCGCGAAGGGGCCACGATCCGGGTGCGCGTGGTCGCTCAGGATGTGATCCTGTCGCGGGCGCTGCCCGACGGGCTGTCGGCGCTGAACATCCTGACCGGCACCGTGGCCGGGCTGCGCCCCGGTCAGGGACCGGGTGCCATGGTCACGCTGGATATGGGCGGCGAACGGCTGGTGGCGCGGGTCACCCGGCGCTCTGCCGATGCGATGGGCCTGGCCCCCGGCCAGCCCTGTCACGCCATCATAAAGGCCGTGTCCGTGGCACCCCAGGACGTTGGGCAGACCTTTGGGGATGCCCATGGCTGACAGGGCACGGGCGTGTGGATTGCTGTACCCACGCCACCGCACCGATGCCGCGTCCGGAGCGCGCCGCCTTACGCGACGCGGTTGCCGGCTGTCCAGACGCCCTTGACAAACGGGGTGGGCGCGGTGTCGCGGACCCGGATCACATCGCCCCGCAAGCCCGCCACCAGCGCACCGCGATTGTCCAGACCGGCGGCGCGTGCCGGGGCTGCTGTCACCGTGGCGACGGCGCGCGGCAGGTCTTGCCAGATCGCGGCCAACCGGAAGGCCGCCAGCAACAGGGCAGAGGGCACGTAATCCGAGGACACGATATCCAGCAATCCCGCTTCTGCCAGCTCGTGGGCCGCGACATTGCCGGAATGCGACCCGCCCCGGATCAGGTTTGGCGCGCCCATCATCACGGCGATTCCGTGCGCGCGGCAGGCCTGCGCGGCCTCCATCGTGGTGGGGAACTCGGCAAAGCCCACGCCATGGGCGGCAGAGGCGGCGACCTGTTCGGTCGTGGTGTCGTCATGGCTGGCCAGAACGGCTCCGACGCGCCGGGCCGCGGCCACCGCGCCGGTCTGATGGGCGTCGCCATAACGGCGCTGAAGCGCCTTGAGATTGTCGACGTGATCGACGAAATCCGCGTCACTCATCGCGCGTTTCTTGCTGACATAGGTTTTCAGCGCGCTGAGGTCGCGGAACTGGCGCTGGCCGGGGGTGTGATCCATCAAGCTGACCACGCCGACCCGGTCCTCTGGACCGAAACAGGCCAGTTCCTCCAACAGGGTTTCCGAACAGATCTCGGCGCGCAGATGCAAGAAATGGCTGATCCGGAAATAGCCCGCATCCCGTGCCCGCAGCATTTCATCGGCAAGCTGCCGGGCATATTCGCCATATCCAGCCTTGCCAGTATGGATCGAGCCGACGCGTAGCGCGTCGAAAACGGTGGTGATCCCGGTCGAGGCCAGCTCGCCATCATGTGCCAGCAATGCGGGTAGATGCGGCCAGTCCACGTCCGGGCGCGGCTCCATATGGCGCTCAAGATTGTCGGTATGCAATTCCACCAGCCCCGGCAGCACCAGATCGGCGCGGCAATCAAGCGCCCCTGCGGGCACGCCGCCGCCTTCGGCGATCTCGGTGATCTGCCCGTGTTCTATGGTCATCCGCCCGTGCAGCACCGTGTCGGGCAGAACCAGCCGCGCATTGGCAAGCTGCACCGACCCGATTTCAAGCTGTGTTTCAAGGGCCGGGTCCGGGCCGGGACGAAGGGGGGTATTCATCTTGCGTACCTTTTCGAGTTCGGTGGCATGTCGCAATGCGGTGACATCAGGGGCGGACTGTCATTTGGTTCAGGGCTGCCACGGCGCTGGCCACGGCATCCGGCAACGGGCCGTCGTTTCGGATCGTGACCGTATCGCCGCCCGGTGCAAAGCCCATCTGTGCCCGCTCCAGCCGCTGGCGGATCTCTGCCGGGGTTTCGCGTGCGCGCCCGGCCAGCCGGGCCGCCAGCGTTTCCGGCGAGGCGGTTATGTTGAGCACCACGAACCTGTCAAACAGCGCTGCGGCCTCTGGCAGGGCGCGGCGCGACAGGTTGGCAAGGCAATCGGTGCCCGCGCGGGTGGCATCCACGACATCCGTGGGAATGCCGTAGCACAGACCGTGCGCGGACCAGTGCAGGCAAAACGCGCCGGCGCGCGCCATCTGGTCAAAACGCTCGGGGCTGACCGGGTCGTAATCCTCTCCGCCCAGACCGGGGGGGCGGGTGATTATGCGGCGCACAAGCCGGACCTGTGGCAGGGCGGCCTTGATCCCGGCCATGATGGAATCCTTGCCCACGCCAG
>P_2C_Liq_1_UnCtyDRAFT_1000884_pt1 | contig 12052 bp, 13 predicted proteins | sample Pon2CUnioCityCA_2_FD_10234 | JGI IMG/M metagenome (IMG submission 10234)
CACTGCCCGCCAACCCCATTTCCGCCCGCCCCGACCAATTGCTTTGGTACAAGAGGCTTGCGGTTTCGGCGGTGTCGGCCTTGTTGATTTTCAACTGGTGGCCCACGCCTTCGTGGCTGAGCAGGGTGTTGGCGCCTGAAACCGCGAGGCGGTTGGTGCTGTCGGCGGCGGTGTTCACGCCCAAGGTTTCGACCGCGTTTCCGGGCAAAATCCAGGTGCTGCCGTCATAGACCCATTCGATCAGCGTAGCCGTGGCCCGGGTGGTCCAGCCCGCCGAAGGCACAACGACGGTCCAGCCGCTGTCTTCCCACACTGCGATGGATCCATCGAGCCCGGTCCAATCACCCGTCCCACCCGTGCCCACCACGTAGCGCGCGCCTTGGGTGGGGTCCTCGGGCGGGTCCGTGCGGCCAACCTCGGTCACGGTGGGTTGGACGATCACGTCGAGGGTGCGAATGGCTTTGTTATGGGTGACGTGTTTTTGGGCCTGTGCAGGCTGAATATAGGGCAATGACAAGATAAGAGACGAGTCAGACAATGTGACCTCCACAAAGATTAAAGCAGCATGTGCGTGTAATAAGAGGAGCGAAATGTCGGACAGAGCAGTTAACAGAGTGTTAATTTTCGGCGTTTGCGCGGGCTGCGTGCATCCCCTTTGTGGGGGCAATGTGGGGTTGTGCTGGAAAAGGCCGCCCGCCCACAGTACCAAGGCCCCAAAGCGGCGGGTTTTTCCCGCCCATACCCCTGATCCCCTGCCCAAGGACCCCCGAGATGACCGACATGCCCAGCACCCCAAACCCGACCATCACTGTGGGCCCCAAAGCCTCACCGGTTGTGTTTGATAACGCGGCCCCTGTGTCATTTATTCTGGGCCCGTGTCAGATGGAAAGCCGGGGCCATGCGTTGATGATGGCCGGCCAAATCAAGGATATCGCGGACCGCGTGGGCGTGCAGGCGGTGTTCAAAGCGTCATATGACAAGGCCAACCGCACCAGCCTGTCGGGCCAACGCGGCATCGGGATGGAGGCCGCCCTTGAGGTCTTTGCCGAGATCAAATCCACCTTTGGGATGGCGGTCCTGACGGACGTCCATGAGCCGCATCATTGCGCCACCGTGGCCGAGGTGGTGGACATCCTGCAAATCCCCGCTTTCCTAAGCCGTCAGACCGATCTGTTGGTGGCCGCAGCCCATACAGGGCGGGTCGTGAACATCAAAAAGGGGCAGTTTCTAGCCCCGTGGGATATGGCCAACGCGGTGTCCAAGGTGGTGAATTCGGGCGCGCGGGATGTGATGCTGACCGAGCGCGGCGCAAGCTTTGGCTACAACACGCTGGTGACGGATTTCCGCGGCTTGCCGGAAATGGCGCGCACCGGGGCGCCGGTGATTTTTGACGCGACCCATTCGGTGCAGCAGCCGGGCGGGCAGGGCGGAAGCTCGGGCGGGCAGCGCGAATATGTGCCGGTTCTGGCGCGTGCGGCGGTGGCTGTGGGCGTGGCGGGGGTGTTCATTGAGACCCACGACAACCCTGATGCTGCGCCCTCGGACGGACCCAATATGGTGCCGCTGGACCAGCTGGAAACGTTGCTGAGCCAGCTCAAGGCGCTGGATGCGGTGGCCAAGCCGATGATTGCAGCGGGTTAGGCGGCGAGTTAGACGGATAGTGGTCAATTGACCTTGGTCCGGTGCGTGCCCATAACCGCGCCATGACGCATACAGCCCCCCTTGCCCCGACCGCCGCCGACATTGCCCGCGAAGTCCTTGTAACCGAGAGCGCGGCCCTGACGGCGCTTGCTGCTGACCTGCCCGATGACTTTGCCGCTGTTGTGGCCCTGATTGCAGGTGCTGAGGGGAGGGTCATCGTTTCGGGCATGGGAAAATCTGGTCATATCGGTGCCAAGATCGTGGCGACCCTGGCCTCAACCGGGACACCTGCGCAATTCGTTCACCCCGGTGAGGCGTCTCATGGGGATTTGGGCATGATCACGCGGGCGGATGTGTGCGTGTTGCTGTCTAACTCGGGCGAAACCGCCGAGTTGAAGGATATTCTGGGCCATTGTTTGCGGTTCAAGGTGCCGCTTGTGGCGCTGACCTCGAACGCGGGCAGCACGCTGGCGCGGGCCGCGACCTACCGTCTGACGCTGCCCAAACAGCCCGAGGCCTGTGGCATCGGCATGGTGCCCACCACATCCACTACGCTGGCCTTGGCCATGGGCGATGCGCTGGCGGTGGCCTTGTTGCGGGGGCGGGGGTTTACGGCCGAAGATTTCGCGGTGTTCCACCCCGGCGGCAAGCTGGGTGCGCAGATGGCAAAGGTCGCGGACCTGATGCATACGGGCGATAAAATGCCCTTGGTGCAGGCCGGAACGCCGATGCCGGAGGCTTTGCTTGAGATGACCTCCAAGGGGTTCGGGATCACCGGTGTGATTGATGGCGCGCGTCTGCTGGGCGTTGTCACGGACGGCGATTTGCGCCGCAATATGGCCGAGTTGATGGGCAAAACCGCCTGCGAAGTGGCCACGCGCGATCCGCGCACCGTGACGCCTGACACACTGGCCGCCGCCGCCTTGGCCACCATGCAAAGCGCCAAGATCTCTGTCCTGATGGTGACAGAGGGGGATGCGCCGGTGGGCATCTTGCATATCCATGATCTGCTGCGGGCAGGCGTCGCCTAGGGCGGCAGGAAAGGACATCTTATGAAAACCACAATCCTGATCCCCGCGCGCTATGCCTCAACCCGGTATCCGGGCAAACCGCTGGCTGAGATGGTGCAGGCTGACGGCAGCCGCAAAAGCCTGATCCAGATGACATGGGAGGCGGCCCAAGGGATTGCGGGCGTTGACGCGGTTTATGTGGCCACGGATGACGACCGGATTGCGGATGCGGCCCGGGGTTTTGGCGCAGAGGTCATCATGACCGCGCCCGAGGCCGAAAACGGCACGGCCCGCTGCGCCGAAGCCCTAAAAAACGCCGGTTTAGAGACTGATTTGGTGGTGAACCTACAGGGTGACGCCCCCCTGACCCCCCCATGGTTCCTAGAGGCGTTGATCGCTGCGATGGCTGCCAACCCAACTGCGCAGGTTGCGACCCCGGTTTTGCGGTGTGACGACGCGACGTACCGGATGTTCCGCGAGGACCGCGCCGCGGGTCGGGTCGGGGGCACCACGGCGGTGTTTGATGCTCAAAACCGCGCGCTCTATTTCTCTAAGGAGGTGATCCCCTACATCGATCCGGGCAAAGTGCCGGACCCGATCCCGGTGTTTCACCACGTGGGCGTTTATGCCTATCGCCCCGCCGCCTTGGCCCAGTACATCACATGGTCCGAAGGCACGCTTGAAGGCCGCGAGGGGCTAGAGCAGCTGCGCTTTGTCGAAAACGGCACGCCCGTGATGTGCGTAGAGGTCGACGCCCGGGGCCGCGTGTTTTGGGAGCTGAACAACCCCGAAGATATCGCCCGCATTGAGGCGGTATTACAGGTCGGCTGAGGCGCGGTTTGCAGGGCTTTGGGGGTGTTCACCCCGCCGCCTTGAGCACCAACATATTCGGGGGCAGGGGGGCTGCGACCGCGTGCAGCAAGTCCGCAAGATCGCTGATTATGACCGGCGCGGACAGCCCGCGAGTGGCCGTCATTTCTGCGGGATAGGGGCTTCGGGCCAAAACAGTGTCTAACACTGGGGTTTTGGCCCCCAAACCGGGGTATTATTCCCTGAGCAGTCCTTCGAGATATTGGCCGTAATCGTTTTTCTTGAACATCTCGGCCCGTGTGCGCAGGGCATCTCCGCTGATCCAGCCCATGTCATAGGCGATTTCATCGGGGCAGCCGGCCTGCATGCCCTGCCGGGTTTGCAGGGTCCGCACGAAGTTGCCCGCATCCAGCAGGGAGCCGTGGGTGCCTGTGTCCAGCCACGCATAGCCCCGGCCCATTTTCTGCACGCTGAGGGTGCCGTCATGCAGGTAGGTTTCCAGTAGGGTTGTGATCTCCAACTCGCCTCGCGCAGAGGGTTTGACGCGGCGCGCGCGGGCAGGGGCCGTGCCATCCAGAAAATACAGCCCCGTTACAGCGTAGTTTGAAGGCGGAACCTCGGGTTTTTCGATGATCTGACGCACTGAGCCATCGGGATCAAACCCCACCACGCCGTAGCGTTCGGGGTCGGCCACGTGGTAGCCAAACACCGTGCCGCCGGGTTCCCCGGTTTCGGCGGCGGCCATCATTTCGGGCAACCCGTGGCCGTAGAAAATGTTGTCGCCCAGCACCATCGCGGAAGGTGCGCCGTCAAGGAAATCCTCTGCCAGCAGATAGGCCTGCGCCAAGCCGTCGGGGGAGGGTTGCACGATATACGTCAGTGAAATGCCCCATTGGCTGCCATCCCCCAGCGTGCGTTTGAACTGATCTTGGTCCTGCGGGGTGGTGATCATCGCGATGTCGCGGATGCCCGCCAGCATCAGGACCGACAGGGGGTAATAGATCATCGGTTTGTCATAGATCGGCAGCAGCTGTTTCGAGATCCCGATCGTGATTGGGTACAGCCGTGTGCCGGAGCCGCCGGCCAGAATAATGCCTTTGCGTTTCATAGGGTCAATTCCTTCAAAATGTCTTGAATGCCTGCCCGCCAATCGGGGCGTGTCAGGCCGAAAATAGTCTCTAACTTGGTACAATTCATACGAGAATTCAGGGGGCGCTCAACGGGCGTGAGGTATTCGGATGAGGGGATATCGGTGATATCGCAGGTGTGGCCTGCGGCCTTCATCACCGCGCGGGCCACATCGGCCCATGATGCGTCCGGTGTGCCGGAAAAATGGTAGGTGCCGCCCTTGGTTGGTTCCTCGATCAAGGCGTGGGCGATGGTGTGGCAGGCCTGTGCGATGGCGCGCGCCGGGGTCAGCCCGCCGATTTGGTCGGCCACCACGGTCAGGTGGTCCCGCTCGGCCCCTAAACGGTGCATGGTTTTGACGAAGTTGTTGCCATGGGCCGAGACCACCCAAGAGGTGCGCAAGATCACATGGGAGGCTCTGGTGGTGCGCACGGCGACCTCACCCATCAGTTTGCTCCGCCCATAGGCCCCAAGGGGGCTGGTGGGGTCATCCGTCGTCCAAGGCGTCGTGCCTGTGCCCGAAAACACGTAATCGGTTGATATATGAACAATCGGAATGCCGAGCGTGGCACAGGCCTGTGCCATGGCGGCGGGGGCGTCGGCGTTGATGGTGGTGGCCGTTGCCTCCTCTTGTTCGGCGCGGTCCACGGCCGTGTAGGCGGCGGCGTTGATCACGGCGCGGGGCCGGTGTGTCAGGATGGCGGTGGCACAGGCGGTGGGATCCGTGAGGTCCGCTTGATCCCGGCCAAGGCAGGTGACATCGTCCAAGGGGGCCAGTTCCTGTGCGACTTGGCCGGTTTTGCCGAATACAAGGATCATGCGGTGGGTTCCGGTGTGGTGACGCCACCCAATCGCTGGCCCACGCCATGGCGGGTTTGCAGGGGCCGCCACCACGCCTCATTATCGAGATACCAACGCACGGTTTTGGCCAGCCCTTCCTCAACCGTAACAGAGGGCCGCCAGGCCAGTTCCGTCGCGATCCGCGAGGGGTCAATCGCGTAGCGCGCATCATGGCCGGGGCGGTCGGTGACAAAGGTGATTTGATCGGCATAGGAGCCGCCCTGCGCCTTTGGCTGCATCTCATCGAGGATGGCACATAGGGTTTGGACCAGCTCTAGGTTGGTACGCTCATTCTCACCGCCGATGTTGTAGCTGCGGCCCACCGTGCCCTTGGCCACGACGTTCAGAAGGGCGTCGGCGTGGTCCTCGACATAGAGCCAATCGCGCACGTTCGATCCATCACCATAGATTGGCAGGGGCTTGCCTGCCAGCGCGTTCAGGATGACCACGGGGATCAGCTTTTCGGGGAAATGGTAGGGGCCGTAATTGTTGGAGCAATTGGTCATCACGATCGGTAGGCCGTAGGTTTCGTGCCAGGCGCGTACGAGGTGGTCACTGGCCGCCTTGGAGGCCGAATAGGGCGAGCGGGGATCGTAGGATGTTGTCTCGGTGAATTGGCCTGTCTTGCCCAAAGAGCCAAAGACCTCATCGGTTGAGATATGGTGAAAACGGAAGGTTTCGGGGCGGCCTTGGGCGGTCCACGCGGCGCGGGCGGCCTCCAGCAGGTGATAGGTGCCGGTGATGTTGGTTTCGATGAAATCACCCGGCCCGTCGATGGACCGATCCACATGGGATTCTGCGGCCAGATGCATCACCGCATCGGGGGTGTGGGTGGCAAAAACACGGTCTAGCGCCGCGCGGTCGCGGATATCGGCCTGCACAAAGGTGTAGTTCGGCGCGTCCGCCACAGATGCCACGTTTTCGAGGCAGGCGGCATAGGTCAGCGCATCAAGGTTGATGATTTCGTGGCCCGCCGCCACCGCTTGGCGCACGACTGCGGATCCGATGAACCCGGCCCCGCCGGTGACAAGAAGTTTCATGGCTTAGTCCTCAAATATGAAGGGGCTGTCAAAATCAGCAAGGGCAGGGGCGTCGCGGTCCTTGTCAGAGGTCAGGACCTCTCCGTTCCAGTTCCAATCAATGCCGCAGCTGTCCCAGCGCACGCCCCCATCGGAGGCCGGCGCGTAATAATGGGTGCATTTGTAGATAATCTCGCTGTCGGGGGCCCGCGTCATGAAACCATGGGCAAATCCGGGTGGCACCCACAGCATCACACCATTCTCAAAGCTCAGCTCTTCGCCCAGCCAGTGCCCATAAGTGGGAGAGCCTTTGCGGATATCGACCGCCACATCAAAGATCGCGCCGCGCCCACAGCGCACCAGTTTGCCTTGGGCGTCGGGGGGGGCCTGAAAATGCAAGCCGCGCACGGTGCCCACCTGTGCGGACAGCGAATGGTTGTCCTGCACAAAGTCCAGATCAAGCCCCGCCTCAGACAGCGCGCGCTTGTTCCACGTTTCCGCGAAAAAGCCGCGCGCATCGCCAAAGCGCTTGGGCGTGAGGCGCAGGACGCCGGGCAGGGAGGTGGTTTCAATCAACATATCATAAGTCTCTAAATAATGAATTCTTAGTCTTATGGGGCCTCCCGCCCCGGTGTCGGATTAGCCTTTGGCGCCCTGACCGCGCGCATAGATGTCCTCGTAGCGCACGATGTCGTCTTCACCGAAATAGGTGCCGGTTTGCACTTCGATCAGGACCATGGGGGCGTCGGTTTTATTGGCCATGCGGTGTTTGACGCCAAGGGGGATAAACACGCTTTCATTGGCGGGGATCTGTTTGATGGTGCCGCCGATCGTGACCTCGGCCATGCCCTCAACCACGATCCAATGCTCAGACCGGTGTTCGTGGCTTTGCAGACTGAGTTGCGCGCCGGGGTTCACGTGGATGCGTTTGACCTGAAAAATATCGCCAATCACGAGGCTTTCGAACCAGCCCCAAGGGCGGTGGTCCTTGGGAAATTCGGTCGCTTGGGGAGCTTTTTGCGCCTTAAGGGCGGCGACGGCCTGTTTGACCTCTTGGGCGCGGGCGAGGGGGGCGACCAGCACTGCATCGGGCATGGCGACGGCGACCATATCCTCCAGCCCGATGCCCACCAGCGTCTGGCTTGTGCTTTCGGCGCGCAGCAATGATCCGGTGCAACCAATGGCAGTGGCGGGCCCATGGGTGGCGTTGCCCGCGTCATCGGTGCCCATTTCGATGCGCACGGCCTCCCACCCACCCAAATCGGACCACCCGGCGGAAAACGGCACCACCGATAGGTTGGGCGCGCGTTCCATCACCGCGTAATCGATTGAGATATCGGGCGCGGTTTCCCATGCCTCTGGATCTAACCGTAGGAACCCCAAATCGGTTTGCGCGGTATCAAGGGCCGCCGTGACTGGCGCCACAACATCGGGGGCATGGGCGGTAAAAGTGGCCTCAAGCACATCGGCGCGGGCCAAAAACAGACCCGCGTTCCACAGAAAATTCCCCGCCGCCAGCATATGCGCCGCCGATCCGGCGTCAGGTTTTTCGACAAAACGGGTCAGGGGCGTGGCTTGGCCATCTGCGGGGGCGGTGGCGGCCTCTAGGTAGCCATAGCCCGTTTCGGGGCGATCAGGGGTGATGCCAAAGGTGACGATCTGGCCCAATTGCGCGGCTGGCACCCCGGCTTGCACCGCGGCGCGGAAGGCGGCTGCATCTGGCACCACGTGATCGGCGGGTGCAACGAGTACTAAAGCCTCTGGGTCTTGGCGGCGGACATGGGCGACAGCAGCCAATACCGCAGGGGCGGTGTTGCGCGCAGAGGGTTCAATCAGCACCGCGCCGGGATCAATCCCCGCCTGTTGCAACTGTTCGACCACGATAAAGCGAAAATCACTGCCCGTGACGACAACGGGCGGCGCAAACCCATCCGCATGGGTGCGCCGAGCTGAAGCTTGGAACAGCGTTTCATCGCCTACAAGGGGGACGAACTGTTTGGGGTAGCTTTTGCGAGACAAGGGCCAAAGGCGGGTGCCCGAGCCTCCACATAATAAAATAGGTGTAATCATATTTTGGCCCAATCATCGGCTGGCATTTACCTTTTGTTATGCCGCGCGGTCCGAGCGCGCGCAAATGGTTAAGGTGTATGGCGACGATGCGCGGCCATCATGTCACGCTTGTGGTTGCGACGAGGATCTCGATCTGTGCGCCTAGACACTTTTGTACGCGCGGCTCACATTGGGATTATGAACACCCCCTCAACCAAACCTTCGCCTGATGCTAGCCAAATACACCGCCTAAAGTGGCCGCCTACTGCGATTCTGACTCTATTGTTGTTGATCGCAGGGGCTGAGGTGCTGCTCTCACTGGCGCAAACTTTTGGGTATGGTAACCTGCGGATCTTTTGCTTTGCCACATTGGCCTTCAATTCTGCTTATCTGACGGGCACGCCTCCGCTCTATGAGGCCCAGCCGTGGGTGATGTTCTTTAGCCATGCTCTGTTGCACATTGGACCGGTACATATGCTGGGCAATCTGCTCACGTTGTATCTGCTGTGGTATTTGATGCCTTGGATGTATGTCATTGATTTTGTGTTGGTATTTTTTGTAGGTGCCTTGGGTGGCGCGCTTGGTTTTTTGTGGCTCGCCCCGCCGGGTAGTTTGATGACCGGAGCCTCGGGGGCAGTGGCGGGATTGACCGCCGTCTGGGGTTTGTGCGAGATGTTCTTGGCGCAAAAAGGCTATATTCTGTCGATCCGCCCCAAATGGACGGCGGTGTTGGTGGGCTTGGTGACACTGGGCCTGCTGTTGAGGCTTGATCAGCAGCTGGGTATGGCCTGGCAGACCCATTTGGGCGGCGCCTTGGCGGGGGCGGGCTTTGGCGCGGGCCTGATTATGCGCGCCATCTGGAAAGGGTGATGCGGCCCCTTTGACCGTCTCTCGCCGTCGTCCTAATCTCTTTGTTCAGGCGTGCGCTGCTCGCCTTAGAGCTATTTTAAGCAAATTAAATCAATAATTTATCTTGCCTAGAAAAATAGAAATAAGAAAAAGAAAACTGCCTGTGGATAACTATTTGAGGGATTAGAGAGAAACAAAAGATAATAATTTGCCTTTAACACAAAATGTGGTAAAATTTCGCATTATTGCGAACAAATAACACAATATGTTGTAGCAAAACTGAAACCACGCTATGCTTTCAGTACGGGCGCACCCTCATGAAATTTCAATTTCAGCTTCAGATACTTATCAGATGAAGCGGAGCTGCACCTCGCGCGCGTATCATTAGTAGGCGGATTTTAAGCATGGCAAAGACAGACGAGCGAAAGAAGTCGAAAGCTCAGCTGAAGAAGACCAAAGCTAATCGCTTAGCTCGGGCAGACATTGCACGACGGCAACGCAATTGGCAGCTCTCGCAAGAGGCCGCAGCCAATGCCGGATATCCCATTAACGCGCATATAACGATCATTGCAGGTGATGCTATGGAAGCAATCACACGCACAATGTGGCGCAAACTTCGTCACATGATGCGTGAGCATGGCTCACCGTTCATTGCCGTTCGCGGTCCAGAGTATACTCCGCAGAAACTTCATCACCTGCACCTTACGCTAAATCTGCACCCAGCAAAATACAGCGAAACGGTTACGATTTTAACCGAGACCGTTAGCGAAGAAATTGGCGGCTGGGGTATTGATCCAGACGGACGAAAAATAGGTAGCAATTACGGTGTTGTTGCGTCTTCGCGGCACGGTAAATGGATGCTTCAACGACACTTGGACACTTTGAACAGCTCACACGATGCACTTGTAAGATACGTGGGCAAGGGATCAGGAAAGCATATAGCAATTGGACGACATCAACGATCACAAGACCTCCTGGAATTGACGAAGGCACATCAAGAATACACCTCAGAGGCCGTGAGGCAGCCGACAGGGCGCAGCTTAAGCCTTTCCGTACTCATCGGGACAAACGTACATGATGAGCCTCTGATAGGCCTCACAGAGCCTCTCAGGGAGGTTGATATTTTTTCAGAGGGTTTCAATCATGCCTAGAGGTGGATCTCGACCCGGCGCAGGGAGACCCGCAGGCTCACCAAACGCGGACACGGCTGCCAGGCGTGCAGCTTTGGCCGATCTCACAGCCAGCCATGTAGAGGCCGCCATTGCGACCCTGGCCGACATTGCACGTAACGGTCAGAGTGAAACCGCGCGCATTTCAGCCGCGTGCGCCATCTTGGACCGTACCTATGGTCGCCCCCAGACAATGCCATTGGCCGCACGCATTCACGGCATTCCCGATGATCCTCTGAGCGCCTTTGAATGGGACTGAGGGTCCTGTTGAGTTTGAGCATTGCGGGTACGCACTAGGCGTAGACGGCTCTTAGCCACAAGAAGCCACGGAAAGGGCGTCTAACGCACTCCTGGGGGTGCGGAGCGTCTTCAGCATGATCGATGACACACCGGTCGCCATAGATCTCAGCACGTGCGTTTACGGAAATTTCCCACTAATTTTCTGACAACCCGTGAAAACGGTAGCTTTATCACGTCTCGCAGACTTGCATGAAGTGATAGGTCCGATCTCCTGTGCGTTTAATAGAGAACCGGTGACGGTACGCTTCTGTTCTCAGTGTTGAAATTATCAGCAGGTCCCTATGAACAGATTGTTTGCAGGTGGCCGTTGTCTTTACAGACCCAGTGTCGGGAACAATCGAATGGTCAGCGGTTGAGCGCCTGCTTGTCGCCGCTGGCGCACAGGTGATCGAAGGACGCGGATCACGAGTGCGGTTCGAAAAGGATGGCCAGGTTGAGACGTTTCATCGTCCACACCCCGCCAAGGAAGCAAAACGCTATCAGGTGCGCGCCGCTCGCGCATTCTTGGAACGGATCGGAGTAACGCCATGACGAATACCATGACCTACAAAGGCTACTCGGCCCGCATTGATTATGATGATGAAGACGGCATTTTCACAGGACGTCTCGCCGGTATCAGCGATGGTGTCGGCTTTCATGCGGATACAGTCGAGGCGTTGCGGGATGCCTTTCAAGAGGCCGTCGAAGACTACATCGAAACTTGCGAGAAGGTCGGCAAGGAGCCGCAAAAAGCATTCTCGGGTTAAGTCATGTTTCGTGTTGACCCCGAGGTGCACCGCAAGGCGGCACTCGCGGCAGAACTGTCTGGCAAAAGCCTGAACCAGTGGGCCGAAGAGGTCCTTGGGCGCGCGGCAGGATAGGCTGGGGCCACGACGCCCAAAGCTGTTAGCTTGCTTTCAGCAAGTGACATTCCAGCCGCCCTTTTGTCGGTACGACCAAAATATTCGGAGTTTTTTGTTCTAAACACAGGGCAGCCAAGATGATCGTGCCTGTCTCGTTGTTGCTGATGTAGCCGCGAAACAGGGTCTCTTCGTACTGCTTATTGAAATCTAAAGTTGGGTCATCTGCGAAACCGAGACTAGGCAGTACACCCATTAATTCTTGTTTGACTGTATAGGTTTGTGATTCACTCCCGGGCGAACATCGGGCGGGAGGATGCAAGTGGCACGATCAGACATGAGCGATCTTGAATGGGAATTCATCAAGGCGGTCTTGCCCAACAAGACAAGGGGCAAGA
>P_2C_Liq_1_UnCtyDRAFT_1000885_pt1 | contig 12045 bp, 9 predicted proteins | sample Pon2CUnioCityCA_2_FD_10234 | JGI IMG/M metagenome (IMG submission 10234)
GGAGGGCCTGGGCCTGGCGGAAGCGGGCCTCGAGGGCGGTGGCGGGGCTCACCCCGGCGAAGGTGGGGATCTCCCCGAAGCGGACTGCGGCTTCGCGAAGCTGCGCCGGGGAGGACTGGCCGTCGGCGAGGACGGTTTCCGCCCAGCCCATGAGGGCCCGGTAGCGCAGCGGATGGTCGGGGAACTGGTTCCCGGTGTCGCGGAAGACCAGCCGGGCGCTGGGAAAGTCGCCGGCATCGCGGAGCATGCGGCCCTGGCGGAGGCGGGCGGGCAGGGCGAGGGGGTGGTCGGGGAAGCGGCGGACGAGGTCGTCGAGCATTTGCAGGGCCTCGGCGCGGGCCTCGTCGGAGCCCCGTGACTCGGCGATGGAGGCGGCCTCGTAGAGGGCAATGGGGGCCTCGGGGTGGTGGGGGAAGCGTTCGGCGAGGTTGACCAGTCGGCTCTGCGCCTCGCTGCCCTGGTCGCGCCCGGCGAAGAAGCGCGCCTCGTAGAGGAAGCTGAGGACGGAGGCGTTGTCCTCCGGGAAGCGTTGGCGCAGGTTCGCGAGCACGGTGGTCCCCTCCTCGATGCGACCGGTCCGCAGGAGCAGCTCCCCCTCCAGCAGCAGGGTGCGGGCCCGGAGGGCTTCGGGGGCCCGGCTCCCGCCGGTCACCGCGGCGGTCTCGATCCGTTCCCGGAGCGCCCGGACCCCGGCGAGGGCCGTGGGGAGGTCGCCGAGACGGGCCCGGAGGTAGGCGCGCAGCCAGAGGAACCGCCAGCGTTGGGGCGGGGTCAGCTCCGCCCCGGCGAGGACCCGGTGGACCCTCCGGAGAGCCTCTTCCTCCTCACCGGCGCGCAGCTCGGACCGGGCGAGATTCCACTGCAGGTCGCCGGCGAGGGGGTCCTCCCCGAGGATCCGGCTCCATCGGGCGGCCTCCCCGGTTTCCCCGTTGCGGAGGTGGGACAAGCCGGCTTGGTAGGCGAGCACCGGATTGTCCTCGGTCTCCCACGCCTCCTCGTAGGCGGCGGCGGCGGAGGCGTAGTCACCGTTGGCGAAGAAGAGGTCCCCGGCGAGTTGCCGGTAGAAGGCGCGGGCCTCGAAAGGGAGCTCGGGGACGATGCGGATGAGCAGGGAGGCGGCCTGCCGATAGCCGGGAGGGTCTCCCTGCCAGGCGAGGAGGGCCTCGGCGAGGCGGGCCTCGTCCCGGAGGGGGGAGCCCGGGTAGTCCGCAAAGAAGCGCTCGAGGGTCGCGCGGGCCTCCGCGATGTTCCCGGCCCGCGAGAGCAGCTCCACCTGGCTGAGGAGGAGGCGGTCGCGGATGGGGTGCTCTGGCCGTTCCTCGAGGAGATCGTCGAGCTGGGCGGCGCCCTCCGCGGGCGACTCCTCGGCGCCCCGCAGGTAGAGGCGCAGGGCCGCGCGCAGGGTGGTCGCGTCGGTCCCGCTGCGCAGGAGCTCGCGGAGGAGGGGGCGGCTGGCGGGTTGGTCGAGCCCGGTGAAGACGGCGAGGGGCAGGAGGATGCGATCGGCGATGGCCGCGGGTCCGGCCGCGCTCTCCCGGCGGAGCTGTTCGAGAACCTCGCGGGCGTCGTCCGTGCGGCCCCGGCCGGCGAGGGCGAGGCCGTACTCCCGGGCCAACTGGAGACGCAGCTCCGGCTCGAGGGCCTTCGCATAGCGGTCCCGGAGGTCGAGAACCGTGGCCTCGTCGACCTCTCCGCGGAGGAATTGGAGACGGGCCCGGAGGGCCTCGATGGTATCGAGGAGAAGGGGTTGGTCGGCGGCGGCTTCCCGGGCCCGGCGGAAGGCCGCCGCCGATCGCTCGGACTCGCCCTCGGCCTCGGCGAGGAGGCCGCGCAGGAGAAAGAGCCAGGGCCTCTCGTCGGCGGAGAGGCGGGCGGGCGCGATCCGCCCCTCGAGGATGGAAGCGGTGGGAAAGTCGTCCTCGAGGAATTCGGCGAGCGCCCAGCGGAGGCGCACCCCCATGTCGTCCCGCCTCCCGTACCGCCAGACGAGGTCGATGGCCTCGTCCGGCTGGTCGCGCTGGAGGAGGGCGCCAAGGAGAGCGTCGAGGGCGCGCTGCCGTTCCTCGTCCGAGAGATCCTCGCGGTCGAGGAGCGGGCGCAGCTGCTCCACGGCGAGCCCGGCGAGGCCCCGCCGGACGGCCTGCTCCCCGGCGAGGAGCTGGCGCTGGGCCTGCCGGGTGGCGGAGGGGGGGGCGGCCGGGCCGCTGGGAACCACGAGGCCAGGGGTCGATTCCGGGGGAGGGGGGAGGGGGGCGACGTCCTCCTGGGCCCACCCCTCCACGAGGACGAGCACGCACCCGAGGGCGAGGAGGATCCGGTGGGTCGGGGAGGGGCTCATCGGGCGGCGGCCCGCACGCTGCGGACGCCCTCCTCCACGGCGGGGAGGTAGGAGCGACCGAACAGGTTCAGGTGGTTGAGCATGTGGTAGAGATTGTAGAGCGGTTCGCGGGACTCCCGGCCCGGGGACGGGGGGAGGCATCGCTCGTAGGCATGGTAGAAGCTGGCGGGGAAACCGCCAAACACCTTTGTCCAGGCGAGATCGGTCTCCGGGTCGCCGCGGTAGTAGGCCGGATCGAAGACCACCGGCCGGTGGTCACTGTCGGCCGCGGCATTGCCGCCCCAGAGGTCGCCGTGGAGGGGAGCCGGGGAGGGGTGGTGATCGGAGAGGAGGGCACGGGCATCCGCGAGGAAGGGGGCCATCTTCGGGAGGGGGAATCCGGCCTTTTGGGCCCGTTCCCACTGGGGCCGGAGCCGTTCCCCGATGAAGAAGTCGGCCCAGACTGCATGGGGTCGGTTGGACTGGGGGGTCGAGCCGATGAAGTTGTCCCGTTCGGCCCCGTGGGTGGGGTGGGTTCGCGTGGAGTGGAGGGCGGCGAGGGCCTCGCCGAGCGCGGCCCCCGATCGGTCGTCGAGGGGCCGCAGGTCGATCCACTCGAGGAGGAGCAGGGCCGTTTCTCCCTGGGTGAGGCAGCCGATCACCTCGGGAACCCGGACGGTGCCAGTGGCGGCGAGGGCGCGGAGCCCCTCCGCCTCGCGGGTGAGTGATTCCCCGTCGCGGAGCGGGGCCCGCTTGAGGAAGAAGTCACCCCGGTCGGTCCGCAGGTGGCGGGCCTGATGGATGCATCCGCCGCCGACGGGCTCCTCCCGCCACTGGCGAGGGGCGCGCCCGGTCCTCTCCTCAATCAGCCGCGGGAGGCCCTCCATGGTCATCCAGCTCCCGGAGGAGGTTGGCGCAAGCTTCCTCAAGCAGGTCGAGGACGCGCTCAAATCCTTCGGGGCCTCCGTAGTAGGGATCGGGGATTTCCTCCACCGCAGGGTCGACGATCCACTCCGGGAGTGAGCGCACCCGTTCCTCCTCGCCGGGATGGGAGGCGAGGGCCCGGGCGGCGTGATAGGTGTCGCGATCCATGGTGAGGACCAGGTCAAAGGCCCGGAGATCCTCGGGGAGGAGCTGGCGGGCACGGCTGGTGACGTTCAGTCCGCGAGCGGCGGCGGTGCGCCGCATGCGTTCGTCCGCGGGCTCGCCGGCGTGGACGTCGAGGATGCCGGCGGAGTCCACGCGGATCTCCCCGGACTCGGCGCGCCCGGCCGCCCGTTGGCGGAAGACCGATTCCGCGGCGGGGGAACGGCAGATGTTGCCGAGACAAACGAAGAGGATGTTCCGCATGGACCGGGGAAGAGGGCGCGGGTGGACCCACCCACGGCCAGAGGGTCTGGATCGGCCCCCGCATTGGCAAAGGAAAAGCGATTGTGGAGGACCGCCGGGAGCGGGGGCTTGCTTCCCCGAGCCCGGTTCCAATGATCAACTTCGTATGGAGGATTCATCCGAGGGTCACCGCTTCCGCCGCCTGTCGCGGTCGGAGCGGCCGCAGGAGCGCATGGAGCGCTTCGGGGCGAGCGCCCTCAGCGACACGGAGCTCCTCGCGGTCCTGATCCGGCAGGGAACGGTTGGGCAGGGGGTCATGGAGGTGGCGGAGCAACTCCTGCGGGAGGGCCAGAGCCTGGCCGGTCTTGTCCGCTGGGAGCTGGCGGATTTCCGGCGGGTGCCCGGGATCGGCCCGGTCAAGGCGATCCAGTTGAAGGCGATGGTGGAGCTGGCGCGCCGGGCGATCCTCCAGGAGGGCCGCGCGGAACCGCCGGTGCTCGATGCCCCGGACAAAATCTATGCTTTCCTCCGGGCGGAGGTGGCCGGACTGGAGGTCGAGAATTTCTGGGTGCTCGTGCTCAACCGGAAGAACCGGTTGATCCGCGCACTGCCGATCACCCGGGGGATCGCCGATGCCAGCCTCGTGCACCCGCGGGAGGTTTTCCGCGAGGTCATCCGCGAGGGCGGATCCGCTGCTGTGGTGGCCCACAACCATCCCAGCGGGGATCCGGCCCCGAGCGCCGCCGATGTGCGGGTGACCCGGCAGCTGCGGGAGGCGGCCGGCCTCCTCGAGATTGCCCTGCTCGACCACGTCATCCTCGGCGAAGTACTCACCGATCCGCGGGGAGTGGGTTTCTACAGCTTTTCCGAGGCCGGGGTCTTGTAGGCGGGCCGCCGGCCGGTGGGGTCGTGCCCTTGACCCGGAGCGGGCCAACACGGAGAACGAGGCATGCGGCGAGAGGCGATTCCCTCGACTCCCTCCCGGGGGAGCAATCTCTACCTGGTCGGCTTCATGGGCACGGGCAAGTCCTCCATCGGGCGTGAGCTGGCCCGGAGTCTCGGCTACCGTTTTCTCGACTCGGATGCGTGGATCGAGGAGCGGGAGGGTCGGTCGGTGCGGGAAATCTTCGCCGCGGAAGGGGAGGAGTACTTCCGGGAGCGGGAGGCGGACTTCGTCCGGGAGCATCCCCGCGAGGGCTGCGTGGTGGCCTGCGGGGGCGGGCTGGTGACGCGGCCGGGTCGGCTCGCGGCCCTCGGGGAGAAGGGTGTGGTCGTGGCGCTCTACGCCTCGCCCGAGACGATCCACCAGCGCACCTCCCGGAACCGGAACCGCCCGCTCCTCCAGGTCGAGAATCCCCTCGCCCGCATCCGCGAACTCCTCGCCGAGCGGGAGCCCTACTACCGGGAGGTGCCCCTCGGGGTGTCCACGGACGGGCGTTCCTTTGGCGAGGTGGTGGAGGCGGTCCGGCGGATCTATCGGTCCGCCCGCGCCTGAGGAACGCTGGGGAAAACTGGGACTTGCCGGTGGGGGATTGCGAAAGTTGGGATTCCGTCTCGTCAGTCCTGACCCATTCCGGCAACTTCCGGAAGATGGACCCAACGGTCCCCCACACCCCGGCCTCTTCTTCCGCGGTACCGGAAGCGACCACTCCCGCCCCCCGGGCGGGAGTTCGCGGTCGCTCGGTGCGCTGGGTGGCCGGCGCCTACCGCTACACCTTGCGCCCTTTGCTTGTGGCCTTCGGGGCCGGTGGGGGGACCTGCCGCTTCCATCCCACCTGTTCCGCTTATGCGGAGGAGGCCGTCCGCAGGCACGGCTGGCGGCGCGGCGGGTGGATGGCCCTCGGCCGGGTGTGCCGTTGCCGTCCCGGGGGAGGTTGTGGCTGGGACCCGGTTCCGGGGCCCCGTGAGCGCCCCTTCTCCTCCCCGAGCCCCCCGATTTCCGAAGAACCATGAGCAAAGCAGAACACTACCCCACGCAAAACAAGCACGTCCGTCGCTGGGTGGACGGCATCATCAACCTGTGCCAGCCCGACGCGGTTTACTGGTGCGATGGCTCCCAGGAGGAGTACGACCGGCTCATGGGCGGGATGGTGGAGAGTGGCATGGCCACCCGGCTGAACGAGGACAAGCGGCCGAACAGTTTCCTCTTCCGCTCGGACCCGCGGGATGTGGCCCGGGTGGAGAGCCGCACCTTCATCTGCAGCGCCGGCCCGGCCGGCGCGGGGCCCACCAACAACTGGCGGGACCCGGAGGACATGAAGGCGGAGATCAACGCGGAGGCGGCCGGCTGCATGAAGGGGCGGACCATGTACATCATCCCCTTTTCGATGGGGCCGCTCGGCTCGCGGATCGCGCGCATCGGGATCGAGATCACGGACTCGCCCTACGTGGTCTGCAACATGCACATCATGACCCGGGTGAGTGACCGGATCTGGGAGATCCTCGGCAAGAGTCCGGAATTCGTGAAGTGTGTGCACTCCGTGCTCGTGCCTCTCGGCCCCGGCGAGAGCGGGCCCACTTGGCCCTGCAATCCGGAAAAGACGACCATCGCCCACTTTCCGGAGGAGCGCCTCATCCTCTCCATTGGTTCCGGCTACGGGGGGAACGCCCTCCTCGGGAAGAAGTGCTTCGCCCTGCGGATCGCCTCGGTGATCGCGCGAGACGAGGGTTGGATGGCCGAGCACATGCTCATCCTCGGGGTGCGCGAGCCGAGCGGGCGCAAGTCGCACGTGGCGGCCGCCTTTCCCTCAGCCTGCGGCAAGACGAATTTCGCCATGCTCGTTCCCCCCGAGCCCTTCGTGGAGGAGGGCTGGGAAGTGACCACGGTGGGCGACGACATTGCGTGGATCTCGCCGGACGAGAATGGCGACCTGCGGGCGATCAACCCGGAGGCCGGCTTCTTCGGGGTGGCTCCGGGGACGTCCGCCTCGACCAACCCGAATGCGATGGAGTCCTGCCGGGCGAACTCGATCTTCACGAACTGTGCGCTCACCGACGAGGGCGACGTCTGGTGGGAGGGGATGACCGAGGAACCGCCGGCCCACCTCATCGACTGGAAGGGCCGGGACTGGACCCCGGAGTCGGGGGAACCGGCCGCTCACCCGAACGCCCGCTTCACCTGCCCGGCGAGCCAGTGCCCGACCATCGATCCCGAGTGGGAGAATCCCGACGGGGTGAAGATCGACGCCTTCCTCTTCGGGGGTCGGCGCATGAACGATATCCCGCTCGTCTTCCAGGCCTTCAACTGGTCGCACGGGGTCTACCTCGGGGCGACGATGGGCTCGGAGCTGACCGCGGCGGCGGAGGGTACGGTCGGCCGGCTGCGCCGCGACCCCTTCGCCATGCTGCCCTTTGCCGGCTACAATATGGGGGACTACATCCGGCACTGGTTGCGGATGGGCAAGGCGCAGAGCGAGCCGGCCCGCATCTTCCACGTGAACTGGTTCCGCAAGGCGGAGGACGGCAGCATGATGTGGCCGGGCTTCGGCCAGAATATGCGCGTCCTCCAGTGGGTGGTCGGCCGGGTCAACGGCAACGCCAAGGGCTTCGAGTCCCCGATCGGCTGGATGCCCCGTTACAGTGACTTCGACTGGAAGGGTCTCGATTTCAGCGAGGAGGAGTGGGACGCGCTCATGGGCGTGGACCGCGAGCGCATGAAGCAGCAGAGCCTCCAGCACGAGGAACTTTTCCTCCAGCTCGCTGAGGCCCTCCCGAAGGAGATGATCTTCGAGAAGGAGCTCTTCATCAGCCGGATGTAGCGGCGCGCGCGTCCCCCTCGCCGGTGCCGTACTCGGGTCCGGCGGAGGGGGCCCCGCCTCCGGGAAGGCGAAGCGTTGGGAGACCGCGCTCGATGGCAACGCGCTGGGACTCGAGGGCCGGGGGCAGGCAGAGGCGCGTGCCGAGCTCTTCCGGTCTCTCGTCCCCGGTGAATCCCGGCAGATCGGTGGCGACCTCGAGGAGGCTTCCCCCGGGCTCCCGGAAGTAGATGGAGCGGAAGTAGAGGCGGTCGCGCGGGCCGGAAGTGGCCACCCCGGCCGCCTGCAGGGCCGCGTCCACCCGGTCCTGCGCGTCGTTGTCCGGACAGCGGAGGGCAAGGTGGTGGAGGGTGCCGGCCCCGCCCCGGGATGCCGGCAGGTCCGGGGTGGCCGCGAGGTCGAGGAAGTGACCGGGGACGGGCTCCCCGAAGGCGATTCGCGTACGGGTGCCGTCGCGTCGGTGGGGACGGCCTCCGAGGATCTTGCCGAGAAAGCTCTCCGTGGGTCCACTCCGCGCGACGGCCAGCTCCACCCCGGCCAGCCCGCGGAGCGCGTATTCCTCTGGGAGGGGGCCGGCCAACCACGGGGTGCGTGGGTCCCCTCCCGCGGCCACGAGCTCGACGGGCAGACCGTCCGGATCGCGAAAGGCGAGGACCGTCTCCTCCCAGCGCGGGCGGAGGCTGGTGGTCACGCCCGCGCGGGCGAGACGCTCGCGCCAGAAGGGCAGGGAGCCCTCGGGAGCGGAGAGTTGCAGCACGGAGGGCGCCCCGCTCCCGGGTCCTCCGGGAGGAGCACTGGGCACGACGAAGAAGGTGAGGAGTGTGCCGGGACGGCCCTCGTCGATTCCGTAGTAGAGGTGGTAGGTACCGGGGTCGTCGAAGTTGACGGTCTGCTTGACGAGGCGCAGGCCGAGCAGGCCGGCGTAGAATGCGAGGTTCGCCTGCGGGTCGGTGGCGACCGCGGTGAGGTGGTGGAGGCCGGGGAGGGTCAATTCCATGGGGCCCACGGTACCCGCGGAGACGCTCGCGCGCGAACGCTGGCCGCCGGCAGCGGGCGTCTCTCAGCCCCCCATCGCGTTGAGATGGGCGACGAAGAGCTTGTAGAACACCGCGCCGAGGATGCCCCCGAGAAGGGGCCCGGCGATGGGGATCCAGGAGTAGGCCCAGTCTGCGTCGCGCTTGCCGGGGACGGGGAGGAGGGCATGCATCACCCGCGGCACGAAGTCCCGGGCGGGGTTGATGGCGTAGCCGGTCGGCCCCCCGAGGGAGAGCCCGATCCCGAGCACGAGCAGTCCGACCGCGAGGGGCGCCATCCCGCCGGTCAGCCCGTTGTGCCGGTCGGCGATGCCGAGGACGCCGAGGAGGAGCATGGCGGTCCCGATCACTTCGGTGAGGAAGTTGAAGAAGGGCCGGCGGATGGCCGGCATGGTGCAGAAGCAGGAGAGCTTCGCATCGGCATCGTCCGTCTCCCGCCAGTGCGGCTGATAGGCGAGGAAGACGAGGAGGGAGCCGAGGGCCGCGCCGAGGACCTGGCCGGAGATGTAGGAGAAGGCGAGCCCGGGCGAGAGGTCGCCGACCGCCACGAAGGCGACGGTGACCGCGGGGTTGAGGTGGGCCCCGCTGATCCAACCGGTGACGTAGATGCCCATGGATACTCCGAGGGCCCAGCCGGTGGTCACGACGATCCAGCCGGCGTTCTCCGATTTGCTCCGCCGCAGGAGGACCCCGGCGACCACGCCGTTGCCGAGGAGGACGAGGATCATCGTGCCGACAAGCTCGGCCGTGAAGTCGGAGGTCATGAATTCCATGGGGAGACGGGGTTGGGGAAGACGGGACAAGGACGGGGAAAGCGCCGGAGGCCGGGCCCGCCGGATCGGGTCGATCCCCAGCGCAAAGGCCAGGGGTTGATCGCGCAAGCCGGGAGCCGGGGTCAATTCCGGCTCCCGGCTTGGGATGCCCGGCCTACCGGACCCCTACTGCGAGGAATGAGGGTCCAGGAGGGTCGGCTCGAGCTCCGGCTTACAGTAGGTCTCGCGGATCAGGAATATGCTGATGGCGAGGGCGATCAGGCAGAGGATCGGGATGTAGGCGAGGGCGTAGTTGAAGTTCTGCGCCGTGAAGTCCGTGCCCCCGTCCGTCATAGTGATCGTCACGAGGAGTCCGAACAGGACCGGGTTCACCGTGTCGAAGAGGAGCATGAGCCCGTTGTTCAGCCCCATCGAAGTCGCGCTGAGCCGGTCCGAGACCTTTTCCACGATGGTGGCAAAGCCCACGTTCTGGGCACCGCCCGCGAGGCCGATCACGAAGAAGATGCTGCCGAAGANGAGGAGGCCCCCGCTGGGCACGGCCCAGAGGGCGGTGGTGGCGAGGAAGGCGAGCACGGCCATGACGATGAGCACGCCCTGGCGGCGCCTCATGCTGTCCGAGATGTACCCGGCGATCGGACAACCGACCGCGTAGCCGATCCAAAGTACCGAGTCGAGATCACTCGCCTGGTCGTGGGGAAGGCCCTTGGCGATGAGGACGCGGGTCCCCCAGATCGCTCCGAGGGTGGCAATGGAGGTGTAGATGAGGGCCGAATAGAGGGCCACGTACCAGGCCTGACGCGTCTTCAGGAGCATTCCCACTTGCTGGCCGACCGAGAGCTTGGGCAGCAGGAAGCGGATTTCACCGTTCTGTTTGGCCTTGCGCCCGCGGAGAAAGAGGGCGCACAGAATCGTGAGGACGAAACCGAAGAAGCCCAGGGAGGAGATCGCGGTACGCCAGCCGATGTCCCCGTCCTGGAGCACGGCGACAAGGGGACCGCCGGCGAGGATGGGCCCGAGGGTCCCGATGAACTGCGAGAGTCCGGCGAACAGCCCGAAGTTCTTCCGGGGGAACCAGTCGCGCGCGACTACGAGGAGGATGAGGAAGGCGAAGGAGGACCCGAAGCCCATGAGGAGCCGGGCGGCCAGGCCGACCCCGAAGTTGGTGGCGCCGGCGAGGAGGAGGGCGGAGAGGCCACAGAGGACCGTGGCAATGATCGCGGTGATCTTCACCCCGAATCGGTCCACGATGACCCCGACTGGCACTTGCATGATGCCGTAGGTCAGGTAGTAGGCCGAACCGAGGATGGAGAAGGTGGTCGCGTTGAGCTGGAGGGCCTGGACGATCTCCGGCTCCAGGGTGCCGAAGAAAGTGCGCAGGAAGAACTCGTAGAGGAAGAAGAGGGAGGCGATCCCCCAGATGAACAGGCCAATGAAGCGGATCCGGTCGGCGCCTCCGCCTCCGGGTTGGACGGTGCCACTCATGTGGAAGGTGGGTTCAGCTCTCCGCGGAGTCGCTTCCCGCTTCCGCCGGAAGCTCCTGCTCGCTCCAGGTCTGGAGGGTCGTGGCAGCCCGCTCAATCTGGGCAAAGCGTGCCAGCCGGATGAGCGGATCGCCCTCGTAGACCATGGGAACCTCGTTGCGGCCGACGACCACCGCGTCCGTCGGGGCCTTCGCTGTCACCTCCTGATAACTTCCGAACGGCTCGCGGATATCGGCGAGCTTCTGTCCGGAGGAAACTTGGTCCCCGAGTTGCACCTGGGCTTCGGCAATCCCGCTCTTCGTTGCGTAGACCCACTCGCTGCTCTCGGCGATGAGCGGCTGGCGCGGCAGCTCCACGGGTTCGCTTTCCCGGGAGGGGAGCATGCCGAGCCGGGCGAGGAGGTGGGCGAGGCCTTCCTGACCGAGCCGGATGGCGTGCGGGTTCGTGTGCATGGCCTCACCGGCTCGGTAGCTGAGGATGTTCTGCCCACCGGTGCGGGCGACTTCCTGCACCGTGCCGGGCTCGGCACGCTCGTCGACGATCACCGAGACGGGGAAGTCCGCCGCCAGCTCCCGGTTGCCGGGGGTGCCGAAGTCGGTGTGGATGTGCGGGAGAGTGTTGTGGTGCATCTCCCCGGAGCTGAACTCCACGGCGAGTTGGCAGTGCTGGAAGAGACTGTCCACGAAGAGGTGGGCAAGGCGCTCGGAGTACCGACCCTCCACATCCCCGGGAAAGGCATTCTCAAGGCGCTGGCCCCCGGGCAGGTCGGGACGGCGGTTGAGCAGGCCGTACACGTTCAACACGGGCGCAGCGAGGATCCGCCCGTGCAGGTCGTTGAGGTCATCGAGTTCGAGGAAATTGCGGATGATCTCGAGGCCGTTGAATTCGTCGCCTCGCATCGTCGCGAACAGCAGTACGGTCGGCCCTTCGTGCTTCCCGTTGATCACCCGGATGGGCATGTAGAGCGGGGCGAATCCGAGTAGCTCCGGCATGGGCAGTCCGAGGGAGGCGGACTCGCCGGCGTTAATGTGGGTGTCGAGGAGCGAAAACCGGTGATTCTTCTTGCCGGTGCAGAGATCGCGGAGCTCCTGAAGTCGGTCTTGGTGAGCCATTGGCTTCCTGGGTTGGTGATCGTGGAAGAGAAACGATCCTCGGTGGAACCGCTCGGAAAGGACTGCTACCGTCGGAGCATTTTCTCCCCAATGGCAAGGGAACTTTTTCGCCGTCACGCCGCAGCCCCCGCCCCTGTGGGCCTCAAGAAGGATTATTTTTTGTTCCTCGCCGATTTTCGTCGCTCATCGGGTGGGGCGCGAAGAGCTCGGAAGGCGAGCACGGTCGGGCGGGGAAACAATCAGT
>P_2C_Liq_1_UnCtyDRAFT_1000887_pt1 | contig 12036 bp, 15 predicted proteins | sample Pon2CUnioCityCA_2_FD_10234 | JGI IMG/M metagenome (IMG submission 10234)
GAGCCCAAACTGCAAAATGCTGCACCTAACATGAACGGTCGCAGAGCGCGGATTACAGACATTTTTGACTTCTGGAACCCGCCCTTTCCACACTTGGCGTACCCAGATATCAAGTGACTAACTATTCTGCCGCGTGCGGCAGCTTCGGATCGTTCAGCTTATTCCAAGCCTCGAACTGAGATAGGAACACCTCTCCGTTCAGATCGTGGATCAGGTGCGAGCGGTTCAGGCGGTCCATCACGGGGCCTTTGACTTCGGAGAGATGCAGGCCCACGCCCATGTCTTTGAGGCGGGCATTGATTGCCTCAAGGCTTTCGAGCGCGGAATAGTCGACCTCGTTCACGGCCGATAACATGAGCACGACATGCTGGATTGCGCATCCTTCTGTGACGCGGGATTGGATCAGGTCCTCGAGGAAGCGGGCGTTTACGAAGTACAGGCTTTCATCAACCCTCAGCGTCAAGACAGAGGGCGAGGTTTCAACCTCGTGACGATGAATATTGCGGAAATGCTGGGTGCCGGGAACAAGGCCGACCTCGGCCACATGGGGGCGCGATGTCTTGTACAGGTGCAACAGGACTGAGATCGCCACACCTGCAGCCACGCCGACCTCAACCCCAAGGCCTAGGGTCAACAGGATCGTGGCGGCGGCGGCGATGAAGTCAGCGCGGGAATAATCCCATGTTTTTCTGAGGATAGAGAAGTCCACCAGTGACAGCACGGCCACGATGATGGTGGCGGCTAGTGTGGCATTGGGCAGGAAATAGACCAACGGCGTGAGGGCCACCGCAGCGATGGCAAGACCGATGGCCGTATAGATCCCTGCTGCGGGCGTTTCGGCGCCTGCGTCGTAGTTCACGACCGAGCGTGAGAAGCCCCCTGTCACCGGAAACCCGCCTGAGAAGGCAGCGCCGAGATTGGCTGCGCCAAGACCGATCAACTCTTGATCGAGGTCAATACGCTGGCGTTTCTTCGCAGCCAGTGTCTGGGCTACGGACACGCTCTCCACAAAGCCAATGATGGAGATCAGGATCGCTGGCACTAAAAGCGCGCCGACGAGGTCTCTGGACAGGCCCGGCATGGTCAGTGGTGGCAGGCTTTGCGGCACATCGCCCACGATCTTTACGCCTTGCTCAGCCAAACCGAAGCCCCAAACTGCGACGGTGGTGGCGACAACTGCGACCACCGGGCCGCCTTTGGCCAGAAAATCGGTTAGCACCGGGCCGGTTCCAAGCCGTTTCAGAAGGGGTTTGAGATTGCCCCGCACCCAGAACAGAAAGCCTGCGGCGGTGACGCCGATCAGGACGGTGATCCAGTTGGTGTCGCCGAGATGGGCAAACAGCGATGTGAGCATCTCGGGCAGCGTATGACCATGGGCGCTGACGCCGAGGATATGTTTGAGCTGGCTTGTCGCGATCAGGATGCCGGATGCGGTGATGAACCCCGCGATAACGGGATGGCTGAGGAAGTTGGCGAGAAAGCCAAGCCGCAGCACGCCCAGAAGCACCAGAAATCCACCCGACAAAAAGGCAAGTGTCAGAGCTGCAACTGCATAACCTGCAGAGCCTTGCTCTGCGACCTGCCCGATGGCCGAGGCGGTGAGTAGAGAGACTACCGCCACCGGCCCGACCGCCAAGGCGCGTGACGTACCAAAGATCGCATAAAGGACAATCGGCGCAATAGACGCGTATATACCCGCCTCAGGAGGCAACCCCGCGAGCAAAGCATAGGCTAGCGACTGCGGGATCAGCATGATCGTCACAATCACCGCTGCTACCAGATCATTAGACAGCGCAGATCGGTTGTAGGTTCGACCCCAGTCGAGGATCGGCAAATAGCGGCGAAGGTGGCGCATCACGGTTTCTTTCGGAAAATGTTGGTGGATGGGTTCGCCGCGAACGGGTTGCCGATCCACCAAAAACATTGCCAGCAACAGGGAGGGCTGCGTGCAACTATGACTTCGGCTATTCAGCCGCGATTTGGATCTTCTCAGGCTTGGCCATCCATTCCTTCCCCTTCAGCATGGCCTGCCAATAGATCGGCGGCAGCATCTTTTCCTTCAGGAACCATGCCGCGCGGGTTGGTTTGGTGCCATCAACTAGGAAGGACGGAAAGGACGGTTTGAGAACACCGCCATACCCGAATTCAGCCAGAACGATTTTTCCGCGTTCGACGGTGAGCGGGCAAGAACCGTACCCGTCATACGCCGCTACCGGAGACCGCCCCGCAATATCTGCCACGATGTTGTCGGCAACAACGGGGGCCTGCTTGCGCGCTGCTGCTGCGGTCTTGGCGTTGGGCGCATTCATGACATCCCCAAGGCTCCAGACGTTATCAAAGCTTTTGTGGCGCAGCGTGGCCTGATCAACATCGACCCATCCCGCTGCATCCGCGAGGGGCGAGACACGGATGAAGTCTGGCGCGACCTGCGGCGGGCAGACATGCATCATGTCAAAATCGACGGTGACCATCTCTGGGTCCGTCTCGGGTTTGGCCACTTTGAAGGTGGCTTTCTTCGCCTCACCATCCACCGACACAAGGTTGTGGAAGAAGTTACAGTCGGCATTGTACTTGGCGATGTAGCTTTCCAGCGCGGGCACGTAGTCTTTCACGCCGAACAGAACACCGCCCGCATTCATGAACTGAATGTCGATATCCTTGAGCCGCCCATTGCGGAACCAGGCATCCCCGGACAGGTACATCGCTTTTTGCGGTGCGCCTGCGCATTTGATCGGCATCGGCGGCTGGGTAAAGATCGCGCGACCTTCTTTCAGTTCCTGGACCAGCTGCCACGTGTAGGGCGCAAGGTCATAACGGTAGTTCGAGGTCACGCCGTTCCGGCCCAGAGTGTCCTCGAGACCTTCGATGGCGCTCCAGTCCAACTTCAGACCAGGGCAAACGACCAATCGGTCGTATTTCACAACGCGGCAACCATCGAGGATGACCGCGTTGTTTTCAGGCTCGAACGCCGCGACGGCGGACTTAATCCATTTCACGCCACGCGGAATCAGAGAGCCCATGGTCTTGGCCGTCTGGCTGGCTTCAAAAACACCGCCACCTACCATCGTCCAACCGGGCTGGTAATAGTGAATGTCAGCAGGATCGATGATCGCGATCGACAGGCTCGATTTGCGGGACTGAAGGCTGGCTGCGACGGACACGCCGCCTGCGCCGCCACCGACGATGACAACATCGTATTTCGCGTCACCTGTATCGGTCGGGGTCTTCCCTCCGTTCGAAATGCGCCGCGCGACCCCGTTCATGTCATAGCCAGCGGCCTTGGTCGCGGCGAGGATCTCGTGCATCGGGCGCTTTTTGCTTTCATGGAAGGACCACAGCGTCGCCGAGCGCGTGCCCGTTCGGCAATAGGCCAGAACCGGGCGCGGAAGGTCCTTGAGCGCGGCGCCGAAGGCCTCAACATCTTCGTCACGGACCATACCCGAGGTCACAGGCACATAAGCCGCCTCCAGCCCTGCCTTTTTGGCGGCCGTCTCAATCTCTTCAAAGCTGGGCTGGTCGGCGCCTTCACCGTCAGGACGGTTGCAGATGATGGCGCGAAAGCCAGCCTCTTTGATCGAGGCAATATCATCGGGCGTGATCTGGGGGCTTACGCTGGTTTTTTCAGTGATCTTCTTCAGGTCCATGTCTCTATCTCCTCGGGACAATTTTTGCCCTACCGCTCTGCTACTTGAGGGCGATTAAAGCCCGTTCACGGGCACTTTGAGCATCGGGTTTCCGTCCTTGTCGGTCGGGACTTCACCCGCCCGCATGTTCACTTGCAGGGAGGGAATGATTAGATTCGGCATCGCCAGTTGCGCGTCCCGCTCGGTGCGGAACTTGACGAAGTCTTCCTTCGTCTTGCCTTGGCCTACGTGAATATTCGCCTCTTTCTGCTCGGCCACAGTGGTTTCCCACGCAATAGCGCGGCCATTCGGGCCATAGTCATGGCACATGAACAGACGCGTCTCATCCGGCAGGGCGAGCACTTTTTGAATGCTATCATAGAGCTCTTCGGCAGAGCCGCCGGGGAAGTCACAACGGGCAGAGCCGCCGTCTGGCATGAACAAGGTGTCGCCCACAAAAGCCGCGTCGCCCATCACATGGACCATGCAGGCGGGCGTGTGGCCGGGCGTATACATGGCGAAGGCCTGCATATTGCCGACCATGTAGGTGTCGCCATCCTCAAACAGAGCGTCGAACTGGCTGCCATCGCGCTGGAATTCGGTGCCTTCGTTGAAGACTTTGCCGAACGTGTCCTGGACAACCGTGATCTTGGAGCCAACGCCAATCTTACCGCCCAGTTTCTGCTGGATGTAAGGCGCGGCGCTAAGGTGATCGGCATGAACATGGGTTTCGATGATCCATTCCAGCTTCAAGCCCTGCGTCTCGATCTGGCGGATTAGCTCATCCGCATGGTCAAAGGTGATGCGGCCAGCGGCGTAGTCGATGTCCATCACGGTATCGATCAGCGCGCAGGAATTGCTGGTGGGGTCCTTCACAATGTAGCTGATCGTGTTGGTCGCCTCATCGAAGAACGCCTGCACCTCGGGGGTGACGCTCATATCAACTGGGTAGGTCATCGGGGTCTCCTTTCATGCGCGATCAGTGACCGCGCCCTTGTTCCATCATCATTTCATGAACAGCCGCCATGCCACGGTCGGCCATGGCGGTGACTTCGGCGGCGTGCAGCTGCATGGCTGCGACCACCTCTGGATTGTCAGAGGTCTGGATCACGACCAGACCTTCATCCTCGACCGAGACGTCCGAGAAAATCTCATCCCCATGCAGGAAGAACATATCGAGCGTGGGGCTTTGGATTATGATCTTTGGATCGTCTTTCGCATGCACGCGGTCGATCATGCCCATGGTGTGGCTGACCAGCGCATCCATCACCGCTTGGTCACTCGAACGGGTGACCGTGCGAATGCCGTTCGGCAGGTTTCCGACCTCCCGGGTTATCGTCTCGAAGTTGCGGAAGAGGATGGCCAGTTCAGCGCTTTCCTGAGCTGAAGCATTTTCACCGCGCAGACCGGGCATGTTGACTTCATCATGTCGGTGCATGCCGTGGCCGCCAGACATGTGTCTGTGCGATTGGGCCAAGGCCATCCCTGCTACCATCACGGCAGCGGCACCTGCCAAACTGAACATCATGAGACGGGTCATTGCGCCACCTGCGCGTTCATCAGGTCGGACAGGATACGACGCAACACAAATCCGCCTGCGACGGAAACAAGAAACAATGCCACTTCCCAACGGCCTGTGCCAAGGGCTGGGATCGCGGCACCTGGGCAGAAGCCAGCGATGCCCCAGCCAATGCCAAAGAGGGCAGAACCGCCGATCAATTTGCCATCAAGAACGGTAGACGTGGGCACCTGAAACCGTCCTTCAAACAGGGGTGCGTCGCGCCGCCACACAATACGGTAGCCAATAAACGTCACCAGCAGCGCACCACCCATGACAAAGGCAAGGCTTGGGTCCCAGCTGCCTGCGACGTCAAAGAAATTCAGGACTTTCGCTGGATCCATCATGCCAGAGACGGCAATCCCAACACCGAAGACCAGACCAGTGAAAAGAGCGTAAAGCAGTTTCATCGCTTAACCTCCAAAAACATGACGGATGAGAAAGACGGTGATAGCAGCAGTCGCCATGAACGTCGGAACCGCGACGAGCGAGCGAACCGACAGCCGCGACAGCCCGCAGACACCGTGACCGGACGTGCAGCCAGAGCCGAGGCTTGCGCCGAGGCCTACGACGACACCACCGATTGCGATCATCGCTGGGCTGACGGGGACGTTGACCTCAGGCGTTGTGCCCGTCATCGCAAAGATCAGGCCGGGCGCAAGGATCATCCCGACGACCATCGCAGCCCGCCAGCCAAACTCAGCACGGTTTTCAGCAAAGACAAGTCCAGACATGATGCCCGTGGCCCCGAGGATACGACCGAGGCCCAGCATCAAGAGAACTGCACCCAGACCAATGGCGAGCCCGCCACCGAAAGATGCGAAAGGGGTGAAAGCGGTTTCCATCACTTACACTCGGCAGGTTTTGAAACTGAAGATCGAATAGATCGGACAGACGCGCGTGGCGGCAACAACAAGCATCACGACGCCAACTACGGCAGCACCGTATTTCACCAGACCGCCCTCAAAGGCGGGCATGCCGCTGAGGAATGCGAGGTACAAAAGCCCAAGGCCCAGGCTCACGCGCAGGATGCGATCTATCGTTCCGACATTGGTAGTCATGGTGTTCTCCATTCAGATAACTTTGAGAACAAATATAACTTTGTTTCTATTTCTTCAGTGACTTTGTCACCCAACGCGCATATTGTTGGGGCCAGAGATCACCTGCTCGGACGTTCTAATGTCGATGACCCATAGCCGCAGCGCCCGAAACAAAGATATAGTCACTTTGTTCGAGGAAACTTTCACAGCGTCTGAAGGGGCCGCCGAGGGCAAGACCATCGGGACTTTTGTCGATCGAATGCTCGATCAAACAGACCCGCAGGACCTACGCGTTTTCACGACATGGGATGGATTTGACCTTGTGGCCGGGGTTCTATTTTCAAAGCTTGTCTATTCAGAAGACAGCCGGGTTGTCATGATCCTGTCTCCCATGGCGGTTGCGACCACGCGACAAGGCGAAGGAACTGGGCAATCTTTGATCCGACATGGGCTTGAGGCATTGCGCAGCGAAGGCGTTGACGTCGCGCTCACCTACGGGGACCCTAACTTTTATGGCAAGGTAGGCTTCAAGTCTTTGTCCTTGGCCGACGCGGCAGCGCCCCTGCCACTTTCCTATCCGGAAGGCTGGATTGGGCAGTCCCTTTCCGGAGCGCCGTTCGAGCCGCTCAAAGGCGATTGCCGTTGCGTTCCTGCTTTGAATGACCCATCCCTGTGGTGAAGACTTAGCGGCTTCTTGCTAGAACCCTCAGTGCTTTTTTATCGATTAAGGCGATCCGCCCACGGGACTGCGCGATCATCTCGCGCTTCTGAAAGTCCGATAGGACGCGAGAGACGACCTCGCGCGCGGTGCCCAACTCGCTTGCCAATTGTTGATGAGTCGCCGGGATTTCTTTCAGGTCTCCCGCAAGGGCCAAGAGCCGCTCCGCTAGACGCACATCCATATGCCCAAAGGCCACATCATCGACCACACGCAGCAAATCAATGAGCCGTTTTGAATAAGCGGCAAAAACAAACTTTCGAAAAGCCTCTTCTTCGGCGACCAACCGGTCAAAGGCAGACTTTGGCAGGACAACGGCTTTGATCGCAGTCTCAGCCAAACCTTCGGTGTTGTAGGCTTCTTCGGCCAGCATGCAGGCCGTTGTCAGCACACAGCTTTCACCCGCATCCACGCGGTAGAGAGTGATTGCTCTACCAGAGTCAGAACTTTGCGAGACGCGAATGCGCCCCTCATAGAGAAAGAACAGGCTATCTGGCACATTGGCAGGGCCAAACACCTGCGCGCCTTCCTCCATATGAATGATCCGCGCTACATCGATCAAACGGTCGCGAACAGCGCGGGGCAACGCAGCCGTGCCTTGAAATCTTTCCGTCCAATCAAGAGTCATTTGGCTTTCCTCATGGGGGCAACGATGCCCTCTTCAATTGGCGCTATACGTGCAAGCAAATCGCCCCGGTTCGCCGCGATATCTGCCAAGGTCAAATCATCCAGCACCGTCATGAAGGCACGTGTCGCTTCCTGTAGGGCACGTGACAATTTGCAGATCCCGATCAGAGGACAGGTGTTTTTCTCGGGGTTGAAACACTCGACCAGATCAAGCGGCCCTTCGGTGAGGCGCACCACATCGCCGATCACGATCTCGGCAGCGGGTTTGGCGAGACGAAAGCCCCCGTTACGCCCGCGCTGCGTTGCGACATAGCCCGCCACACCCAGCTCATGCACGATTTTCACGATATGCGGACGGGCGAGACCGTGGACCCGAACCACATCATCTACCCGAATCAAATCCGGGTCTTTCAATGCTGCCAACTGCAGGCTGCGCAGGGCAAAATTAGTATAGGACGTCAGCTTCATTTCGTCACCTCTCCTCAAACTTATATATGATATATAATTTTTGCAAGTTAGGTGACATTGTCACTGAACTTGGGGACGCCGGGGCTTAGGTCAACCTCAGACATTGAAAGGAGACACTCATGACACTTCTGCTTGGCGACATCGTTCCCGACTTTACGGCTGACACGACAACCGGCCCGATTTCCTTCCACGAGTGGATTGGCGAAGACTGGGCGTTCTTTTTCAGCCACCCAGCTGATTTCACGCCGGTCTGCACCACCGAGATGGGGCGCACCGCGCAATTGGCAGATCAATTCGCCGCGCGAGGCGTCAAGCCTATCGGGCTGAGCACGGACAGCGTTGAAGAGCATCTCAAGTGGATTGAGGATGTCAACGACACTCAGAATACTACCTTAAGTTTTCCCATCGTGGCCGACCCCGATTTCGAGATCGCTAAGCTCTACGAGATGATTCACCCTGGCGAGTCGCAGACAGCTGCTGTCCGGTCCGTCTTCATCATCGATCCGGACAAGAAATTGCGCCTGTCGATGACCTACCCGATGAGCGTCGGGCGGAACTTTGACGAAATTCTCCGTGCGATCGACGCGCTTCAGACGGGTGATGCGAAAGGCGTGGCGCTGCCAGCCGATTGGCGCCCCGGCGATCGCGCGATCATCCCGCCGTCAGTATCGAATACCGACGCCAAGATGAAATTCCCGCAGGGGTTCGAGGAAATCCGCCCGTACCTGCGCACCGTTGATATCACTGCTGCCTGAGAAAGGGCCGAACAATGAAAAACACCCTCCTGACAACCGCCCTGCTTTTTCCAATGGCCGCATTTGCCGCTGATGGGCAGCCAGGATCCCACTTCATCGAAAATTGGGACTTGGATGCCAATGGCGTCGTGACACTTTCTGAACTGACCGAAAAGCGCGGCGATGTGTTCTACACCTTTGACAGCGACGATGATGGCATCCTTACCGCTGAGGAATACAGCTACTTCGATAATGCTCGGAAAAACGACATGGAAAACAACGCCGAACATGCAGGTGGCAAGATGGGCAAAGTGCAGGAGGGCATGACCTTGGCGTTTAATGATACAGATGGTGACGGCGCTGTGAGTCGTGACGAATTCCTGTCCCACGCCACCGACTGGCTGGCCCTCATTGATCGGGACGGAAGCGGCGACGTGACCAATGCCGACTTCGGCCCGCGCACATAAGGTTAAACAAGAAAGACGATTCCTATGCTCGACGGTTTCAGCGCAGAGATACTGGCAAGGTTTCAATTTGCCTTCACAGTGTCATTCCACATCATCTTCCCATCCTTCTCCATTGGGCTTGCGAGTTATCTCGCGGTCCTCAACGGGCTTTGGATGCGCACACGGGATGAGACCTATCTTACCCTGTTCAATTACTGGAAGAAAATCTTCGCTGTGGCCTTCGGCATGGGGGTCGTTTCGGGCATTGTGATGTCCTACCAATTCGGCACCAACTGGTCGGTGTTCTCGGACAAAGCCGGGCCGGTTGTTGGGCCGCTGATGGCCTATGAGGTGCTGTCGGCCTTTTTCCTTGAGGCCGGGTTCCTCGGCATCATGCTGTTCGGCCGCGAACGGGTGGGCGAAAAGCTACATATGTTTGCGACCGCGATGGTGGCCTTTGGCACGCTGATGTCCGCCACTTGGATCCTGTCTGTGAATTCCTGGATGCAGACACCGGCGGGCTATTCCATCAATGAGGTCGGCCAGTTCGTGCCAAAGGATTGGTGGCAGATCGTCTTCAACCCGTCCTTCCCCTATCGCCTTGCGCATATGGTGCTGGCCGCTTTCCTGACGACCGCTCTGGTGGTCGGCGCGGTTGGCGCGCTGCACCTCTTGCGCGACAAGGCCGACAAAGAGGCGCGCCGGATGTTCTCAATGGCCATGTGGATGGCCGTGATCGTGACGCCAATCCAGATTTTCGCGGGGCATGAGCATGGCCTGAACACGCTGGAGCTTCAGCCCGTCAAGATCATGGCCATGGAAGGCCACTACGAGAGCCACCCTGAAGGCTGGGCACCGCTCTACCTTTTCGGCATCCCCAATGACGAAGAGCAAAGGCTGGACTACGCCATCGGCATTCCCGGGCTTGGCAACATCATATTTGAGAAGCCACTCGATAAGGCGGTGATGGGCCTTGATACGATCCCGGATGACGAGCAGCCGCCGGTAGGAATCGTTTTCTGGTCTTTCCGCGTCATGGTCGGGCTCGGTATGCTGATGCTCGGGCTGGGGCTGTGGTCCGCTTGGGCACGCTGGTGGGGGCATCTTTATGATGCGCCATGGCTGCACCGCGCCTGTATCGCCATGGGTCCGTCAGGGTTTGTAGCCGTGCTCGCAGGCTGGATCACGACAGAGGTGGGGCGTCAGCCTTACACCGTCTATGGCCTGTTGCGCACCTCTGACAGTCTTGCGCCTGTGGATGCGCCTGCGGTGGCAGCCTCCCTCATCGCCTTCATCGTTGTATACTTCGCAGTCTTCGGCGCAGGCACGTTCTACCTGCTGCGCATGATGAACAAACGCGCGGCAACACAAAAGCTGGGCCTGCGCGACGGTCCGATCCGCACGGCAGGGATTACCCCTGTGCCCGGCGAATAAGGAGCACGAATATGGTATTTGATCTTGCATTCATCTGGGCCGGTCTCATCGCCTTCGCAGTCCTGACCTACGTCGTCCTCGACGGGTTCGACCTTGGCATCGGTATCTTGTTCCCCTTTGGCAAATCAGAGGCAGACCGGGATTTGATGATGAACTCCGTGGCCCCTGTCTGGGACGGCAATGAGACATGGCTTGTCTTAGGCGGCGGCGGTCTCTTTGCCGTCTTCCCGCTGGCCTATGCGATTGTCATGCCCGCGCTTTACATGCCCATCACGCTTATGCTGCTGGCGCTGGTGTTCCGAGGCGTGTCCTTTGAATACCGCTGGCGAGCAGAGAGAAAGGGCCTCTGGGACGTGGCCTTCTTTGGCGGGTCTTTCGTGGCGGCGCTGTGCCAAGGCATCGCACTTGGCGCTCTGGTGCAAGGCATCGAAATCGAAGGCCGGGCCTATGCGGGCGGCTGGTTTGATTGGCTGACGCCGTTCTCGATCTTGACCGGCTTCGCTGTGGTTGTCGGATATGCGCTTTTGGGGGCCACGTGGCTGATCCTCAAAACGACCGGCGACATACAGGTTCAGATGCGCGGCTATGCCTGGTGGCTCGGTGCTGCAACTCTTGGCACGATTGGGATTGTCAGCATCTTCACCCCGTTCCAAGACCCAATTTATTTCGAGCGTTGGTTCAACCTGCCCGGAAGCCTGTGGTCGATGATCGTTCCCGTTTTGATGATCACACTGACTTGGACGTTCTTCACCGGGCTGAATGATCAAAGCGATTTGCGCCCGTTTCTGTCCGCGCTTGGCTTCTTCGTTGTCAGCTTTATCGGTATCGGCATCAGTTTCTACCCGATGATGGTGCCGCCTTCGCTGACCATCTGGGAAGTCGCCGCTCCCGACAGCAGCCTTGCGTTCGCCCTTGTTGGCGCGGTTATCTTGATCCCGATCATACTGGCCTACACCGCCTACGCCTACTGGGTGTTCCGTGGGAAAATGGACCCGAGCGAGGGGTATCACTGATGCAAAAGACCAAAATTCCCATTCGTTTGCTTTGGTTTGCAGGCCTATGGCTCGCCAGTGTTTTGGCCTTAGGCGTTGTTGCTTACGGGATAAAGCTGGTGATCTTGTAAACATGAAACCGAGTTTTGACCTAGGACCACAGATAGACTTGTCTAGCAGAACTTAGCCATCAATGCGCCCCCCACAGGCTTGACACGCACACCCGGATAGCGGCAGCAATCCAATTCCTTGGTTTGGATATCTGGTATCGAGAATTCGAAAGTCCCATGCGGTGCTCCAGCGAATGAAAGCGGTCCGCCAAAGGTGTTTGCCGCTTTGGTCGCGAACCGCACAACGCGGTCATTCGACTTCGAAAATCGTACGGCATTTCTGTCC
>P_2C_Liq_1_UnCtyDRAFT_1000889_pt1 | contig 12017 bp, 9 predicted proteins | sample Pon2CUnioCityCA_2_FD_10234 | JGI IMG/M metagenome (IMG submission 10234)
TAGCAGTGGCTCCAGCGTCTTTTAAAACAGTAACATTCTTTACATCATGAGGATTAATGTTTCTAAAATCACTTTCCTCTAAAGGGATTCCATCCAGTATAATGACTGGTTTAGTATGTGCATTTATGGAAGAAATGCCTCTTAAGTGTGCGGTAGTACTCGCGCCAGGTTGTCCATTTGCCACTTGAATGTTTAATCCAGTAGCTTGTCCTTGTAGTGTTTGAACAAGATTTGAATTAGGTCTTTTTTGAATGCTCGATGTCTTTACTGTACTTATAGCTGTACTGGTTTGTTTTTTGTATTTAGTTTTATATCCTGCAGCAACTACTGTTTTAAGTGATTCCTGCAATGTAATGTTGATTACCGATTGCTGTCTTACTTCAGTTTGAACAGCAGTATAACCTGCAAAGGAAAAGACAAGAATATCTTTTTGGTCAGCCAAAATGGAGTAATTCCCGTCAAAATCTGACGAGGTCGTATTTGAAGTACCTTTTATAGTAATAGTTGCGCCCAAAATAGGATCGCCGGCGCTATCGGTTACTTTTCCAGTAATTTTCTTGGCGTGAGAAACAAGTGCAAACAGCAGTAGAATCCCTAAGAGTAGTACTTTTTTCATGATATTAGTTTTAATGTTCAAGTAAAACTAGCTCTGATTAAGGCTTTTAAAAAGATAGAATGAGTGAACCCTGCCTACCAGTGAGCAAACGTAATAAATGGAGTAGGTGGTGTTTGAGATTACGCTTTCGCGAAAGCGAGATCAAAATCATCGCTGCCAGTGAATTACCCATAAAAAGTTGTATGAATTGTGGAAAAACTATTGTATTTTTGCAAACCCAAATCGAGAATAAGGAAACCGGTTGGGAATCAAAACTTTATAAACAATTCTTCTAAAGAAGTTCTGTAAGTTTCCACGCCTCTTTAGAATCCAAATTTAATCAGCAAATAAAACATGGCTGAAGACAACAAAAAAGTAGCTGAAGTTTCAACTGAAGAAACACAGGCGCACACTGCACCTACTGCTACAGCACAACAAACTAACCCAACAGAATTTTTAGACACTTTTGACTGGGAACGTTACAGCGAAGGAATCGAAAAAGTTGATGAAGATCAATTGAAAGCTTTTGAAAAGCTTGTAGAAGATAACTTTGTAGACACTATCGATAATGATGTAATGACTGGAGTTGTTATCAAGATCACTGATCGCGATGCAATTATAGACATTAACGCAAAGTCTGAAGGTGCTATTTCTTTAAACGAGTTCCGTTACAACCCAAACCTTAAAGAAGGTGATAAAGTTGAAGTTCTTGTAGATGTGCGTGAAGATGCGACTGGACAACTGGTTCTTTCTCACCGTAAAGCACGTTTGATCAAAGCTTGGGAACGCGTTAATAATGCACACGATACAGGAGAAATCGTAAATGGTTATGTAAAATGTCGAACTAAAGGTGGAATGATCGTAGACGTGTTCGGTATCGAGGCGTTCTTACCAGGTTCACAAATAGACGTAAAGCCTATCCGTGATTATGATGCTTATGTAGATAAAACTATGGAATTTAAAGTGGTAAAAATCAACCACGAATTCAAAAACGTAGTAGTATCTCACAAAGCTCTTATCGAAGCAGATATTGAAGAGCAGAAAAAAGAAATTATCTCTCGTCTAGAAAAAGGACAAGTACTAGAAGGTGTAGTGAAAAACATTACTTCTTATGGTGTATTTGTAGATCTAGGTGGAGTAGATGGATTAGTTCACATTACGGATCTTTCATGGTCACGTATCAACCACCCTAACGAGGTTGTAGAACTAGATCAAACGCTTAACGTAGTAATCTTAGACTTTGATGAAGATAAGTCACGTATCCAGTTAGGTCTTAAACAATTAGAAGCGCACCCATGGGAAGCTCTATCTGATAAGATCAAGCCAGGAGATAAGGTAAAAGGTAAAGTAGTAGTTATAGCTGACTACGGTGCTTTTGTAGAGATTGAAGAAGGTGTAGAAGGATTGATCCACGTATCTGAAATGTCATGGTCTACGCACTTAAGAAGTGCTGGTGACTTTGTAAAAGTAGGTGATATGGTAGATGCGCAAGTTCTTACTATAGATAGAGAAGATCGTAAGATGTCTCTAGGTATGAAGCAATTGCATCCTGATCCATGGACAGACATTACTTCTAAGTATCCTGTAGGTTCTACTCATAATGGAGTAGTGAGAAACTTTACAAACTTTGGAGTTTTTGTTGAGTTAGAAGAAGGAGTAGATGGATTAATCTACATCTCTGACTTATCATGGACTAAGAAAATTAAGCACCCAAGTGAATTCTGTGCAGTAGGAGATAAGCTAGATATAGTGGTTCTTGAACTAGATGTAACAGGACGTAAATTATCATTAGGTCACAAACAAACTATGGATAACCCATGGGATAAGTATGAGGCTGAATTTGGAATAGGAACAACTCACGAAGTTGCTATTACTGATATGGTAGATAAAGGTGCTGTGGTTGAGTTTAATGAAGACATTACTGCTTTCATTCCTACTCGTCACTTAGAAAAAGAAGATGGTTCTAAATTGAAGAAAGGTGAGACGGCTCAAATCCAGATCATTGAATTCAATAAAGAATTTAAGAGAGTAGTTGCTTCTCACATGGTGATCCATAAAGAAGAAGAAGCTAAGATTGTGAAGCAGGCAGCTGCAAAATCTGCTGAGGCTGTAGATAAGCCTACACTAGGTGATGCAAACTCTAAGCTACAAGCTCTTAAAGATCGTATGGAAGGTAAAGCTCCTAAAGCTGAGCCTAAGAAAGCTAAAGCTGCTGCTCAAGAAGAAGAGTAGTCTTAATTTAGATCTTTTAATACTAAATCCCTTGTCAATTTTGGCAAGGGATTTTTTTTGAATACAACAGTTACAGTTTAAAAATATGCTTGTAAATAATACGAAATAGGTTCTTTAAATAGCCTTATAATTATTTCTGGTTACTTGTACTAACTTGATTTTTTAAAGTCTTAATAGATAGTTTCTTTTTTACTTACTTTTTACTTAAAATTATTTCTGTAGCTACGGTTATGCAAAGAATTTTCAACTTCAACTAAGTAAAAAATAATTCAATTTGTTTTAACGATATTATTACCACTTATGGGTATTGTAGATGTCTGCATGTCTACTTTTTAAAAATACGAAGTACTAAATAACATCACATTTTTTATTTAAAGCTTATCTTTGTCATTAAGCAGCAGCAATTAATGAGTCAAAAATTACTTCTTAACGCGCAGGAACTGGATATTATACTTCACAGACTAGCATGCCAGTTAATTGAAAACCACCATCGTTTTAAAAAAACAGCTCTTATAGGTTTGCAGCCTAGAGGTAGTTTTCTCCTAAAAAGACTATCTATAATGCTCCAAGAACATTACGGAATAACAGACCTCAAAACGGGACTTCTGGATATTACTTTTTATCGAGATGATTTCCGTCGTGGAGAAGAACCGCTTAAAGCAAACTCTACAGATATTCAATTTATAGTTGAAGATATGAATGTAGTTATTGTAGATGATGTTTTGTACACAGGTCGTAGTATAAGAGCAGCACTAACAGCGTTACAATCATTCGGTAGACCTGCTTCTATTGAATTGTTAACTCTTATAGATCGTAGGTTCTCAAGACACTTACCTATACAGCCAGACTATAATGGAAGACAAGTAGATGCTATAGGTGATCAAAAAGTAAAAGTACTCTGGAATGAAAATGATGGAGTAGACGCTGTGTATCTTTTAAAAAATGAAAGCTAATGAGTGAATTAAGCGTGGACCATTTATTAGGAATTAAAGACCTCACTAAAGAGGATATCCATCTCATTCATACTACCGCAGATCAGTTTAAAGAGGTTATTAATAGACCTATTAAAAAAGTTCCGTCACTACGGGATATTACTATTGCAAACTTATTTTTTGAAAACTCTACACGTACTAAATTATCCTTTGAACTTGCTGAAAAACGCTTAAGTGCAGACGTGATAAACTTTAGTGCTTCACAGAGTTCTGTAAAGAAAGGAGAAACACTAGTAGATACTGTAAATAATATCCTTGCGATGAAGGTGGATATCGTTGTGATGCGTCACCCTAATCCAGGTGCTGGAGTATTTTTATCTAAACATGTAGATGCCAGAATCGTTAATGCCGGTGATGGTGCCCATGAGCACCCTACACAAGCCTTGCTTGATTCTTATAGTATTAGAGAGAAACTAGGAACTCTAGAAGGTAAAAAAGTAGTGATAGTAGGTGATATTCTCCACAGTCGCGTAGCTCTTTCTAATATATACTGCTTACAGAAGTTAGGAGCAGAAGTCATGGTATGTGGACCGGCAACCTTAATTCCTACTCATATTGAATCTTTAGGGGTAAAAGTTGAGTTCAACCTACGCAAAGCTCTAGAATGGTGTGATGTTGCAAACATGCTACGAGTACAGAATGAACGTATGGATATCTCATACTTCCCTAGCGTGCGTGAATATGTGCAACAATATGGAGTGAATAAGGAACTTCTAGATAGTCTTAAAAAGAAGATCGTCATCATGCATCCAGGACCTATTAATAGAGGTGTAGAGATTACAAGTGATGTCGCAGATTCTGATCAATCCATAATTTTAAATCAAGTAGAAAATGGTGTTGCAGTGCGCATGGCCGTTTTATATTTAATCGCTTCTAAAATTCAACGTAATAATGATTAGCGAAAATCACAAGAACTACATTTTATTAAGGGATGAGCAAGATGATATTAAAGATTTTGCTCAGTTTTTACCTTACATATTTGATCAATTTAAAGGTAAAAATGTTATTGTAGATCTACTGCAGTATAACGCAGCTATCTTAAATGATTTATTATTATTTCTTGAATTAAGTAATGCCCATAGAGCTACTAAACAATCTTTTGTCATGGTAAACGCTGCTTTATCTATAGATGATATCCCTGAGGAACTTATGGTTGTGCCTACTTTGCAAGAGGCGCAAGATGTTATCGATATGGAAGAAATAGAAAGAGATTTAGGGTTTTAAGCACTATTAAGTAAACCATATCATTTGAAATTAAAAATATTAGGTTGTCATAGCGCAACTCCTACAGCATCTACAAGACCTACCGCTCAAGTACTTGAGATGCGTGGCAATTTGTTTTTAATAGATTGTGGTGAAGGAACTCAAGTAGCCATGCGCAAAAATCGTATAAAATTCTCGCGCATTAAGTGCATCTTCATCTCGCATCTTCATGGGGACCATTTTTTTGGGTTAATAGGGATGATTTCTACTTTTTGTTTATTAGGAAGAGATACACCTCTTACTATATACGGTCCTAAAGGAATACGCGAAATTATATTATTACAATTAAAGCTTACTAAGAGTTACACGACTTTTGATTTACGCTTTCGCGAAAGCGAATCCAAAGAATCCCACCGCATTTATGAAGATGAAAAAGTGATGGTAACGACCATACCATTAGATCACCGTGTTTATACCAATGGATATTTATTTGAAGAAAAATCTCTAGATCGTAAACTGGATATTACAGCTTGTGAGGAATATGGTGTGGACAAGGCTTATTATCGCAAAATAAAACAAGGACATGACGTGGAACTCGATAATGGTAAGATGATTTCAAATCATAAACTCACTATTGATCCAGATCCTGCAAAGAGTTATGCTTTTTGTAGCGATACGATGTACAAGCCAGATATTGTTCCTATAATTAAAGGAGTAACCGTTCTTTATCATGAATCCACCTTTTTAAAATCACATGAGCATCTCTGTGAACGTACTAAGCACAGCACCGCTGCACAAGCTGCTGAAATTGCTAAACAAGCTCAAGTAGGAACACTTATACTGGGTCATTATTCCACACGATATGGTGACTATGAATTATTTAGAAAAGAAGCTCTAGAGGTTTTTCCCACCGTAGAGCTCGCTGCTGATGGTAAGGAATTTGTGTTTTAAATTCTTCATGTCCCTTAGTTCTATGACCGATTTGTTTATGAATTGTTGCTTAAACAAATTGGCATAACTCGGTAATGTTTAGGTGATGAAAATAATAAAGCCCAATCCAGAGATTGGGCTTTATTCAAAATTATTTCCTTTATTCTTAACTTGAATAAATCAAATAGGTATTAAATCTTTTTCATTTGCTGTTTCATCATTTTAATTTGATCAGCGAGCATGTTGTGTTTATCGAGTTTTTTAGCCTCAGTAAGTAGGGTAGTGGCTTCACGTTTTCTACGTTTAGTCATTGCGATTCCTGCAAGTTGGAGCTTAGCGACAGCAAGATCTTGATCCATTCTCAAGCCTAGATTAATGGCTTTTTTAAAAAACTTTTCACCTTTAGTCATATTAGTCTGTGATATCATAATTCCTTGTAGGTAATTATAATAGCCTTGTTGCTTAGTAACCAGTGACGCTTCAGGATTTTTAATTTTATCTAACCATTTCATTGCCCCTGGAAAGTCTTGCTTTCTCAACTTTAAAAAGGCTAGTAAGATCATTTCATTCCAGAAATATAAGAGGATAAATATTCCCGCTAGCAGTATCAAAAAGATACCATTCATAATTTCATTTAATGTAAATTGATATACCGCAAACGCTACGATTAATACAGCGATGACTAGTTTGATGTTTTTATTAAACATGGTTTCTTCTATTTGAGTGTGCAAAGATATATATTTAAAGAGCAATTGTGGAATTTGAGGAATGTAGATTTGTACCTAATATTTTAAGCAAAAGGAGAACTTTAGGTACATATTGCTATGAATGTTTTACATAACTAGATCATAGCTACAGTTAATATGTCTTTTATTAATAAGTAATAGAGCATGATAGTACATCTTTAGTATATATAGATTTTAAAGATGGCACATCATTTTTTATAAGTGGCAAGGTTGTATAGCTTAACTAAAGTGGTAAAAAAAAATATTTAAAAAAAACTTCATGACCTATTGCCTGAGTAAAAAGACTTCTTATATTTGCACCCGATAAAAAATGGAGGTTTATACCTCATATTATATAGAGTTACAGAATTTAAGCTATGGCACAAAAAAGAACATATCAACCGTCAAAGAGAAAGAGAAGAAACAAACATGGTTTCAGAGAGCGTATGGCATCTGCAAACGGTCGTAAGGTTCTTGCACGTCGTAGAGCAAAGGGACGTAAGAAAGTTTCTGTATCTTCTGAGTTAAGACACAAGAGATAATGATTCTCTATTTATAAAATATAAGGCGTTACTTTTTTAAAGTAACGCCTTTTTTTATGTCTAGTCGTGAAATACTATCTTCCATAATAGTCGAAAACTTGTTTATTACTTCTTTAATCACAATACTATATCAAGTATAAAACTCGTTTTTAACCACGATATTTATACCACCTAAAAAAGTACCATAAAATGCCTAAAAGAACAGACCTTAAATCCATACTCATTATAGGAAGTGGACCTATCATCATAGGCCAGGCCTGCGAATTTGATTACTCAGGAACACAAGCACTGCGTTCTTTAAGAGAAGATGGAATTGAAACTATTTTAATCAATTCTAATCCAGCTACGATCATGACTGATCCTAGTATGGCAGACCATGTGTACCTTTTGCCATTAAATACTAATTCATTACGCAAAATTTTAAAGGAACATCCACAAATTGATGCCGTTTTACCTACTATGGGTGGACAGACCGCACTTAACTTGTGTATTGAGGCTCAAGAAAAAGGGATCTGGGAAGATCATGATGTAGATTTGATAGGTGTTGATATAGACGCTATTAACGTAACTGAGGACCGTGAGAAGTTTAGAGAACTCATGGGTGAAATAGGAGTGGGAATGGCTCCACAAGCGACCGCAACTTCTTTCTTAAAAGGAAAGGAAATTGCACAAGAATTTGGTTTTCCATTATGTATCCGTTCTTCATTTACACTAGGTGGCGCAGGTGCAGCCATCGTTCATAATGAAGAAGATTATGATGAATTATTAACACGTGGACTAGAGGTTTCTCCTATTCACGAGGTCATGATTGATAAAGCGTTACTGGGCTGGAAAGAATATGAGCTAGAATTATTACGCGATAATAATGATAATGTAGTTATTATTTGTAGTATAGAAAACATGGACCCTATGGGAATCCATACCGGTGACTCCATTACGGTGGCGCCTGCCATGACCTTATCAGACCGCACTTATCAAAAAATGCGTGATATGGCTATTCATATGATGCGCAGCATAGGTGAGTTTGCCGGTGGTTGTAACGTCCAGTTTGCAGTAAGCCCAGACGAAAAAGAAGAAATTATAGCCATAGAGATTAATCCGCGAGTGAGCCGTTCTAGTGCGCTGGCATCTAAGGCAACAGGTTATCCTATTGCAAAGATCGCTGCAAAACTTGCTATAGGATACACACTTGATGAGCTAGATAATCAAATCACTAAATCCACAAGTGCGCTTTTTGAACCTACACTGGATTATGTGATTGTTAAAATACCGCGCTGGAACTTTGATAAATTTGAAGGAGCAGAGCGCACGCTAGGATTACAAATGAAGTCTGTAGGCGAGGTAATGGGAATAGGTCGTTCCTTTCAGGAAGCACTTCATAAAGCCACACAATCACTGGAAATTAAGCGCAATGGACTAGGTGCAGATGGTAAAGGTTATACAGATTATAATCAAGTCATCGATAAACTCACACATGCTAGTTGGGATCGTGTTTTTGCACTGTACGACGCCATCGCCATGGGTATTTCGCTGGAACGCATCCACGATATTACTAAAATTGACATGTGGTATCTGAAGCAGTTTGAAGAATTACACTCGCTAGAAATTGAGATATCTAAGTTTGATATAAATACGCTTTCGCGAAAGCTACTCCTAGAAGCTAAACAAAAAGGATTTGCAGATCGTCAGATAGCACACATGCTGGGCTGTTTAGAAAGTGAGGTATACAACAAGCGCGATGAGATGAATATCAATCGTGTTTATAAACTGGTAGATACCTGTGCGGCAGAGTTTCCAGCAAAAACACCTTATTATTATTCCACCTTTGAGGCTGAAATGGAAACTGCTGACGGGAAACGATTTGCAGAAAATGAAAGCATCGTTTCTGATAAGAAAAAGGTAATTGTACTAGGATCAGGACCTAACCGTATAGGTCAAGGAATAGAGTTTGATTACTGCTGTGTGCATGGAGTTTATGCAGCACAAGAATGTGGTTATGAAGCTATAATGATCAACTGTAACCCAGAAACGGTTTCTACAGATTTTGATACGGCAGACAAGTTGTACTTTGAACCCGTATTCTGGGAACATATTTATGATATTATACGCCATGAAAAGCCTGAAGGTGTGATCGTACAGCTAGGAGGACAAACGGCATTAAAACTCGCAGAAAAGCTAGAACGTTATGGTGTTAAAATCATGGGAACTAGTTATAAAGCTCTTGATCTTGCCGAAGATCGTGGAGAGTTTTCAAATTTATTACAAGAGAATAATATTCCTTATCCTGAATTTGATACAGCCACCACACCTGCCGAAGCGCTTAAAGCTGCTGAAAAATTAGATTTCCCTATTCTTGTGAGACCATCTTACGTTCTTGGTGGACAAGGGATGAAAATCGTTATTAATAAAGACGAGTTAGAAGAACACGTCGTAGATATTTTAAGAAAAATTCCTAATAATGTTTTACTTCTAGATCATTACCTTGATGGTGCCATAGAAGCTGAGGCAGACGCTATTTGTGATGGTGAGAACGTTTACATCATAGGAATCATGGAGCATATTGAGCCATGCGGTGTCCACTCTGGAGATTCAAACGCTACTTTACCACCTTTCAATCTAGGTGATTTAGTAATGCAACAAATTAAGGATCATACTAAGAAAATTGCTCTAGCCTTAGAAACTGTAGGTTTAATTAACATTCAGTTTGCTATTAAAGATGATAAGGTGTACATCATTGAGGCAAATCCGCGTGCGAGTAGAACGGTACCTTTTATTGCTAAAGCTTATGGGGAACCTTATGTTAATTATGCTACTAAAATTATGTTAGGAAAACATAAAGTAACTGACTTTAAATTTAATCCGCAATTAGAAGGTTATGCTATTAAACAACCGGTTTTCTCTTTTAATAAGTTCCCTAACGTAGATAAGCGTTTAGGGCCTGAGATGAAGTCTACTGGAGAAAGTATTCTTTTTGTAGATAGTCTTAAAGATGATGAATTCTATGAACTTTACGCTCGTAGAAGGATGTATTTGAGCAAATAATTTGATGGTATCTCACTTACTGTCTAACTATTAAAATAAAAGCTTGGGATAATACCCAAGCTTTTTTACTTCAGTTTACAACAATAAATTATTTCATTCCACCAAATTTAATACCGGTCCATTCCGCCATTTCTTTTTTCCAGGTGGTAATGTCGTTTTGATTAAATTTATTCAAATGATCGTGTCCACAAGCTCTTGCCATCACCTTCATTAAATCTGTAGAGGCAGAAAAGAAATTGTACAATTGTTTTGCCGATTTATCTACATTCAATAATTTCCTTAATTCTGGCTTTTGTGTAGCCACTCCAGCAGGGCAATTATTGGTGTTACACATTCTGGCAGCTACACAACCTATAGATTGTAATGCTGAATTAGATACCGCAACACCATCTGCTCCTAATGCCATTGCTTTTATAAAGTCGTCAGGAACACGTATTCCACCAGTGATGATTAAGGTAACATCTTTTCTGTTTACTTTATCTAAATAATGCCTAGCCCTAGCCAATGCGAGTATAGTAGGTACAGAAATATTGTTTCTGAAAATTAACGGAGCTGCTCCAGTTCCGCCACCTCTTCCATCTAAAATAATGTAGTCTGCACTGGCATCTAAAGCAAATTGAATGTCCTCTTCAATATGGTTTGCAGAAAGTTTAAACCCAATTGGAATTCCTCCTGTAACTTCTCTTACTTTATCTGCAAATTGTTTGTAATCTTCTGCTGTATGTAAATCGTCAAAAGTAGGTGGCGATACGGCTGGCGTTCCTTCTTCTAAATTACGTACTTGAGCAATTTTTCCGATGACTTTGTTTCCAGATAAATGTCCGCCTGTACCTGTTTTTGCACCTTGACCGCCTTTAAAGTGAAAAGCTTGCACTCGTTTTAATTTTTCCCATTCAAAACCAAATTTAGCGGAAGCGTACTCATAGAAATATTTAGAATTTGCTTGTTGTTCTTCGTCTAGCATTCCGCCTTCACCGGAACAAATACCAGTACCGGCAAGTTCAGCGCCTTTTGCTAAAGAGATTTTTGCTTCTTCAGACAAGGCACCAAAACTCATGTCAGATACAAACAAGGGAATATCTAGTTTCAATGGTTTTTTAGCATTTGGACCAATGATTAATTCAGAACCTACAGCTACGTCTTCCATTAAAGGTTTGGTTGCCATTTGTGCCGCAAGAATTTGGATGTCTTTCCATTGAGGCAACTCGGTTAACGGAACGCCCATAGCGCCCATTTCTCCGTGATGTCCCGTTTTAGAAAGGCCATTTCTAGCAAGTTCTTTAATGTATGCCAAGGTAGGTTCTTCTTTCGTGGAACCGTTACTGTTAGCTGGTTCCTTTGTCGTTTCTGAACTATCTGACTCAGGAAGTTTTGCGTGTGTGCCGTCACAATACGGAGCGTTTTTAGAATGTTTACACATACATAAATAGGCGTCTCCAGATTCTTCGGCAACAAACTTTTTTGGGGTAATGTCTGTGGTTCTATGCGAACCGTCGCAATACGGTTGGTTTTTACTCAATCCACAGGCACACCAGTATTGTTCTTCGCCTTTTTTTAATTCTACTTTGATAGGTTTTCTATCTGCTATTTTTGGTTTGCTCATTTCCTTGAATTTTATTTACTTTTTTTCTTCTTTTCCATCACTATGTAGTGCAAATCTTCCTTTTTCTCTGGCATGAACGACTTCTGTTTCTGCCCACGGCCAACCCCCAAATTGTGTTTTACCATAATCTTTCATGGCTTGTCTTATTTCTTC
>P_2C_Liq_1_UnCtyDRAFT_1000890_pt1 | contig 12003 bp, 11 predicted proteins | sample Pon2CUnioCityCA_2_FD_10234 | JGI IMG/M metagenome (IMG submission 10234)
TGAGGAAGCGCTCGACCTCGGCCAAGGTCGCCTCGGAGAAGGCCGCTTGGGCGCGGGCTTCGGCCAGAACATCCCACCATGTGCACAGGTGGTGCAGGCTTACGCCATGATCCCCCAGTGTTTTGACGGTCTCGGGGAAGATGTCATAGTAAAAGATCACGGCTGTGTGGGCGCAGGTTGCGCCTGTGTCGCGGATGGCATCCACGAAGCTGAGCTTGGAGCCACCATCTGTTGTGAGGTCTTCCACCAGCAAAACGCGCTCGCCCTCGGACATGGCGCCTTCGATGCGGGCGTTTTTGCCGTAGCCCTTGGGCTTTTTGCGCACATAGGTCATGGGCAGGGCCATGCGCTCGGCGACGAGGGCGGCAAAGGGGATACCGGCGGTTTCGCCGCCTGCGATGTTGTCAAAGGCCTCAAAGCCCGCGTTGCGCATGACGGTCACTGTCAGGAAATCCATCAAGGTCGCGCGGATGCGCGGGTAGCTGATGAGCTTGCGGCAGTCGATATAGCTGGGTGAGGGCAACCCCGAGGCGAGCGTGTAGGGCTCGTCTGTGTTGAAGTTTACCGCGCCGATCTCGAGCAGCATACGGGCTGTGAGGCGGGCAATTTCTTCGGCGGTGGGGTAGCTTGTCGGGATCATGATCGGGCCTTTGGACTGGTGGCAGAGGGCGGGAGCCTCCGGCGGGGATATTTCGTGCAAAAAGAAAGAGCTCAGGAGACGTGCCAATGCAGGGGCATGCCCGGGTCAAACACGGTGACGGTGTGTTCGCCTGCGGGGAGGCTCTTGTCAAAGGTGAGTGGCGCGCCTTTGGTGAGGGTGATTTTGGCGTCGTTTACGGGCAGGCCGTAAAAGGCAGGGCCGTGGAGCGAGGTGAAGCCTTCGAGCTTGTCGAGCGCGCCTGCGGCCTCAAACACTTCGGCGAGGCAAGACAGGGCGATGGGCGCTGTGAAGCAGCCCGCCGCGCAGCACTCGGCCTCTTTGGCGTGTGTGGGGTGGGGGGCGCTGTCGGTTCCGAGGAAATAGCGCGCATCGCCCGACGTGGCTGCGGCCAGAAGCGCTTCGCGGTGCTCGCGGCGCTTGAGGATGGGCAGGCAGTAATAATGCGGGCGCATGCCCCCTACGAGCATATCGTTGCGATCTAGCATAAGGTGCTGCACCGTGATGGTGGCAGCAAGGCCTGCTGCGTTGTCTTTGACATAGTCGGCGGCGTTTTTGGTGGTGATATGCTCCATCACCACTTTCAACCCGGGCACGCTTTTGCGGATNGGATCAAGGATGCGGTCGATAAACACGGCCTCGCGGTCAAAGATGTCGATCTCGCGGTCGGTGACCTCGCCGTGGACACAGAGCGGGCAGCCGATTTCGGCCATACGCTCAAGCACGGGGCGGACATTTTCAAAGTTGCTCACCCCTGAGGCGGAATTGGTTGTGGCGCCTGCGGGGTAGAGCTTCACCGCTGTGATGAGGCCTGCGGCATGGGCGGCGGCCAGATCATCGGGGTCTGTGTCTTCGGTGAGATAGAGCGTCATCAGCGGCGTGAAGCCGGCCCCCTCGGGCAGCGCGGCCATGATGCGTGCGCGGTAGCTTTCGGCATCGGCCCCTGTGACCACGGGTGGCACAAGATTGGGCATCACGATGGCGCGGGCAAAGTGGCGGGCCGTTTCGGGCAGAACGGCCTTGAGCATTGCGCCATCGCGCAGGTGCAGGTGCCAATCATCGGGGCGGGCGAGCGTAAGCGTGTGTGTCATGGCCGAGCGCTTACACAAATTGCGCGCTTTGCGCCAGAGAAAACAGTGTGGCGTGGCTCAGCTGTCGGCGGCCTCAAGCTCGCTCAGGCGGGCTTCAACCCCCTTCAGGCGGCGCTCGAATGCGGGGACGCCATCAAGGCGGGCGATGACGTTTTTGCAGAGGGCATAGGCAAGTTTTGTGCGGCCCTTGTCATCAATATAGCGCAAAAGATTGCGCAGATACTGGCGGTCGTCGCGCCGTGCGCGGGCCAGTTTGGCAAAAATTTCAGGCGTGAGACGGCCTGTGCCTGTGAGCGCGATGAGGCGGGACAGCACCTTCATGTTGCGCAGGCTGAACTGGAGCGCGCCGCCGGCATGGCGCATGCGCAGCTTGTGCACATTGGGCCGCGTAAAGAGGGCCGCATGCATGGCATCTTCTGTTTCTTCGGGGTCATAGATGATGAAGGCTTCCTGGGCCGCATCGATCATGTCGGGGGCATAGCCGTAGCGCGATGTGAAATCGAGGCGGCGCTGGCGGATGAAGCGCTCGTCCCATTCTGTGACGCGCGGATCAAGCGTGGCCTGGGGCTGAAGCGCGAGGACGCGCGCGCCGGGGGCCGCGATGGAATAGGCGGCGGCGGCATAGCCACAGGGGCCAGCGCCATAGAAGATGACATTGTCAAACTCTTCAAAGAAGCCGTCATCAATCAGATCGTCAAAATAGGCATAGATCTCGCGGTCGCGAAACCAGCTTTGACCATCGGACATGACCGTGAGGGACGACCAGCCCAGAACCTTGGCGACCTCCCAGCCCAAGGGGTGGGCGTTGGGGGAGATGCGCTGGATGCCGTCATAGCTCTCAAAGGTGACAAGCAGGGTTTCGCCCCCTGCGATGTAGGAGGAGAAGTGCTTGCGCCCGAGCGGTTGGAAGTGGCCGTTCTCCTCGGAGATGTCAGCCAGAGCTGTCAGCCAGTCGCGCTTGGGCATTTCGGCCAGCGAGCCTTTGAGTGTGTGTGCCAGATCCTGCATGTCTCAATACCTTTTTTGCACAAATTTACTCTGTGCTTTGAAGACTAGTTACAGCTGGATTGGGGCCGAAATGCGGAATATGCGTGTAACTTTAAGGCTATTTCTGGCCCTTTTGGGCATGTGCAAGGATGAGGCGGGCATATTCGGGCGGCACGGGGCGCGAGGGGGGCGTCTGCAAAAGGCGGCCAAAGAGGGCGCGGTAGGGCTCAAGATCCATCAGGGCGGCAATGCGGCGGCGGCGCCATGTGACGGCCTTGGCGTGTAGCGCTGCCAGCGTTGCATCGCTCTGGAGCGCGCTCCATTCGGCCTCAAACGCAGGTGAGAGCGCAAGGATGCTGGTGTCTTCACAGCTGCAGTGGTTGCGCTCGACCCAGTAGTCGACATCCAGCATGTGATCTGAATGCACCGCGCGGCCACGGTCGGCTTTGGTGAGAAAACTCTCCATGGAGCCAAGGGCGTAGTGGTTGAGCTGGGCCAGCGCATAGTTGCTGCGGCCATAGTCGGAAAAGATGCGCTTTGTCTTGAANTCATCGCCAAGCGCGCGGCCCTCGCCATCATACCAGCGGGCGGTTTGCACGGTCTCTGTGTTGGGCTGGCGCGGGCGGTGGACGCCTATTTTGCCGTAGGTGCCATCGTTTTTGTAGAGCGTTTTGAACATGGCGGCGCGCCANGGCCAGCTCATGATGGCGGGGGCNGCGCGGGTGAACTGGCGCGTCACGGGCGCATCGGCGTAGCGCACCACATCGTTGTTGCCAAAGAGCCGCCANGTGAGGGTGATGGCGGTGGCCTCGGGCAGGGNGGCGAGNAGCGCGCCAAGCGTATGGTCGCCCACATGGATGTTGACGAACTCGTCGATATCCAGCGCCAAAATCCAGTCGGCCTCGCGCACGCGCTTGTGCTTTGACGCCAGCTTGAGGCCCGTGAACTGGATGCCGCTTTTGTCATAGGGGCCATTGTTGCGGATGTGGGTGATGAGGCCGAGGCTTTCGAGGCGGTCAAGCATCAGGTCGGTGCCGTCGTCACAGTCGTTTGAGAGAATGAGAAAGTCGGTAAAGCCCACGGCCCTGTGGTGCGCCAGCCATTCCAGAAGGAAGGACGCCTCGTTGCGCAGGGTCAGGACGGCGAGGGCCTTCACTTGGTGGGCCACTCGCGGCGGAAACAGACGACTTTCTGGTCAGACAGGCGCGGAAAATAGGTGAGGCCTGCGGCATGCATGGCATCAAACACCGCGCGCACACCCGCCGCGCCGATCCACTGGGGGTGCAGCTCGATGACCGCCGCACGCAGGCCCGTATACTTGAGGTGGGGCAGCAGATCGGCCTCGGCGCCTTCGATATCGCAGATGAAAACATCGGGTTTGATCTTGTTGAACATGGTGTTGATGCCGAGCACCTCGACCTCTTCAACCGATTTGACAGGCATGTTTGTCACCTCTGGCTCAAGCGAGGAGGCGAGGAAGTTTTCGCGCACATAAAAGCTCTGCGGTTTGCCTTTGCGGGCGGCCAGCAGGGCGTTGTGGGTGGTGATTGTGGTGACGTCGTTGAGCCGGTGCATCTGGCGGTGGAAGTCGATGAGATGCGGGTTGGCCTCGAATGTGTGGATCGCCTTCACATCGCGCTTTTTGGCCAGAATGGTGGAGACATAGCCGATGCCGCCGCCCAGCTCGAGCACGGTATCGCCGGCATTGACGACACGCAGCGCGGCGTTGACTTCTTTGCCCTCATAGCCGTTGAGGCGCAGGGAGCGCCTGATCCTTGGGGTGATGACAGCAGGGTCTTTTGGCACGCGCACGCCGCGCGAGCGCACGATACCTATTTCTGTGGCTGTGTCGGGTGTTTCGGTTTGAACACTGTCCATTTTAGCTCTCCATATCAAGGGCGAGGGAATAGGCCACGCGCTCGGTTTCGTTGAGTTTCACTTTGAGCGCCTGGGCATAGAGCTCTTGGAATTCCTGGGTTTGGTGCAGGTCTTGCACCTTGGCCTTGTGCCACGCGAGGCCCTCTTCGTGCAGCTTGCGCAGCGTTTCATCGCTGATCAGGCGCGCATATTCGGCGCGGGTGCGCGCGAGGTTGCGCTGGATCGTGATGTCGCGGTGATCAGACCAATCCATGCGGATCCAGTAGTTGAGGCCGATGGAGCGATCAACGTGCAGCGCGCGGCCGCGCTGGCGCTTGATGAGGAAGCTCTCGGCGGAGCGCAGCGCATAGTGGTTGAGCTGCACAAGGTCATAACCGATTGTTTTNTTTGAGCTTCTCCAGCCGCCTTTGANATAGTCGCCTGTCACGTCATCGCCAGAGCCGTTGACCCATTTGAGCTGGTCGCGCTTTTCGTCGATCACCTGATTGGGGCGGTGACACGAGATTTTGCGGTAGGCATCGAGGTTTTTGAACATGGATTTNAAGCCCCAGACGGTGTGGGGCTTGGGGCAGTATTTGGGCGCGCANGTGTCAAACTGTTCGATGACAAAATCATCGCTCAGTTTGTGCACATCATTGTGCCCGAAAAGCCGCCATGTCATCGCGATGTTGGTGGCNCCTTTGGTGGCTTTGAAGAGATCTTCCAGCGTGCCGTTGCCTGTGCGCACGTTGATGAACTCGTCCACATCAATNTGGATGATCCACTCGGCGTTCTGGATNACNGGNTCTTTCTGGGCCTTGTTGAGCGCAAATTGCTGGGGCGACTTGCCCTTCCATTTGTTGTTGTCGCGGTGCTGAAGCACGCCCATCTTTTGCAAGTGGTCCAGAAGCTCGGTTGTGTTGTCTTCACAGCCGTTGGTGTAGATCAGGAAGTTGTCTACCCCCATGGCGCGGTGATAGGCGACCCACTCCAGAATATACGGGCTTTCGTTCTTCATACAGCCGACAATGACATTGCCGGTGTTGCCCTTGGGCAGCTTGCGCATGGGCACTTCGCTATATTGGGGCTGTTCGGCTTCTTCGCGCACTTTGCCCATGTCGTTGTGCGGGCGGATGTGGGTGGACATGACGATCTGGTGGTTGACCTTGAACATCTCAAGGAACTCGCCGCGTTTGTCGGAGGTGCCGCTCTGGTGCTTTTCTTCAAGCTCGGCGTCAATCGGTACAAACTCCGACAGGCGCGCGGCGCTGTCTTCCTGCTCGGCTGTGAGCGCCTTGATGTCTTCAAAGGTGGGTGCCTGTTTGCGGATGAAATGTGTGGAGGAGGCCATATATTGCGTGGCGCGCCAGCCGCCTGTCATGGGGGCGGGGGTCCAGAGCTCTGTGGCCTTTGGCGGGGTGAACCAGCCGTCTTCCAGCGTGTCAAAGCGCTTGGTCAGCGCTGCGTTGTCGGCCTTGAAGCGCTCGGCCACAGGAAAGAGCGCGCCAGCCTCGATCACGGGGCCGCGCACACGGTGCGGGTAGATGAGCTTCTTGCGCATCTCAAAGGGCATGGAGAGCTCTTTGGCCTGCATGTAGCGCACGAAAATATCGTTGAGCTGGCGCGCGCGCTCAAGGGTCTCTGCACTTGGGCTTTTGTCAGGTTCAACGGCCTCGATCTGGCCCATGGGAATATCGGTGCCAAGAATGGCGTTCAGCTCGGCGGCCCCGTCTTCGGAGCCGAGGCGCTCCATATTGAGGGAGCGCATATGCACGTTGCCTGCGCCAAACACCTCTTCCCAATGGGTCAGAAGCCCCATGTAATCGACCCAGAAGGGCGGAAAGTGAATGTCGTTATACTCGGCTGTGAGCGGGTTGGGGGGCGTGCGCATGGCAAGGGCCGCGTCCCACCAGCTGTCGGCTTTGGTGAGCTCCAGCTCGTGGGAAAGCGGGTGGCGGCGGCCATCCATCACGGTTTTTTCGTAGTTTTGCACCAGTGCGCGGCTCTGCTCATCGACGTAGGCGTGAATTTGGATGTCGTCAGAGAAGGGGGCAAAAAAGGCGCGCAGGCGCTCAAGCTCGCTCTTTTTGTGCATGAGCGCGCCCAGCTGGCCCGAGCTGATCACGAGGTGATCGGGCTTTTCACCTTCAAGAGACGCGGCAATCTGGGATTGCAGGTGCGAGTAAAGCGCCTGTTGCGCTGCAAGCATTTCAAAGCCGCGCAAGTGGCGCACGAGGCCAACTTCGGAGTTGGAAGAGCAGGCCATATAGATCCGGATATGGTTCCAGTCGGGGCTGAAGACCTTATGCTTGGCCAAAAGCGCGGATTTCTTCTTCAGAACCGTGCGAAAGCGCGCTGTGCCGTAGTCTGTCGGGCCGATTATCAGGCTGATTTTCATCGTTACTCTTCTATTTACTCTTACTTACACAGGCGTGGTTTCAAACAGGGTCGGCAGGCTCCGCGGGGGCTGTCTTGTTTTCATTGGCGCGGCCCCACCACGGTAGCTCGAAGCCGAGAAAAGCGCCTATTTTGCCGGGGGCGTCAGGGTCGGTGATGTCAAAGGCCAGAAAGTTGTCAGCGCCTGCAAAAACGCGCTCGCAAAACATGTAATGCCCCAGAACCCAGCGGGCGAGGTGGCTCTCGTCACTGCCGTAGCCCTTGGGCAGGCCCGGCACATTGGTGTTGGGCAGGCGCAGGGTGCCAAGGTTGCCCCATCGCATGATGGAGGAGGCCGTGGCGGCAGGGTCGCGCATATTCAGAAGAAACCGCGTGTCGGGGTGGTGACGCTGGATTGCGTCGATCAGGCCCCAGTCGGTCTGGGGCCAGATGGAATAATGCAGGCCCGCCTGAGACAGCTCGTTGAAGCCGCGAAAGCCGCCAAGACGGCGCAGCGGGTCGCCATGATCAAAGTAGTCGCGGTACATGACTGTGCCAAGGTGCTTGCCGACAAGCTCGGGATCAGCGCTTTGGCGGCGGTGAATGCGCCAGTCTACCGTGCGGATACGGGCACGGCGCAGCGCGCGCGTGAGCGTGGTTGTGCCTGTCTTGGGCAAACCCAGATTGATGATTTTGAACCCGTCGCTCATGCGGGCATCCCGATAAGCTCGCGCAGCGCGGCCTCGTTTGGCGCATAGGGCGAACAGGTCTGAAGCTGCTTGCGCATCTCTTTGTAGGTGTCTTGCGCCATCAGCTCTTCGAGCTTGGCGCGGTGCAGCGCGACGCTTTCTTCGTGCAGCTCGGCAATGCCCGGCAGCGCCTTGAGGCGCGCCATTTCGGCGGCGAGCGGCTCGGCGTAGCGCAGGATGCTGTCGTCAAAATAGGCCGCATCGTTGCGCTCGCGCCAGTAGGTATCATCAAAGTCGCGGAACTCGCGGTTCACATCGCCGCGGTCATTCTTGACAAGGTAGCTGTCAAGCGAGCGCAGCGCGTAGTGATTGAGCGTGGCGAAGTTGCGCACGCCTTTTGAGGGAAACTTGCGGATGCGCCGCTTGTTGACCCGTTTGATAAACTGGATCATCGCAGGCTGGCCCGAGCCGTCTGTCCAGCTGGGCTGCTTGCGGCGGGGCAGGTTGGCGCCCTCGTGAAACGGGCGGTGCGCGCCATAATAGGTCATCGGGAAATCCGAGCGCACGAGGGATTTGACCTCGATCGCGGTTTCATGTGTCCAGATGTCGGGGTTGTGAGAGTAGAGGAACTGCTCGATCACAGGCTTGTCTTCATAGGTCTCGANNCCGCAGTTGGCGAAGAACTGGAAGGTGACGGAGATACATTGCGGGTTGCCGCAGGCCTCGATCAGCGCGGGGATNGTGTGATCGCCCACATGGATGTTGAGGAACTCGTCGACATCGGCGACCCAGACCCAATCGGCCTTTTTGATCGACGCGCGGCGGCGCGACTTTTTGAGCGCCTCCATCTGGTAGTTGCGCCCCTTGGCGGGGTTCACCATGGTCTCGACGATGCCATGCTCCTGAAACTTCTCCAGCAGGCGGTCGGTGCCGTCGGTGCAGTCGTTGTGATAGATCATGAAATCGGTCACGCCGATGACGCGGTTAAAGGCGATCCANTCCAANAGGAACGGGCCTTCGTTTTTCACGCAGGTGAGGGCTGTGATATTCATGCGGAACGCTCCGCGCGGGACTCGGTACTATACTGCATTAACTGCCTGACTCGTTAACTGTGCCAGCCTTTTGGCTTGGTGGCATCTTATTGTTTCCAAAACTATGCCAGTTGCTCCCCTATGCGTCAATATCTGCGCTTGTTTGCTTAATATTTTCCGAATTGCTGTGTGATTTTGGCGCTTGGAGAAACAATATGGGGACGCATTCCAAACTTGATATGTGTCAAGTCGGCCGGCTTTGAGCTGTGATATTCAAAGCTTGGAATGTAACAGGAGGAAACACCATGACATTGGACTGGAAACTGGGCGGTGTGCTGCTCGGGGGCGTCTTTTTTCTTGCTGTGCTGCTCGTAAAGCCCATTGGCGTGAGCACGCAGTTTGTCATTTTGGACGCAATCATTGGCGACACGGTCAACAGCGCGCTCGTGAGCGAAACGGACACGGGCTATACCTCGACCAACGCCTATCTGGCGAAATCAGACGGCAAATATGCCAAAGCGGCGGCCAACCCGCTGAACTACTCGTTCGTTTTTGTTCTGGCGATGATGGCAGGGGCCTTTGCCTCGACGCGCCTGCGCGGTGGTCTGGACGCAGCCGAGCGCAGCATGCCTGCGATCTGGCGTAACACCTACGGGGACAGCCCCGTAAAGCGCTATGCGCTGGCGTTTTTGGGCGGGTTTGTTGTGCTCTATGGCGCGCGCCTCGCGGGGGGCTGCACCTCGGGCCATATGATGAGCGGCATGATGCAAACCGCCGTGTCGGGCTACATCTTTGCTGCGGGTGCCTTTGCAACAGCGGTGCCTGTGGCCTTGTTGATGTACAGAAAGGAGAGCTGAGATGGAAGTTTTACTCGCAATCGTGATCGGGGCCGCTTTTGGCGCGGTGCTTGACCGTATCGGCGCAACCAACCCCACCTGGATCGGGCGTATGCTCGCGCTGACCAACCTCAACCTGATGAAGACAATTCTTCTGGCCATTGGCACAGGCTCTATCCTGATGTTTGCAGGCCAGATGGCAGGGCTTGTCGATGTGGGCCACATGAGCGTGAAGGCGGCTTATGCCGGTGTCTTTATAGGTGGCCTGATGCTGGGCGCGGGCTGGGCGGCCTCGGGCTTCTGCCCGGGTACGGGCGTCTGTGCGGCGGCCTCCGGGCGCAAGGATGCCTGGTTCTTTATTGCGGGCGGCCTTTTGGGCGCTGCGGCCTATATGGTGACCTATCCGGCATGGAAGGCCAGCGGACTTTTGGACGATATCGCCGGTGGTAAGACCACACTCGGCACAGTGCCCGGCGCAAGCTATGACGGGCTGACCGCCATGTCAGGCGATCTGATCGGGATCTTGATGGGGCTGGCGTTTGTTGTCATCGCCTTTGTCCTGCCCGAGCGGATCGGCGGCGGCGGTGTGGCTGTGCCTGCCGAATAAGGCTGACCGAGACCCATGGGTGAACGGCGCGTGCTGAAAGGCAGGCGCCGTTTGCTTTTGGGGCGCTGAGAGGCTGGCTGTGACCCTGCGGGGCGGCTTGCGCCGCGCAGGTTTTTTGATTGGGGGCCAGACCCCAAACACACTTTAGATTGGGGGCCAGCCCCCAAACCCCCGGGATATTTAGGGCAAAAAGAAAGATCAGGCGGGCTTGCGCGCGATGAAGTCGATCAGGGCCGAGCGGCCTGCGTGGGCGGTGCCTTCGCGGATCTCGGCCTCATAGGCGCGGCAGGTGAGAATGTCCCAGCCGGCAAAGGCCTCCTGGAGGAGTGCTTCTGTGTACATATTCGCGGCTTGGGGTGGGCCGCCTGTTTTATAGGCGAGTTGCGCCGGCGTGTAGCCGTGCAAGAGCATGAGGCCCTGGGGGGCGACGGCCTGTTTCATCTTGTCAAAGAGGGCGGCGCGCGCGCTTGGCCCCATGAACTGGATGAAGATGCCGAGCACCATGTCGTATGTTCCGGTGAAAGGGGCGGTGAGGACATCGGCCTCATGGAATGCCACCTCTACGCCGCGCGCCTTGGCGAGCTTTTCGGCCTTGGCGATGGCGGAGGGGGCGTATTCCAGCGCGGTGACGCTCAGGCCCTTTTCGGCCAGAAACACCGCGTTGCGCCCCTCGCCATCGGCAACAGAGAGGGCGCTCTGGCCCGCGGTGAGCAAGGCTTCATGGGTTTTGAGGAATTGGGCGGGGGCCGTGCCGAAGAGGTAGCCCTCGGCTTTGAAGCGATCTTCCCACATGCGTTTGGGCTCCTTAAACGAAAAACGCCCCGCGGGTGATGCGGGGCGCTATGGTGTGTCGTGTGAGCAAGGCTTACTTGCTCGCGGTCGGGCCGATCAGCATAACCATCTGGCGGCCTTCCATTTTAGGGAAGTTCTCGATCTTGCCGAGTTCAGCTTCGGTCACGTCTTTGGCAACACGCTCCAGCAGCTCGCGGCCGAGGTTCTGGTGGGCCATTTCGCGGCCACGGAACCGCAGGGTGATTTTCACCTTGTCGCCGTTTTCCAAGAACTTGGTCACATTGCGCATCTTGACGTTATAGTCGTTGATGTCCGTGTTGGGGCGGAACTTGACCTCTTTGATCTCGATGATCTTTTGTTTCTTGCGGGCCTCGGCTTCGCGCTTTTGCTGTTCATATTTGAACTTGCCGAAATCCATAATCTTGCAGACCGGCGGGTTCGCGTTTGGCGAGATCTCGACAAGGTCCAGATCGGCGTCGGCGGCCATGACCATGGCCTGCGCAGGTGTGACAACACCGACGTTTTCGCCATCAGCGCCGATCAGGCGGATTTCATTGCTGGTGATACGGTCATTGACGCGGGGGCCAGTGTCGCGCTGTGGAGGCGCGTTATGAGGTCTACGGGCTATGGTTTTGATCCTTTGTGTTGTTGACCTTGCTAGTCTTGCGCAGGGTAGAGGGGAGCTTGGGCGGATTCAAGCGGCAATCGGCTGATTTGAGCTGATTTGAGCGCCTTTCCCCCTTGCAGCTTTCAGTGGCCTGCGCCATTTGGCACATTGAGTGCGCTCATGCAAACCTGAGCGCCCAACCTAAGGGGAAAGAGTTATGAAGAATTTACTTTGGATTGTGCTTGCTGCGATTGTTTTGGGAGTTGGCTATTATGTCTACTCAGGTCAAAGCGTGACAGAGGCCGTGGAGAGCGTGACAGAGACCGTCACCGAAGCGGCACCCGTTGACGCGGTGACCGAAGCGGCCACTGACGCGGGGACAGGTGTTGCCGAGGCTGTTGAGGGCGCGGTTGATGCGGCCACAGAAACAGCCGGTGAAGCGGTTGAAGCTGTGCAAGAGGCGGCAACTGAA
>P_2C_Liq_1_UnCtyDRAFT_1000891_pt1 | contig 11997 bp, 13 predicted proteins | sample Pon2CUnioCityCA_2_FD_10234 | JGI IMG/M metagenome (IMG submission 10234)
CCCCCCCGCCAGCCGCAGCGCGGCAGGCGCGGTGTCGAACGGGTCCGAGGTGGCAGAGCCGGTGAGGATCAGCACGATATCGCCCGTCGCAGAGGTGAGCGCGCGGGCAAGCGCCGACTCTTCGTGGGGCACGCCCCGCGTTTCGGCCAGACGCATGTCGAGCGCTTTCAGACGGGTGTTGATCGCGGTCACGCCCTTGTCGCCCGGCCCGCCGGGGATTTCTGTCAGGATCAGGGTGGCGGTCCCATGCACCGGGCGGGCCAGTTTCGCGGCACCGCGTGCGGCCTNGGCGGCCCGTGCGACCGCCGTCTCGGGCAGCGCGTAAGAGATGATCTTGACCGTGGCAATCATTCCGCCTGCATGGATCTGATGGAACGGCGCGACCGTGGCCAGCGTCGCCATCGGGTCGACCGCGTTGGCGTCATTGATTCGCGCCGCGTCCAGCACGACCACACCCGGCCCCTCGGCGATCAGATTGACGCGCCCGGTGAAGGGCGCGCTGAGCGTGATGCCGCACGCCTCCCCGCGCAGCGCGCTGGCCAGAGCAAGAGCGGCGGCATCTTCGTGCATGTCGCCCTGTTCCAGCCGCGCGACTGTGATCTCTGTCACGCCCGCCGCGCGCAGCCGAAGGATGTCACCAGCCTCCACCACATGCCCCTTGCGCAGGCGCGCACCATCCAGCCGCAGCGAATGCGCCAGCACAGCGCCCTCCGCCTCGGCCAGCGGCACGGGGCCGAATTTCATGCGCCGCGCCTCAGAACCCGCAGGATTTCCGCAAGGATCGCCACAGCAATTTCCGCCGGGCTGGCCGCGCCGATATCAAGGCCAACGGGCCCGTGTATCCGCGCGATCTGGTCCTCGGAAAACCCGGCCTGCGTCAGGCGTTCCACCCGCTTGGCATGAGTGCGGGTAGATCCAAGCGCGCCGATGTAAAAGCAGTCAGACGCCAGCGCCTGTTCCAGCGCGGGATCGTCCAGCTTGGGGTCATGGGTCAGCAGCACAAGCGCCGTGCGGGTATCAAGGCCAAAGGCGCGCACACCCTCGTCGGGCCAGTCATGCAGGATCGTCTCACCGGGAAAGCGCGCTTCGGAGCCGAAACTTTCGCGCGGGTCGATCAGCAACGGATCAAAGCCCGCGATCCGCGCCATCGGCAGAAGCGCCTGCGCGATATGCACCGCCCCCACAACCAGCAGCCGCAGGGGCGGATTGTGGATGCCCACGAATGTCTTGCCATCCGGCTCGAACCCCGAGCGATCCATGCGGAACCGGTCTGCGTGCCCGTCGCGTTCNAGCCGCCGTGCCGTCGTCATGCCCGTGACATAGGCCACCGGCACACGGCCTTCGCGGGCGATCACCAGATCCTGCAACAGGTCTGCGGGCAGGACCGATCCCACCGGTTCCACCAGCACGCGAATCGTGCCGCCACAGGCCAGCCCCACGGCAAAGGCATCGCCGTCGCTCACGCCATATTCCAGCATCACGGGCTTGCCGTCCTCGATCGCGTCAAGCGCCTCGGCCACCACCGCGCCTTCGACGCAGCCGCCGGAAACCGAGCCCTCGATCTCGCCCGCGCCAGACACGGCCAATTGGCTTCCCACGCGGCGCGGCGCGCTGCCCCATGTTTCCACCACCGTGGCCAGTGCCGCACCCTTGCCGGCGCGGTGCCAGTCCAGCGCGGTTTCGGGAATGTTGTCAAAACGGTCCATGATATGTCTCCCCGGCCGCAATATGGGCCTGGCGCGCGGGCAGTACAAATCGAAATCACGCATCAGTGCCGGGCGGTCTGGCCCTGCCCAAAGAAAAACGCCGCCCCGGTCCCGGAGCGGCGTCCCGTCGTCAGATGCGGGCCGGATCAGCCGCGGCGCAGCTTCAGCGCGGTCCAGCCGCCCCAGACCACCATCGCGGCGATCCCGGCCTTGATCACGTCACCCAGCAGGAAGGGCGCCATCCAGCCGGCCCAAAGTTCCGGCATCGTCTTGCCCAGCATCAGTGCGGGCCAGGCCAGACCCGGCACATAGATCATCGCCGAAAGCGCCATGCCGACAAGCGCGGTCGTCACCACACCGCGCGCCAGACCTTTTTCCACCGCAAGCCCGGCCAGCCATGCCATNGCGACAAAGCCGAAAAGGAACCCGGCAGTCGGCCCGACAAGCGCCGCCGAGGACATGCCGTTGGAGAACACCGGAAAGCCCATCGCGCCAAAGCCCAGATAGGCCAGNAGCGTGGCTGCGCCCATCCGCGAACCAAAGGTCAGGCCCACGATAAGGATCGCCAGCGTTTGCAGCGACATCGGCACCGGATAGCCGATGCTCATCTGTGCGACCAGCGCGATGAACAGCGAGCCGCCAAGCACCAAACCCAGTTTCCGGATCGCACCGTCATGGCCAATCGCCGCCTTGGTCAAAACCATCTCACGCATCGGGGGCTCCTTTTCTCAAGCTGTCTTGCATGTCAGTTCCTTCGTGTTTTTCGCCGCACGGGGCCGAAAGTCAAGCGATTGCGCTTGAATTCGCGCGCGCGGAGTGGGATTTGCCAACACATGACCAAGGAAAACGACAGACCCATCGCCCTTGTGACCGGCGCTTCGCGCGGGCTGGGGGCGGCCATGGCGCTAGAGCTGGCAGCGACGCATCACGTGGTGGCCGTGGCGCGCACCACCGGCGCGCTCGAAGAGCTGGACGACCGCATTCAGGAAAGCGGTGGACAGGCGACACTGGCCCCGATGGACATCACCAACGAAGGCGCGATGGCACAGCTTTGCCGATCAATCTTTGATCGCTGGGGCAGCGTGGATATTTGGGTCAATACTGCTGTACACGCCGCGCCCCTTGCGCCGGCCGGGCATATAGATGCCAAGGATTGGCAGAAATCCGTCGATGTGAATGTCACTGCCGTGGCGCGGCTGATCCCGTTCCTGTCCCCGCTCATGCCCCCGGAGGCGCGGGCGGTTTTCTTTGATGATCCGCGTGGCGGCGAGAAATTCTATGGCGGCTATGGCGCGACCAAGGCGGCACAGATCGCGCTTGCCCGCAGCTGGCAGGCGGAAACGGCCAAAATCGGCCCGCATGTGCATATCCTGACGCCCGCGCCAATGAACACCGCCACACGGGCACGGTTCCATCCCGGCGAAGACCGCGACACGCTGACCCCTGCCCGCGACGAGGCGCGCCGCCTGATGACGCTGATCTGACAGCGCGCCTTGCCCCGCGCGCGGCCCGCCGTTACACACGGCACACAGGACCAAGGCACCGGGCAGGAGCGACATTTTGCGTATTCTCATCACCAATGACGACGGTATCAACGCGCCCGGCCTTGCCGTGCTCGAAGAGATCGCCACCGAGCTCGCGGGCCCCGAGGGCGAGGTCTGGGTCGTGGCCCCGGCCTTCGAGCAATCGGGCGTGGCGCATTGCATCTCTTTCACCACCCCGATGATGATCACGCAGATGGCGGAACGGCGCTATGCCGCTCAGGGCAGCCCCGCCGATTGCGTGCTTGCCGCCATGCACGACGTCATGAAGGACGCGCGCCCCGATCTGGTGCTGTCGGGCGTCAATCGCGGCAACAATTCCGCCGAGAACGCGGTTTATTCCGGCACCGTTGGCGGTGCCATGGAAGGTGCGCTGCAAGGCGTGCCAGCCGTGGCGCTGAGCCAGTATTACGGGCCGCGCAACAAGGATCTGGACGACAAGTTCGAATCCGCCCGCCACCACGGGCTGAGCACCCTGCGCACCTTGCTGGACAAGGGCGTGTGGCCCGATGACGATTACGGCATCTTCTACAACATCAACTTCCCCCCCGTTCCCGCCGCCGAGGTTCTGGGCGTCAAGGCCGCCCGACAGGGCTTTCGCCGCGACATGGGCTTTGGCGTGCAGCCCACCACCTCGCCCTCGGGGCGGCGGTTTCTTTGGGTCACCGGCGCGCCGCAGCAACAGCCCACCGCCGATGGGTCGGACGCGGACTGGAACCTCAAGGGATATATCTCGGTCACGCCGATGCGCTGCGACCTGACAGCGCATGACGCGCTTGACGCGCTGCGCGCCATAGAGTGACGACCGCCACCATGACGGATGCCCCCGAAGAAGACGAGACAGCCCAACGCAAGATGCAGTTTCTTTTCGCGCTAAGATCGCGCGGGGTGACCGACAAGCGGGTGCTGACCGCGATGGAAAAGATCGACCGGGGGCCGTTCGTGCGTGGCCATTTCGCCACCCGCGCCTACGAGGACACGCCGCTGCCCATCGCCTGCGGGCAGACAATCTCGCAACCCTCGGTCGTGGGGCTGATGACACAGGCGCTTCATGTCAGCCAGCGTGACAAGGTGCTGGAGGTGGGCACCGGGTCGGGTTATCAGGCCGCGATCCTCAGCCAGCTTGCGCGCCGGGTCTACACCGTGGATCGACACAAGCGGCTGGTGGTGGAGGCCAACGCGATCTTCCAGTCGCTTGACCTCACCAATATCACCGCCTTTACCGCCGACGGCTCTTTCGGGCTGCCCGAACAGGCCCCGTTCGACCGGATTCTGGTCACGGCGGCCGCCGAGGATCCGCCCGGCCCGCTCTTGGCGCAACTCAAGATCGGGGGTATCATGGTGCTGCCGGTGGGGCAGTCCGATGCGGTGCAAAGCCTGATCCGCGTCACCCGCTCCGAGACGGGATTCGACTATGACGAATTGCGCCCGGTCCGTTTCGTGCCGCTGCTCGAAGGGCTGGGGCGCGACGGCTGACGATCGTAACACGTGAACGAGGTTGAGGACGCCCCGGCGACGCTTGACGACAGCAAGGGGCGCGCAAATGAGGACCGGAGCATGACGAGAGTTTCCACAGGTACGGGACGCGGGTTGGTCGCGCTGATGGGCGCGGCGCTTTTGGCGGGCTGTTCGGACGATATGGATTTCGACCTGCGCGGCGGGTTCGGCAACGCGCCCTCCACGGCCGAGGCCGCGCGCAACGCGGTCGCCGACCGGCCCGACCCTGACAGCCGGGGTATCATTTCCTATCCCAATTATCAGGTTGCCGTGGCCCGACGCGGCGACACGCTGGCCACGCTGGCCGCGCGCATTGACGCGGATGTGGACACGCTGGCGCGCTACAACGGTATGCAATCGGGTGATCCGCTGCGCCCCGGAGAGATCGTGGCCCTGCCCGGCCGCGTGACCGAACCCGACGGCGGGCCGATCACGCCCGACGCCGTGGATATTTCCAGTGTCGCGGGACAGGCCATCGACGACGCCGATAAAAGGCAGGCGAACACCGCGCCGCCCGCCGCGCAGCTTGATCCCGGCCAATCGGGGATCGAGCCTGTGCGCCACCGGGTCGAGCGCGGCGAAACCGCCTTTACCATCGCGCGGCTGTACGGCGTATCTGTCCGAAGCCTTGCGGACTGGAACGGGCTTGGCGCGGATTTCGCCGTGCGCGAAGGGCAATACCTGCTGATCCCGGTCAGCCTGAAAAACAGCGAAACCAACAAGAACCCCGCGCCCGAAGAGGTGCAGACCACCGCGCTTGAGACCGAAGCCCCCGGCGTCGGGACACCAACGCCCACGCCCCCGTCTGCCGCCAGCCCGTTGCCCGACGAGGAAACAGTCCCGGTTGCGAAACCGGTCGAGACCACATCCGCCCCCGATCTTGGCACCACAACGCAGGAAACAAACAACACCGAGGCGCGAATGAGCTTTCCTGTGCGTGGCGACATCATCCGAGAATATGCCAAGGGGCGAAATGACGGCATCGACATCGCCGCCGCCCCCGGCACGCCAGTGCGTGCCGCCGCCGCGGGCACGGTCGCGGCGATCACCGAGGATACCAACGGGGTGCCGATCATCGTCATGAAGCACGAGGCGAACCTGCTGACGGTCTATTCCAACGTGTCCAACCTGGCGGTAAAAAAGGGCGACAGTATCCCACGGGGCGGCAAGCTGGCCGAGATCCGCAGCGATGGCACCGCCGCGGTGCATTTCGAGATCCGCGAAGGATTCGACAGCGTCGATCCCATCCCATATCTGCGCTAAAGCGTGTCGCGACAAACCTGACTTACAGCTTTTCGTGAAACGCACGCAACCAACCAACCAGCGTTGCACGCCTTTCGCCTGCAATTGATGCCTCAGGGTAAAGGCGAAACGCTTTAGGGCGCAAATCCGGCGGAGCGGCTGCGCCGCACAGGTCAGTTGGATGGAGGGGCTCTGCCCCTCCCGCTGAAATTCGGTATCCGAATTTCAACGTCCTCCCCGAGGTATTTCTGGCCAGATGAAGATTAAAGGGGATACTTTAAAGTCAGACCCGGATGCCGCGCCGTCCTGCCAGATCCGTAAAGAACTGCCAGGCCACACGGCCAGAGCGCGCGCCGCGCGTGGCTTGCCATTCGATCGCCTCGGCGCGAAGGGCGGCGTCGTCGATTTGAAGCCCGGCTGCGTTGCAATAGCCCCGGACCATGGCAAGATATTCATCCTGTCCACAGGGGTGAAAGCCCAGCCACAGGCCGAAACGGTCGCTAAGCGAGACTTTTTCTTCTGTCGCCTCGCCCGGACTGATGGCCGAGGCGCGCTCGTTTTCAATCATGTCGCGCGGCATCAGGTGGCGGCGGTTCGATGTGGCGTAAAAAAGCACGTTCGCGGGGCGCCCTTCGATCCCGCCATCAAGCACCGCCTTGAGCGATTTGTAATGCTCATCGTCATGGCTGAAGCTGAGATCGTCGCAAAAGAGGATGAAGCGGTGATCGCTTTGCCGCAGAAGACCAAGCAGCCGACCCACCGAGGGCAGATCCTCGCGGTGCAGTTCCACGATCTTGAGCGGCGCGCCCTGTGCGCGGATCTCGGCATGGATGGCCTTGACCAGGCTGGACTTGCCCATGCCGCGCGCGCCCCACAAAAGCGCGTTGTTGGCGGGCAGGCCCTGCGCGAATTGCCGGGTATTGTCCAGCAAGGTGTCGCGGGCGCGGTCGATGCCCACCAGCAGCGCCATATCGACCCGGTTGACGCTGTTCACGGGGACCAGCCGGTCGGGACCGACCTGCCAGACAAAGGCATCCGCCGCGTCGAGATCGGGGGCCTGTATCGGTGGCGGGGCCATGCGTTCCAGCGCGGCGGCGATGCGGTCAAGCGCATCCGTGGTCATGTCTTGTCCCCGCTGCGATCGACCATGCCCGGATCCTCGTCTTCATCCTCGTCGAATTCGGCCAGGATCGGATCGTCTTCGAGATCCATCTCATCCTCTTCGAACCAGGCCCCTGCGGCGCGCAGTTCCTCTTCGCGTTTGCGTTCGACGCGGGCCACGAGGAAAATCGACACCTCGTAAAGCCCGTAGACCACCACGAACAGAATGGCCTGGGTGATGACATCCGGCGGGGTCACAAGCGCGGCGAGAACGAGGATGCCCACAACCGCGTATTTGCGCACCTGCCGAAGACCCACCGCGCCGACCAGCCCGGCCTTGCCCATCAGCGTCAGCAACACGGGCAGCTGAAAGCAAAGGCCGAAGGCGACGATGAACTTGATCGTCAGGTTCAGATATTCCTGGGCGGAGCCCTGAAAGACCACCGAAAGTGGCGCGGCGTTCTGCGGATCGCCGCCGGGCACGGCCTCTCCGCCGGTGCCGAATTGCTGGAAGCCGAGGAAGAAATCATAGGCCAGCGGCGTGACCACGTAAAAGGCAAAGGACGCGCCCAGAAAGAACATGAACGGGGACGCGACCAGGAACGGCAGGAACGCGCCGCGTTCCGACTTGTAAAGCCCGGGTGCCACGAAACGCCACATCTGGTTGGCGATATAGGGAAAAGCCAGGATGAAGCCCCCCAGAAGCGACACCTTGATCGCGACGAAGAAGCCTTCTTGCGGACTGATGAAGATCAGGTCGCAATCCTGCCCTCGATCTGCCAGCACCTTGCACAGCGGGTCTGTCAGAAAGTTGAANAGCGGCGTGGCGACCGTGAAACAGATGATCATCCCGACGAGAAACGCCGCGACCGAATGAATCAGCCGGTTGCGCAATTCCGCCAGATGTTCGATCAGCGGGGCTGAGCTTTCTTCGATGTCGTCGGTATCGGTCTTGGTCATGCCTTGTCACCGGCCTTGTCATCGCCGGGGGCGTCGCTCGCGGCGGTCTGGGTCTGTCGGGCCTTTTCGGCGGCCTCTGCCTTTTCCCGGTCAATCCGGTCCTGCGCCACCTTGGCGGAATGATCGCGGATCTTGTCGGCCTGTTCCTTGCGTTTCGGATCAAGCTCTTTCTTGTTGGGGCCGGCCATGGTGTTCTGGGTGAACTCCTTGGACGCCTTCTTGACCTCGTCCATCGCGCTGCCGACGGGGTTGGTGGCCTTGCGCAGGCTGTCCGACACGTCCCTGACGCCGGATTCGTCGGCCGCGTCGTTCATCGCGCGGCTGAATTCGCGCCCCATCTTCTTCGCCTTGCCCACGAAATTACCCACCGCGCGGAACATGCCCGGCAGATCCTTGGGCCCAACCACGATCAACGCGACGATCCCGATGAGCAGCAGCTCGGTCCAGCCAAGATCCAGCATGGGACCGGCTTACGCCTTGTCTTTTTCGTCGTCGGTCTTCGCGACCGTCTCGGTCTCTTGGCCGGCGTCCTCGATTTCCTTGTTGCCGTCGGCAACGCCCTTCTTGAAGCTGGTGATGCCCTTGCCGACCTCGCCCATCAGCGAGGAAATCTTGCCGCGTCCGAACAGCACGAGCACCACGACGGCGATAAGAAGGAGGCCGGGCAGGCCGATATTGTTGAGCATGTGTTCTCTCCCGTATCCCGGACCGGTTCTGCGGCCCCGATGGATTTTCGTCAACCGTATCTATGCCGTTGTGCCGCCGGTTGGAAGACGCAATGCGGCAGGTGGCACGATTTGTCCGAAAAAAGAGGGGCTGTGGGGCTGCATGGCCTAAAGGACCGGCAGGTGGTGCCGCCGCTTTCGCCGTGTCAGCCAATGCAGGCGCGGCCACGCGTCACGCGCCTCGGATGCGCCGTGACCCTGACAGCACCGCGACAAAGCCTGCCGCCAGCACCACAAGGCAGATCATCAGCAATTGCTCATATTTGTGGCCCTCGGGCAGGATACCGGCAAAAATGGGCCAATCGCGGGCAAAATAGGCAAAAGCCCCCGCCATGGCCGCCACGAAAGCCACCACATAGGCCCAAAGCGCCACCTTGCGCCCCAACACCAGCCCCGCGATCAGCACGGGTGTCAAAAACAGGCTTGCCGTGCCGCTGACCGCGACCGCGTCNAAAAGGCTTTGATTGCCCCATAGTGTCAGACCCGCGCCCAGCGCCATGAAGCCCAGCATGGCCATGCGCCCGCCCGCAAGCGTCCGCGGCACCACGCCCAGTTCATCCGCCATCAGCCGCGCAGCACTTGCCAGCGCCGAATCAAGCGTGCTGAGCGCGCTGACCAGCAGCGACAACAACAGCGCCGTGTACACCCAGGGCGGAAACATCACTGCCCATGTGCCCAGAAGCTCGCCCTCATAGGCCGCGCCGCGCAAGGCGGCCTCGATCCCGAAAAAGCCGAACCCGAGGATGCACAGCGTGGAAATCCAGAACGCGTGAAGGAAAGAGGCCCGCGTCGTGCGCCGGTCCGCCAGAAAGCCACGATCCATCATTACCGGGTCATGCACCGGGTAGGAAAACACCTGCAACGCCGCGACCAGCAAAAGAACCTTGCCGTTCCACGACCCGCTGGCCCCCTCTGCCGTCAGCACCGCACCGATATCGAAGCCCGGCGAGGTGAGCAGCGCCGTAAGGGCCACGGCAAAGACCGCAAGAAAAACGACCATCTGCACCACATCCGTGCGTAGGGCGGCGCTTAGCCCGCCCCACGCGCTGTAGCCAAGGCCAAGCGCCGCCACGATCACGATGGAGGCCTCGCGGGCCATGCCGACCTGCGGCAGGGCGGCGGCAAAGATCAGGCCGACCACCAGCAGATTGGCAAAAACCTCGCTCAACAGACGCAGCGCGATGACAAGGTTGTAACAGGTGACCCCGGCCCCGCCGAACCGGGCGCGCAGCCAATCCTGCACCGATCCCGCGCCCTGCGCGCGCAGCCGGTCCACGATGAACCCGCCCGTCAGGAAAGACCCGTAATAGGCCGCGTAGGCGAGCACACCCCAGATGCCGTAGAAATACCCGAGGATGGCGGCGTTCATCAGCGATCGCGCGAAAATCCAGGTCGTCACCTGGCTGAGCACGAGCACCCAAAGGCCGGGGGCTTGCCCGAATTGCGTGGCACCGCCGAAAAAGCCGTCGACACTGGCGCGGCGCGGGGCGGCGGCAAGGCTTGCCAACACGATCAGCGCGAAACCGGCCACGATTATGATTGCCTGCATCCGGTGCGTTCCTTCCCGCCGATAGACCGGCGTTCCGGGTAGCACCGGCCAAATGCCAAGTGTACCGCAATTGCCGCGCTTGCACGAGAATGTGATGGCCCGTTGTGGGCTCAGGCAAGCCCGCTCATCGGCCCCATGCGCGACAGGATGCGCGCGAACGAGTCACGGGGCTTTTCGCCCGGATGGATCGTGAAACCGCCATGTGTCTGGCCGGGGGCCTCGATCAGTTCGATCAGGCTGTCACGGGCCGCCAGTGCGCGGATCGGCTTTATGTCGACGCGGCGGTCATGGGGGCTGTGCATCGCGAAGACGGGCGCACGGCCGGGACGAAAAAGATCGGGATAGGCGAACGCCCCCGAGTAGCAAAAACCACCGCCCAGTTCCGGCGTCTTCAACCCCAGGCCCGGCGCGGCATGAAGCAGGTTCAACGCGTTGATCGCGCCCGCCGAGGTGCCACCGACAACCAGACGCCCCGCGATCCCGAGCGCCGCGCGCTGTGCGTCCAGCCAATGCAACAGCGCCACGGAATCCGCCAACGCGGCAAGCGCCCAGGGCCCGGCCATCTCTGGCCTGAACGTCGGCGGGCACTGCGCCAGCAGGTCTGGCAGGGCCGCGCGCAGCGTCGGGTCAAGATCCGTCTCGTGCGATCCCAGCCTGTAGGAGGGCACCGCCACCGACATGCCCACCGCGTTCAGCCACCGCGCCAGCATCCGGTGCGCGGGGCGCTTGCGCGTGCCTGTGCAAAATGCGCCGCTATGGAACCAAACCAGCATCGCACCGGCCTGTCGCGCAGGCGTTTCAGGCAGGAAAAGATCAACCTCCAGCGTGATCCGTTCACCCTGTACGGATGCCGTGCGGTAGGGCACATCCCACAAGGTACCGCTTAGCGGGCCGTGCCGAGGCACGTCCAGAAACGCGGCGCTTTGCTCGGATGGGGCAATCATCGCTTACAGGGTCGCATTGATCGCGCCGCCATCCGGCAGGATGTTCTGCCCGACGGTGAACCCGGAATGCGCGCTGCATGAAAAGGCGCAGGTCGCGCCGAATTCCGCCGCCGTCCCGTACCGCCCGACGGGCAGCGTCGTACAGCGCCGCGCCCTGGCCTTGTTCACCGAAATCCCCTCTTTCGCGACCACGCGCGCATCCAGGGACGCCGCGCGATCCGTGGCGTGGATGCCCGGCAGCAGCGCCCGGATCAGTTCTGTCAGGGTATGCATATCGGCATCAGGCCCCGCCTGAAAATCGTCGCGGTCNCATTCCCGGCACGATCCCGGCGGCGCCGCGCCCGCGTTGTTCGCAAGGATATCGACATCGCCCGCCACGGCGATGATCGCCACCTGCCCTGCCCGGCGGGTCACATCCGCCGCCGCCGACGTGACCTGAACGCCGAAATCGCCGCGGATGCGCACGGCCTCGGCCTCGGCCAGCGCCTTTTTCCCCTTGATTCCCGGATCCATCTCGCGTTCCTGCCCGACGTCTTTTCAAATGCCGTCATGTAATCGAAGCGGTGCCCCATTTGCCAGCAAAACACCAATAGATTGACCCCTCGCCGCCTTAATCCTAGGCTACTGGACAGATNAAAGGCCTACCGCCGGGCCGCGCCGAAGCCGTTCCATGATTAATGACAGGATGATGCCATGCACTTCCCATCGGAAGGTCCGTCCTATGCCGTTCCC
>P_2C_Liq_1_UnCtyDRAFT_1000892_pt1 | contig 11987 bp, 11 predicted proteins | sample Pon2CUnioCityCA_2_FD_10234 | JGI IMG/M metagenome (IMG submission 10234)
CGTCCTGAAGTTGGTTTGCTTGCGAACTTATATACATTTCCCCAATTTGAAGGGCAATTTGATGCAGCGAAAAATGCATTTGAAAACTCATTTAACGCGCGTGTGATTAATCATGCCCATGCGTTTAACATCGATCATTTATTTTCGCATCAAGTATGGCACCTGTCAGTCCATCTCATTGAATGTGCGGATTATGCAGGGCTTGATTTAGTTTCACTTACGAACTTTCCCTATGCGATTGCTAAAGCTCATTTAAATATCATCGATCAATTAAAAGAAATTTAACCGAGTTGTGCGAATGGTTTATATGAGGAGGCAATCCCTATGAAACCATTGCGACAGGAAAATCCAAGAACACGTTTTTTAAACGCGGGTAAATCAGCGATGATGACGTATGAACTAATTGCCTTGTTAATTCAACGGCATGACGGTGATGATGAGGCAATTGATTTAGCGAAACAACTGCACACTCGGTTTAAAAGCATTCACGGCATCCGTAAAGCGTCGATGTATGACTTGATGCAAATCCGAGGTATGGGTCCGGTCAAAGCGATGCAATTACTCTCAGCGTTAGAACTTGGCAAACGACTGAACCAAGAAACGTTGAAGAAGACCCATTTCTTAGGGTCCCCTCACAAAGTCTATGACTTTCTCAAAGATGACTTAGAACCGCTTGATCAAGAACACTTCGTCGTGTTGTATTTGAATACAAAAGGGTACTTGATTGAGACGGTTGAACTTTTCAAAGGAAGTTTGAATGCCTCGTTGGTGCATCAACGAGAAATATTTAAACACGCGGTTGCCATGCGTGCGGCGAGTTTTATCATGGTGCATAACCATCCCTCCGGGGATGCGACCCCGTCGGGGAATGATAAACGCGTGACCGGGGTGATGGAAGATGCTGGAACGATGATGGACATTTTAATGACCGACCATATCATCATCGGCTATCAACAATTCTATTCGTTTAAAGCCGAACAAATTACGCACATTCATCCTTCTTTAGAATCCGCGCAATCTACGCGAAAAAAGGCAGCATAAACAATTGACAAAAAACCGCTGCTTTGGTATTCTTTTTAAGCAGTGCACACCGCACAGAAAAGGTTTTAAACAGCAGTTGCTGTACCTTCATGGCGAGTCTTAAAAATGAGGAGGTGCCAGATGAAAGCAGTCATTGAAACCGGTGGCAAACAATTTACCGTTGCCAAAGGCGATAAAATTTACACAGAAAAAGTCGACGTAGAAGTTGGCCAAAGCGTAAATTTTGATGATGTGTTAATGGTGACAGGGTCCAAAATGCTCGTAGGTGATCCGTTTGTTAAAGGCGCGAAAGTAACCGCTAAAGTGCTGAAGCACGGGAAACAAAAGAAAATTATCGTGTATAAATACAAACCGAAAAAGAACTACAAGCGTAAACAAGGCCACCGTCAACCATATTCACAATTAGAAATCACTGATGTTAAAGTCTAACGATTGGAGGAATCGATATGTTATTTGAATTACATTTAGCACCCTTTGAAGCGTCAAAAAAAGGGGTTGGATCTACCAAAAACGGTCGTGACTCTGAATCAAAACGTTTAGGGCTCAAACTTTCCGATGGCCAATTTGCCAAAGCGGGCGCGATCATCTACCGTCAACGCGGTACGAAAGTTCGTCCGGGCCAAAACGTCGGACGCGGCAGTGATGACACGTTATTTTCCAAAGTCGATGGCATCGTAAAATACGAACGCATCGGCAAAGAGAAAAAACAAGCATCCGTTTATCCCCTTTAATACGCACATGGCAAGCCCTTACGGTTTGCCATTTTTTTTGTAAATCGCTATAATTTACCTAGTCTTAATGAAGGATGCCATATGGTAAGAAAAGCCACACTGAATGATATTCCAGCGCTCTTTGCAATGGCCCGTAACACGGTCATCGCCATGCATGCAAAAGGCATTGATCAGTGGTCAAGTGAATACCCAGGAAATGCTGACTTTACGCAAGACATCGAGCGTTCTGACGGGTATGTGTGGGATAACGGTACCGTTCATGGATATTTTGCGCTCGTTGAAACAGACCCCCATTACAAGGGCATCGCCTGGCGTGAGTCCTCTGGCATTGCTGTGCATCGACTGATGACTGATCCGAGTGTGCAGCGTACGGGTGTCGCAAAGGCGATGATGCTTGCAATCATTGATGAAGCAAAAAAACGACATCGTGATGCTGTATGGATTGATACGCATCCAGCGAATGATGCAATGCGTGCGCTCCTTTTTCATTTTGGATTTAAAGAACGCGGGTTTATTGATGCGATTTATCGCATTGCCTATGAACGTCCGACGTTTAAAAATCCTCCGCAGAGCATTCTTATTTTTGGTAATTCAGGCGTCGGTAAAACCACGCTTTCCAAACAACTCTCTGCGAAGCTTGGCATTCCATATGTCCATTTAGACAGTTTGTATTGGCAAGAAAATTGGCAATCTACGCCGCGTGACCAATTTATTCAAACGGTCAATGAGTATTTATCCACCCACGATGCATTTGTCATGGATGGTAATTACTTGACATCGGGAACACTCAAGCCCCGTTTGGCCCATACTGAAATGCTCATATTTCTTGATTACCCAACGCAAGTGGCACTCAACGGCATTAAAAAACGCGAAAAAGAATACAGCGGTCAAGCCCGGTCTGATATGGCAGATGGCTGCATCGAAAAAATCGACCAAGAGTTTTTAACGTATGTCCTAAACTTTAATCACACGCGGCGCCCAAGTATTTTAGGGATTTTGCAAGAAAACCAAGAGACACACTACACCTTACGGTTTGCGACGCGTAATGCATTGCATACATTTTTAGAGAGTCTTTAGGAGACCCCATGTTTGTAGACTTAGTCCAAGTAGAATTAGAAAGCGGCAAAGGCGGCGATGGCATCGTCGCGTTTCGTCGTGAAAAGTATGTGCCTAAAGGCGGCCCGTCCGGTGGGGATGGTGGCCGGGGCGGTCACATTATTTTAGAAGGTGACGAGGGATTGTCCACGCTCTTGGATATTCGCTATAAAAAACGGTTTAAAGCCGAAGATGGTGTGAATGGCCAAAATAAAAAACGGCACGGAAGAAACGGTGAAGATACGATCATTCGTGTTCCCTTAGGAACGCAAGTTCGAAATGCGGATGGGGCATTAATTGCTGATTTAGTGCACCAAGGCCAACAAGTCCCAGTCGTGTATGGTGGCCGAGGAGGTCGCGGGAACGTTAAGTTTGTGACGGCCCATAATACGGCTCCAAAAATCGCTGAAAACGGTGAACCTGGTAAAGTCTTAGACGTGACGATGGAACTCAAACTCCTCGCAGATGTTGGATTAATTGGCTTACCATCAGCGGGCAAGAGCACACTGATAAGTGTCATTAGTGCCGCAAAACCAAAGATTGCAGCTTACCCATTTACGACTTTGATTCCGAATTTAGGCATGGTTCAAGCCCCGGATGGGAAAAGTTTTGTNGTCGCCGACATGCCGGGTTTAATTAAAGGTGCGTCTTCAGGGAGTGGCCTTGGGTATCAATTTCTTCGCCATATTGAGCGGACTCGCGTATTGATTCATGTCGTTGACATGGCACCCACAGATGGGATTGATCCAGTCACTGCCGTGCAAGTCATTCGTGATGAGCTCGCCGCATATAACCCCAATCTACTCAATCTTCCCACCGTGATTGCAGCAAATAAAATGGATTTACCAGGAAGTGACGATCACTTAAAAGCGTTACAAGCCGCCTATCCAGACACGGAAATCTTCCCCATTAGCGCCTGGCGAAAAGATAACTTAGATGGCTTGTTATTCCGCACCTCAGAATTACTCACGCATGCTAAAGAAATGCCCAAAGACGATGATTATTACTACTATAAATACGAAGAATCCTTGGATACACCGTTTGAAATATCTCGCGCCGATGATGGCGTCTATGAAGTCTATGGTGGTGAACTCGAACGCATCTTTAAGATGACAGTCTTCGAGCAAGACCAAGCGGTTCGCCGGTTTTCCAGACAACTTAAGCGCTTAGGTGTTGATCAAGCACTTCGCGATAAAGGGGTTAAAAACGGGGATACCGTCCGTATTTGTGGCGCCGACTTTGACTTTAAAGACTAATAGTTTGCTAAACAAACTATAAGGAGGATGTATGTATAATTACATTCAAGGAACGATTAAAGGTGTGGATCCAAAAGGGATCACGCTGGATAATTCAGGGATTGGGTATCACATCGTTCCACCAAATCCATATGCGTATGGCATTGGTCAAGACGTATTAGTACACACGTATCATTACGTCCGTGAAGATCAAGCGATTTTATATGGCTTTAATTCGCTTGAGCAAAAAGGATTGTTTGAGAGTTTGATAAGCGTTAAGGGCATTGGCCCGAAAAGTGCGCTGGCTGTTCTAGCGAGTGCTGAAGTCAACGATATCATCCGCGCGATTGAAACAGGAGATGCCAAGTACTTAAATCGATTCCCCGGCATTGGTCCCAAAGCCAGCCAACAAATCATTCTTGATTTAAAAGGCAAAATCAGCAGTGGTGGAGTCACCTTAAAAGTACATGCAAAACTTGAAGAGGTGGAAGATGCATTGCGCTCACTCGGCTATAAAGCCAAAGAAATCGCAGCGCTCACCGCAAACTTAGATACGACTCTTGATACCGCCACATTGGTCCGCCAAGCCTTACAGAAAAAAGCGTAAAAAAGCCCCCTGCCTCTCTGGCAGGGGGTTTATTTGTTATTGATAAGTAAATACCGTTTGTAGTTCGGATTTAGGTAGCTTATTTCCTAACGCAATCATTAATAAGATACGCGCTTTTAATCCCGTTAGATCGGTGCCAAATATGGCCCCTTTTTTTATGAGGTCTTTGCCGCCGCCTGGATATCCGTACGTATCATAGACCCGCCCACTTGGAACGCGTGAGACGACAATTACAGGAATGTTTCTTGCAATTAGCCGTTCGATTGGGTCAACCAATTGGGGAGGCACATTGCCCCGACCCATTGCTTCAATGACAATGCCCTTAATTGGTTTGTCAACGAACTGGTCGATCATGTCGGCGGCGATCCCTGCGTACGTTGTGACCAAGGGAACCGGTGAGTGGAAATCATTTTTGAATCGATACGACCACCGATTTCTCAAGCGATAGTAAATCACATGTTCGCCATCGATGATACCAAGTGGTCCAAATGAGAGCGATTTAAATGTATCTAAGTTCAAGGTATGTGTCTTAGTCACCTCCCAGGCCGCATGAATTTCATAGTTCATGACGACTAAAACCCCTTTATTTTGTGAATTGAGATCTTGCGCAGTATACAAAGCACTGACTAAATTATTAAATCCATCATAGCCAATCTCAGATGCATTCTTCATGGCCCCTGTAATAACCACCGGTTTTTCTGATCCATGAACCAAGTCCAAATAAAATGCAGTTTCCTCTAAAGCATCGGTCCCATGTGTAATGACGACTCCCAAAATTTCTGGATCGGCCAATAAAGGATCAATAAAATTTTTAAGAGCTTGCATTTTTTCTAAGGTCATCGATGGCGATGGAATCATGGAAAAAGGATGCGTCACTAAATTCTCAAATCCGAGCGTATCGTTCAAAACTTTAATGATGTCAGAAGCATCCTGCATCGGGAATGCGCCCTCAGCCGGATCGAATATTTTCATGGTGATCGTTCCACCCGTCATTACAATGGCAACTTTGCCCATACGTGAAATCCTTTCAAAACCAAAAGATGTAATGCACTTTAAATCGCGATTTAGCTTAGGCGTATTTTTCTCAGCTCCATCTTAGAAGAAGAAACAAGAAACCGTTTATACATTTACACACCAGTTAGGCTAGACAAGACAATAATTACGTTTACTTATGTTAACATAATATATATTATAGAAAGTAAAATGNCCATTTAAAAACTCCACTACTGGGAGAGATAATCTAGGGCAACGCATCCATTGACCTAGTTAATCAAGGCTTTTGATTGGTGATCACCCCGTTTATTAGGGTCAATTAAATGCGTTTGATTATGTTTACCGACTTTGGTCTTCTGCTGTTAAAACCGGTCATGCAATTTTGAAAATATGCGTCTTTTTTTGTGATGATGAATGTGGGTGGCTTACATTTTACAAAATCGCTTAGAGGCGATTTTTTGCATTTTTAATCGGCAGGCGATGAATGGTTTTTAATCCTAACTGTCGAATCATTGCTTCTGCTTTTTTCATGGCATCATCATATAACGTATTTGGGTGATGCGCATCGGAACTTAAAATGATTGGCATTTTATACTGCTTGGCGATCTGCCAAAATTCTTCTCTGGGATATGGATACCGATTGCCTTGTGACGTTTGTTTAATGCCTCTTCGAATTCCATTGGCATTAAACTCGATGGGCAGCTGATACATTTCTGCGGTTTGACAGATCAAATGTGCGGCTTTTTCGCATGCCTCGTCAAACGTATCATATCCACACATATATAAATCAGGATGTGCAAGTAAACTAAAGTAGCCTGAGGCGATAGCGTCTTTTACTTCTTTGGCATAAGTTAATACGTGTTCGGGTTTAGATAAATTAAAACTACTTTGAAGCGTTCCGTTGTGTTGAATGTAGTGGTGTCCGAGGACTAAGTAATCCACAGTATCTAAAAACCCTTGGTAATACGCGGCATCGCTTTCCACGTATTCACATTCCATGCCCAGGTACACATCGATCAATGATTGGTAGCGTTTTTGGACGTCCAAGACATCCGCATAATAGGCGTTTAATGACGNNTAGGGCATGCGCATTGAATCTGGAACGGTCTCAGACGGTACATGATCACTGATTCCGAGTACTTTAAATCCCAGTTCAATGGCTTTTTTAACGTAATCTTCCGTGGTACCAACTGCATGGTTACATAGCATGTGGTGGCTGTGATAGTTACTATCAATCATTATTAACTCCTTGGCTCAATTATAGCATTCTAAATAATAAAACTGCATTCGAGAAGAATGCAGTTTTTAATAGAGTTTTCAATGGGTGATTGCTGTGAGTTACGGGCGCTTAATCGATAGCGTTTCAAGATTATTTACCGTGTAGTCTTGGCCATAGACGCGGATGTCTGCATCACCGTCTGCCCTAATCGTCAGTTTTTCCGGGGTGAGTTGTACCTTTGCGGTGACATCTTGATTGAGCCTTAGGCGCATCGAAAACCGTTTCCAAGCTTCCGGCAACCGTGGATGAATGGATACGCGTTCATTCACTTCATAGCCCATAAACCCTTGCAGTAACGTCATATAAACCCCGCCTAAGTTTGCTAAATGGAGTCCATGAAATGTATTCTTCTGACTATCAAACAAATCAAGATGGATGGTTTTTTTAAAGTAGTCATACGCTTTTTCAATGTTTCCTAACTTTGCAGACTGTGTGGCATGAATGCAATATGAGAGACTTGAATCATGCGATGTTCTTGATTCATAAAAGTCAAAACTATCTTGCATGACATCCTCAGGCCGATTGTGTAACAACATGTGAGCTAGTACGGTGTCGGCTTGTTTTAACACTTGAAATCGATAAATGGTCAACGGATGGTAATGCAATAACAACGGCCGNTTGTCTTCTGGGATACTTGCTAAGTCGATGGGTTTTTTAGAGAGAAAGCTGACGTCTTGTAAGTCGATGTTACGANGCTTGTCAAACGGTAGGTAAATCTTATTCGCGATTTCTTGAAACAGATCGCGTTCATCATCGTTGATTAAATCATCGCGGATTTTTGTGTAATCAAGTAAAAACTCCAGATGATACTTTAGTAAAACGTTGGTATAAAAGTTATCATCGACAACGGCATTGTATTCATCAGGCCCTGTCACATGGTGAATGTGGTAATGATTGTCATGCTTCGACACTAAGTCTTTAAAAAAACGTGCAGTCTCCAAGAGTACCACAAATCCTTTGTGCGTCATGAACGTGTCATCTTTGTATAACTTGTAGTATTGAATGATCGCGAAGGCGATGTCTGAATTAATGTGATATTGCGCTGTGGATGCCGGATAGTATGCACTTGTCTCACGGCCACTAATAGTTCGCCACGCAAACTTTACCCCTTCAGGATTGCCTAATTTATACGCTTCATGACGTGCGGCGTCTAATTGATAAAACCGATACTCAAGTAAGTTCAAGGCGAGTTTTTGGTCTACTTGGCGAAAAAATGGTGACATGTAAATTTCACTGTCCCAAAACGTATGGCCCTCATACCCTTCTCCGGTTAAGCCTTTGGCAGGAATGTTCGTGCGGGGGCTGTGAGCGCCTGCTGTATAAAGTTGATACAAATTAAAATAGATGGCTTCGTTATACGTGTCTTGATTCGTCGTTTCGATTTGGATATCGGCAAATGGCGCAAATTGATCAAGGGCTGCTTTTTGCATGGCGTAGATATCATCCACGGAGGTATTCAGTACGAAATTATAGCCACTCTCGAGTAATGTGTCCATTTCCGAATGGTCTAGTGTGTTGTAGTACAAGGCGAACTTTTGAAAATTGAATGACTCTTTGGGCGCCATCAATACGGTTTTGGTGGCTACAATCTTCTCTTCATCGGCCGAATAATCAAATGGAACCGAATGGGTGAGACCGACTTTGCACTGAAATTCCGTTGACAGTGTCTCAATCGTAAGTTCACTGCGGTCTTCTTTTACCGACACATCCAGAGGCTTGATGCGTTTAGTCACGTGCGTACCCGCCCGAATATCAGAGACTGAACTATAATTTTCAACGGCCGCATTTAATTGTGATTCAATGGTAATCTCTCCTGTATAGTTCACACTTTCCACGGTGTAATCGATCATGAATAATGGTTTAAAAGACAAGTGAGTTAAACGTTTTGCACGAATCCACAGTTGCTTGCCATCCATCGTTTCGTACAACGCGCTGCGCGTGGTGTAGCCATCACGCATGTTGTAACTACGTTTCAAGGTAAGCAATTTTGCGAAGTTTAAATCTAATGGTGAATCACCCAACCATACTTTAATGGTTTGTGCATCTGGGAGATTAACGATGGTCTCACCACGTTCAGGAAACCCGTACGCACTCTCGCTATACAGCAACGTATGAGTGTCATAAAACCCGTTGACGTAGGTCCCGCGAATGGTCGTTTGATAGGGAACACCTTCTTCAAAATTCCCGCGCACACCCAAATAATTGTTTTGCGTGGACATGATGGATTCATCAATCGCTAACGACGCAATGTCAGTTCGATTGTCTCGTGTGAGTATCATACAGTGCGCTCCTTATACATGGGTTTCCAGCATCGCATGTGCCGCTGTTAAGTCGGCAAACACATAGTCAGCATCCAATCGTTCACCGATACCAATGGCAGTCATGCCGGCTGCTTTAATGGCTTGAACACCGGCAATGGCGTCTTCAAACGCAACACAGTTCTCGGGTGCGACACCCAAGCGTTTAGCAGCCGCCAAAAATAAGTCAGGGGCGGGTTTTGAGGGGTGTTTAGCAGGATCAACAATGACGTCAAAAAACGCCTTAATCTTCAGTGCTTCAATCAGTGGCACAGCATTTTTAGATGCTGAGACAAGTCCAATTTTAATTGAGTGGGCCCGCGCAAATTCTAAAATAGTCTGTACACCGGGTAATAAGTTGTCGGGATTATATTCGGCGACGAGGTCTTGATACATCGCGTTTTTAGTATCCATGAAGGCTTGCTTGGCATCTTCGGATAAGTCAATGTTCGCATATTGCACAATTTTTTCAACACTATTCCGGCGGGAAATTCCTTTAAGCGACACTTCCAATGAGTCTGGAAGATCAATGCCATAGGAATTAGCAACGGCTTTCCATGCTTTGAAATGAGCCGTACTGGAATCGGTAATTACGCCGTCTAAATCAAATAAAAATGCGTCAATTTCCATCGATAATCCTCCTTGTAACGTCAATAGTCGGTCAAGTAAAATTGCTGCAATGGATCAAGTTTAAAGTCCAAAAAGTCACTGGGTGATTTAAAGTAATCAGGAATATCAAATTCTCGATCAATGGGGTTTTTAAGAGCCCATTCTAAGGCTTTGATGTATTCCTGTGCGGTATACGCACAACTGAAAGTATCCGACGCCTTATTTAAAGCTTGAGTTTTACAGTGGTCATAGTTTTTCAAAATATACATGAGACTTTTTGTGATTTGGTCGGATTTAGCAGGGGTGAATTGAATTCCACAAAGCTTTCCATTCTCTTCGAGGATGCTCGTTGTATTTAACTGCTCATTGACGGCGATTGGGAGGCCGGCGTGCATGCTTTTTAAGATCATTGAGCTGAATGACAAGGGACTTTCCATCAACACTAAAAAGCCGTTTAAGGCACTCATGTATTTCAAGAATTGTGTGAGTTGAGGATCTGTCTGTGCATTCATAAAGGTGACTTGACCATCTAAATCATTGGCGGCAATGACATCTTGAATGGCCTGTACCTGTTTTTTTTCAGACATGGGTAACTTTTCATACATCGCTTTGATGTCAGGGCACCCTTGATTGATAAAGACGATGTTCGTCATGGCTCTAAGGGCTTCACTTTGCGCATACGTGTGGAGTAATTTGAGCTGATGGGTATAAGGCTCAAAATGTAAGGGGATAATCATGTAGGGCAAATCTAGACGACTGTGTGTGATGTCTCTCACGAGCCGTTCATCAATGGCTTGATGAAAGGCTTCGCTCGATCTACTCAACGTGTCAGACTCTGCATCAAAGGGGCGAATGCCAGGCAATACAATGTTCAATCGGTCTTTTTTTGCAGTGATGATGTCTTTGTAAGTGTGACTTAGGTAGGCATTATTTACTTCTTTTTGGGTGGATGCAAACAATACAGATGCGCCCTTCATCGCTGCTCTTTCAGCCATGAGTTGTTTGGCTGTATCCGCTAAGCCATCAATGACTGTCATATTGATCGAAGAAAACTCTATCTTATCTAATTGAGCTTTCGCAAACGAGTGCGGAGTAAAGGCGTAGGGAACATTCGTTTTTTCACTCAATAAAGCACTAGCAAGTCCACCAATTGGCCCGTGTCCACTAATGAAATCAAGTGACTCAACCGTGGGATAATAGTACTCGGCCACATTTTTAACCCATTCGTAAAGGATTTCCCAGACTGCTTCATCGGCAACAAATGCGGTGGATTGTGTGGGAATCTGAATAATTCGCAAGTTGTTAGACAGTTTTGAATGGGCCATCGGTGCTGGATAATCCTGGTAGATGGAATCATCAATTTTGCGCGTCACTAAATCGACCGTATGCCCAAGCAAAGCCATCTCAATGGCCAGTTCTTCCACGAAGGCATGATAACTCTCTTGACCAATGTGCGTGTTTAAATAGGTGTGATTGGACGTTAAATTAGGTTGGGGGCTCATTAAAATGATGTGCATGACATTCTCCTTAAATACGGCCGAATAAACGATGCACCGCACGGCTGGGACTTATTAATTACTAAAGGGTCTAAACCATTGACTATCTGTCATATGAGTTGTTTACACAGGCTTCTTTGGTCTATTATAAAGGTTGTTAGTTTTATGTAAATGTTTTAACGTTTCTAGATGAGTATTATTGAGGTTAAATGTGAAAAAATTACTAAAATTTTTAAAATGGCTATTCCTGAGTACACTTGTGTTTNTATTGGTGTTTTTCACGGCGAGTGAAATTACCATTGCGGTATTTGCTCGGCAAGCCAGTGAGAGTCCATTATATGATTACGAAACAGTTGAAGTGGATGGCAATTCCATTGCCTACCGGGAATTAATCAGCGAAGGCGAGCAAACACTGGTCATCGTACACGGGTTTTTAGGAAGCAGCTATGAATACGTGGATCTATTTAAAAACGTCGATGATGAGGCTTTTAATACGCGAGTGATTGCCATTGACACACCGGGCTTTGGGATGAGTGACAAACCGGCTGATTATCTATACACAAGTGCCAATCAAGCCTCAACACTTCTCAAAGCAACGGCCACC
>P_2C_Liq_1_UnCtyDRAFT_1000896_pt1 | contig 11960 bp, 12 predicted proteins | sample Pon2CUnioCityCA_2_FD_10234 | JGI IMG/M metagenome (IMG submission 10234)
GTACAATTGGTCACCCTGATGGTATTCAAGCAGGTGCGACAGCTAACCGTGTTGCTTTAGAATCAATGGTATTAGCTCGTAACGAAGGTGTTGATTACTTCAACAACCAAGTTGGTCCTCAAATCTTACGTGAAGCGGCTAAAACGTGTGGTCCTTTACAAACTGCATTAGATTTATGGAAAGATATCAGCTTTAACTACACATCTACAGATACAGCTGATTTCGCTACAACTGCTACAGCAAACGTATAATAAGTTACTTTTAAAAAATTAAAGGAGTATTTGAATAGTGAGACTTACACAAGGTTGCTTCTCATTCTTACCAGATTTAACTGATCAACAAATTGAAAAACAAATCGCTTACTGCATCAGCAAAGGTTGGGCATTAAACGTTGAATGGACAGATGATCCACACCCACGTAATAGTTACTGGGAATTATGGGGTTTACCATTATTTGACGTTAAAGATCCCGGTACAGTAATGTTCGAGTTACGTGAAGCTCGTAAATCATGCGCATCTGGCTATATTCGTATTAACGCGTTTAACGCTGCATACGGTACTGAAAGTTGTGTTATGTCTTTCATCGTAAATCGTCCAGCTAACGAACCAGGTTTCTACTTAGATCGTCAAGAAATGGAAGGTCGCCGTATCTCTTACACAATTAAGAGTTACAGTGTTCAAGCTAATCCAGAAGGTGGTCGTTACTAAGGATTTTAGTAATTTATACCTTCAATTTTCAGGAAGATTTAAAATCTTCCTGAAAATGATAATAAATTTATTTTATAGTTAAAATTTCTAGTCGAGATTGTATAAATTGTATAAAACTGGTAACGTTTTTCTAAATATTCAAAAATAGTTCTGGCAATTAATAAAAACTATACTGATTGTCTAATCGAATATTTTCGAAGACGAAGACAAAATCAAATTAAAGAATCATTGGGAACAGGATATTTTCATCAAAAGAGTAACAATTTAATTAATACTATTACTATTGATGATAAAAAAACCTTTTTTAGGTTTTTACAATTTAGCGTCTTTAGTCCGACACAAACAGCTAATACAAAAACTTTTTGGGATCAATCTTATTTTATCCTTCAATTTAAAATCAGTGACTTTATGGATTTTATTCAAATTAATAATAAAAATCAATATCAACGAGAACTATTAATTCAGTTTTTCCATAAATTCCAAACCATGAAACCATTTGTTAAGATTATTACTGATAATAGTTTTCAAAGTTTTACAATTTTTCCCGTTGTTAAAGCTAAAAAACAATTTGGAGAATACGGACCTTGGATAGTCGAGGTGGCTATTTTGAAAGAATTTCTTTTTTATAGTTATCGATTCTTTTTCCCAACTTATTTTTTTATATATCAAAAAAATTTTGAATTGGAAATTAAACTTCAATTTATTCAAAGTTATAGTAATGAGAGCTTACACAAAACTTTTTATTCTCATCAAATATTGGAACAATACAAAAACAATAGTAATAAAAAAAAGACACAGTTTATTGAAATACAAAAACTTAGTTTTTTACTTATTGGACAAAGTCAGGTAATACATTTTTACGAATAATTATTTTAAATAGGTTATATTTTAATGGGTTAGACAATCCCGTTAAAATGAAAAACAAAAATTGTAAAAATTTACCCTTAGGTTAGACAGATAATTAAACTATTACTGAATTTATAACGAAAAAATTAGAAAATTTTTGACGTCAAATATCGGTCCGTTTTTTAGCCATTTTCATAAACTTTTGCTACTAAATCCGTATTTAAAGACGGGTTCATTTTTATTGAAAGGTTAAAAAATGAATAACTTTTCAATTAAGACATCAATTCACCAATAGTAGTAGCATTTGTAATATTACCACTAGTAACATTCCCCATATGCAATGTGTATTTACCCAAACGATTGAACCCTCTCGCACCTAATGAACCAAGCCATCCTGTCACGGGTATCCCAGCAAATGATGTTACTAGCGCTGTACCTGATGACGCAACCCCCATTACCCCGCATAAACAACTTGCACCAAAGAAAACTTTCGAGACTGGATTTGGGGAACAATAAAAATTAATACACGCATGACCTGTCGTACAGAGACTGTCAACACATATTGCAGCGTTTCTAAAAACCGGACCCCATCCGTTATTCTTGAAGCCGATTCTGCAAAATGATCCATTGCTGTAGGCATAAAATTAACTATAAGTATAAAGATAAATGAATATTTAAGATTATAAGCAATTAAAAACTAGTTATCAATTTTTAACCCTTAACCCTGCTCATTTTCGAATATATATGATAATATACCTGCTCAAACTGTTTAGTGATTAAAGTAAAATATAAAACAATTCAGTTGATCAAGATACTAAAAGATGCTTTTAATAGTTAACAACATGATCTAATTCCTTAAAAATAGAGATAGCAGTCAAATTGCCACGTTAGTAAAAGTTTAATCAATACTTAGTGTTTTCCATATAAGCTTGTATAGCTTACACAATAATTTTTTTTATTAGTTTTTTTACAATGATTTTAAGAGTACTAAGTCGAATAAAATTAACCTTATTTTGGTTCATTTCGTCATGTCATGTTTGAAGTGTTACAATCTTAATTATGCAACTGTAACATTCTTAATAAGAACGCCAATTATATTATTTGTCTACTTTTGCTGTTTTTTCCATAAATTATCTTCTTTTAATCTTTAGACACTTATTTTAGTTGCTATTTATATTTGTCTTTAAAAATCGAAGTTAGTTTAAAATAGGTTTATATTGAAATAGTTAGAACTAACTTCGATTTTTGTTAAAGTAACTTGTTGTTAATAATAAAATTTTAAATTATTTATCTTCAGAAATTACTAGTAATTCGTCAATTGCAAAGTTATTTGTGTTTGTACCACTATAATTAACTTTTTCAAATCTTACTACAACGGGGTAACGAATACCACTTTTATCTACTGTTGCAACTGTACCAATATCATTATACCAATATGATTCTTTTCGTAAAATACGAACTGTTGAGCCACGATCTACCATAAAATTATTTTTTATAATTGAGTTACTGCTCATTATAAATAATAAACTAATTTTTACACAATTAAATTTTAAAAAAAGTTGGTTTCACTTTATTTCGTATGTTAACATTTATTTGAGAATAAACTTATATACAAACTTATTATTAAAAAACATGGATCGTAATACAATACAAAAAGTTTTAATTGGATTATTTCTTTTAGCTTGTGTCTTCGTTGGGCTTCGAACATTTAATGTTCTTGATACTAGTGATATTAAAAAATCAGAAAGTACTGCTAATGTAAGTAGTTCACGAATGACTTATGGCCGATTTTTAGAATATTTAGAAATGGGTTGGGTAAAACAAGTTGATTTATATGATAATAGTAGAAATGCAATTGTTCAAGCCTCTAGTCCAGAATTAGGTAATAGACCACAGTCAATTCGAGTAGAGATTCCGGTAGGTGCATCACAATTAATTCAAAAATTAAAAGAATATAATATTGATTTTGATGCGCATCCAGCTCCAAGAAAGAGTATTTTTATTACAATTGCTAGCAATCTAGTATTGCCGTTAATTTTTATTGCTAGTTTAGTATTCTTTTTCCAAAACTCTGATAACTTTTCACCAAACTCTGGCTCGTCACCAATGAATTTAGGTAAGTCACCTGCGCGATTTGATCAAAATCCAGAAACTGGTATTTCATTTGATGATATTGCTGGTATTGATGAAGCAAAAGCCGAGTTTGAAGAAATTGTTTCTTTCTTGAAAGAACCGGAAAGATATACCTTAGTTGGTGCAAAAATTCCGAAGGGTGTATTATTAGTAGGACCTCCAGGTACTGGTAAAACACTTTTAGCAAAAGCTATTGCAAATGAAGCAAATGTTCCATTTTATAGTGTAGCTGGTTCTGAATTTGTTGAAATGTTTATTGGTATTGGTGCTGCTCGTATTCGTGATTTATTTAAAAAAGCATCCGAAAATACACCGTGTATCGTTTTTATTGATGAAATTGATGCGGTAGGTCGAGAACGTGGTGCTGGTATTGGCGGNGGTAATGATGAACGTGAGCAAACTTTAAACCAATTATTAACTGAAATGGATGGTTTTAAAGAAAACAAAGGCGTAATTGTTGTAGGTGCAACAAACCGAGTAGATATTTTAGATGCGGCATTATTACGACCAGGTCGATTTGATCGTCAAATTACAGTAGGTTTACCAGATCGATTAGGTCGAATTGGTATTTTAAAAGTTCATGCTAAAAACAAACCTTTTGATGAAGATGTTTCATTAGTTCAATTAGCCAATAGAACACCAGGTTTTTCCGGAGCTGATTTAGCAAATTTATTAAATGAAGCTGCAATTTTAGCAACTCGTTATAAAAAAGTAACAATTTCAAAAAATGAAGTTAATGAAGCTGTAGATCGAATTATTGGTGGTATTGCAGGCGCGTCAATGGAAGATAGTAAAAATAAAAAATTGATTGCTTATCATGAAGTTGGGCATGCAATTATTGGCTCTGTATTACAAAATCATGATGCTGTAGAAAAAATTACATTAATCCCACGCGGTGGAGCTAAAGGTTTAACTTGGTTTGCTCCTGAAGAAGATCAAATGTTACTTTCAAGATCGCAATTATTAGCACGTATTATTACAAGCTTAGGTGGTCGTGTAGCAGAAAAAGTTGTTTTTGGTGATCCCGAAATTACTACTGGTGCTAGTAATGATTTACAGCAAGTTACAAACATTGCAAGACAAATGGTTACACGATATGGTATGTCAAACATTGGACCAATTGCTTTAGAAGGTAATAACAATGAAATGACATTTGTAGGTAATGATGTAAAAGAGGGTATGAGTGATCGAATTGATGCAGAAGTATGTAAAATTATTAATCACTGTGAACAAATTGCTACAGAAATTATTAGAGAAAACCGTGTTGTCATTGATCTAATGGTTGAACAATTATTAGACGCTGAAACAATTAGTGGTGACCAATTCCGTGAGACTTTAGCCGAGTATACACTTTTGCCTACTAAATAAATGCTAAAATCAGAATGTCTTCTGAGAGCCCAGAACAGAGTTTTATAAACTAATTCGGTAATATAAAGTTCTAATTAAGAAGGTTTGAGTGTTGAAGATAAAAGACAAAATAATTCGGTTAGAACGTTAATAAAATGTTCTTAAATAAAAATAAATCATCTTATAATTTCAAGTTATAAGATGAAATAAAAATTAGTTTCTACAGTCTAATAAACCACCTTCCATTTCTTTATATCTCTTTTTTCAAGTTCTTGAAAATTGAGAAGTAGTGTTATATCCTACAAAAGCGACGCTGGCTACTAAAATCTTAAAAAAAGATTTTCTGTGTTTTTAATAGATTGAAGTTTTTTTTCTTTATTTTTAAATCTTACTTGAAAATGATCTAGAATAATTTGATTGAACAGATCTTGTTGAAATAAATCTTGAATCAATTGCTTAATGTGTACTTTTTTCTGCTTATTATTGTTTTTATATTGATTCAATATTTTGGTTACGTAAAAAGTTTCTGTTAGACGTTGAGAACTGGAGATTTGAGTAAAGTGAAGTTTAACTTCCAATTCAAAATCTTTTTGATAAATGAGAAAATATTCTGGTAAAAAAATATATAGTGAAGAGAGTACAGAACTTTAAAAATTTTGACTAGTAATAACCGTAATAAATGTTTTCATTCTTTAACATATTAAATTAAGCTTTAAAGTGAAATATCGTTTGAATAAAAACTTAACGGAAAAAGAATGAAATTATAGTAAACTTAAATCTAATCTCATATTTATTTTTGAAAGTAGAAAAACTTTTTGGAAACTAAAAAGATACTGTAATTTTAAAAATAGTTCTACTATTGTGAAACAGATACTTATTTTTGGAGTTTATAAAAAAGTTTTAATTGTTTTTTCGTTGTTAAGTATTTAACAAATGTAATTTGATTTGTTGAGTAAAATCCACTAAAAAGAAATATTGTCGAAAAACTTGCCATAACCTTAAAATAATATGCTTGAACAATGATCAGCTCAGTACTTAATCTTTTTAATTTTTCCACACCATTGCTTGATAAGACATGTATGTGGGCTTGCTTGGTCTTATGATGAATTACATTAAATTGAGAAGAAGGAATAGCATCAAGAATTTGCTTGTGGGTTATTTCACGTATTTCATTGATTCTAAGTCCAGTGTAATATAATAAACTATAGGCTACTCTTAACTGCGCTTGCTTTAAATCTTTTTGTCGGATTGCTTTGCTTCCAGCGTTCGTGAAAAATATTGGAAATAAATTCATATCAATAGGGTCTCGAAGAGGTAAAGTTTTTTTATCTTTTTTACCTTTTGAAATTAACTGATCAACCTTGTTATGAAGTTGATTTAAACTATCTTCTATTGGTTCTATAGCTTCTTCGACATATTGACATATTGTCTCGTAACTTGGGGATTATTTTGTATAATATTATAAATTTCATTAAGCCTGTTATCAATCACTTGTAAAGCAATATCATTTTCAAAATTATCAAAAGGGGTTTTATCGACTAATTCTGATTTTCTTGCAGCTAATTCAGCTAATAATCCAATAACTTTATTATTCTCAGCTTTAAATTTTTCAACCTCCTCCGTTCTAAAATCGTTCGCTACGTGTTTTGATTTCGCTTGATAGTACTTAGGGTGTGTCATTAACATAGTAGCCGTTGAGACGTCTTTATCCTGCTTCTTGGGTGACACTGTAGACTTTTTGTTCGGTTTGTTGTTTAAACTGTTTACATATCTATTTAAAGTAGCTTTATACGATCTAAAATTAGGATCTATTGCAATACTATTCGATAATTTTTCTTCGATAGTTGTGCCATATATCTTATGCTCTTTAAAGGTTCTCATAAATCTTTCTGCAACAGAATTGTCTGTTGGGGTATTCTCCCTTGCCATACTAGGAACAAAATATTCTTCATATTTTTTTGTAAACCTATTATATGTTTTGCTAGAAAATTGTGTTCCTCTGTCCGAGTGTATAATTAATTTTCTTTTATCAGAGGTTTTCAATCTTTGGTTAATAGCTCGTTCTAAACTTCTGATAATACTTTGTGAGGTAATTACTTGGGTTCTGATCAAAGATGCCACGATGTAGTTTGTGTGTATGTCGATACAAAGAAAAACGTAAGCTTTTTGATCTCTAAATAGTCTTAACGTTGTAATATCTGTAACCCATGTAATATTTGTCGTTGCTGTCAAATTTTGATTAGACAACACATTTTCATAATAATATTTTACCATATGTATATTTCCTAATTTAATCAAAGAACACTGGACAGGCTTTAAAACACCTGTCCAGTGTATTAAAAAGCTCTCGACTGCTAGAAATTTTAACACCCTTCACCTGCACACGCATTTCTATAAGCCATGCATCCTTTGCTTACAATTTTCGCCCCTATGTAGATTTTACCTCTGAACGGTATTATTTTTATTGTAGAGCAACCTAATGCAACTGTTTCACATGTTGCTGATACAAGGCAAAGTCCGGTGCAGACTTTGTCACCTCTGCTAATATCTTTCAATGTTTTGAAGGCAATATTGCCCACAGCTCCCGAGGCTTCAACCCCACCTATTAGTGCTATTCCGCCCTGGGTAATCTTATCAGCCTTACCAGTAACTGTATCAACAGCCTCACCAAGTTTTTGAGCACACTCAGCTAATTTATCAGTATTATTACCTGCTGCGAAAGCAGCCTCTTGAGCTGCTTTTAAAGTTGCGTCCCTTACTATTTCACCAGTAGTTTGACTTGCAATTTTAGCTGCGAATTCACCTTCAGCTCCCTTTAGTTCAGATTTTTTTCGTTTAAAACTTGACGTCTCTTTGTTTTTTAGCATATGCTTATTATTATTATTGTTTGCGATTTTTTTACGTCGTTTACTCGACAGGTCGAAATAATAAATATTTCATAAATTTTAAAATTTCTTATTGTTACCTTAAAATTTTGTAAGTCACCCACTCGCGTTCTATCTGTTGGTATCAAAGAGTTGCTTCATTTGTTACCTAATTATAGGATAGTAACATTAATATATGTAAAGGTAACAATAAGCGTTTATTGATAACATGATATTATTGAATAATATTTTTATTTTCAATAGTTAATTATCGAAACTTTCCAATAGATTTTGTATTTCTTTTTTAGATAAAGCATAACGTTGATAGCTCATAGTAGAGTGGATATCACTATGTCCAATAATCTGAGCTGCATTTTGAACAGTTGTTGTTTTTAATAAATTCGAAATCATATTAATACGGAAACTATGAGACTTAATATTATATGGAATGTCAAAAACTTGACAAGTATTTTTTAAATCGTTATTAATAAACCTAGTCAGAGCTTTTTGATGCATTGGTTTAATTTTTCCGAATAAGTATTTGTAGCCATATTTACTAAAAATATTAATAATTTTTGTTAGTCCTTGTCTTTTTAATAGGATAGTGTTTACATTTCAAAAATTAGATTATTAATTTTTTTCAAAAGTCGAAACTATACAATGAAGTCAGAGAAATTTTTTAAACAATCACAAATTAATAAAAGAAAGTTTTATTTATTTTAAAATTATTTTATAATCCGTCGTAGGTACAAGTAATAATTAAAAATCTTAATCTTATTCATATATATAATTTATTTTTACAATTTTATGGTTAATCAATCGAATAAAGTTTTGAATAAAAACATAACTAAATTGGTAAATCAAGATTATCAATATGGTTTTTCTACAACTATTGAAAAAGATATTATTGAAAAAGGACTTAATGATAAAACAATTCATTTAATATCAAAAAAAAAAAACGAAACAAAGTTTCTTCTTGATTTTCGATTAAAAGCTTATAAAATGTGGAAACAAATGCCTGAACCAGAATGGGCGTATTTACAATTTCCTCAAATCGATTATCAAGACATTATCTACTATTCAGCACCAAAATCACAAAAGAAATTAAAAACGTTGGATGAGGTAGATCCTGAATTATTAAAAACATTTGAAAAGCTTGGAATTTCTTTAACAGAGCAAAAACGGCTGGCAAATGTTGCAATTGATGCGGTCTTTGACAGTGTTTCAATTGGTACGACGTTTCAAAAAGAATTAAATAAGGTTGGTGTAATTTTCTCATCAATCTCCGAAGCAGTTGAAGAATATCCAGATTTGATTGAAAAATATTTAGGATCTGTAGTTCCAATTGGAGACAATTATTTTGCGGCTTTAAATTCAGCAGTTTTCACCGATGGATCATTTTGTTATATTCCAGAAGATATAATTTGTCCTTTAGATTTATCAACATATTTTCGTATTAACGATCAAAAATCAGGGCAATTTGAGCGAACATTAATTATTGCGGAAAAAAATAGTCAAGTAAATTATTTAGAAGGTTGCACAGCACCACAATATGATACAAATCAACTTCATGCAGCCGTAGTTGAATTAGTCGCGCTAGAAAATGCGAGTATTAAATATTCTACTGTTCAAAATTGGTATTCTGGAAATGAATTCGGAAAAGGTGGCGTTTATAATTTTGTAACAAAACGTGGCTTATGTTCTGGTGATAATGCCAAAATTTCGTGGACTCAAGTGGAGACAGGCTCATCTATAACATGGAAGTACCCTAGTTGTTTATTAGTTGGTAACAAGTCGCAAGGTGAGTTTTACTCAGTCGCATTAACTAATAATTATCAACAAGCTGATACTGGTACAAAAATGATGCATATTGGCAAAAATACCCGAAGCCGGATTATCTCGAAAGGTATTTCGGCTGGTAATTCTAAAAATAGTTATCGTGGTCTTGTTAATGTTACAAATAAAGCACTTGGCGCACGCAATTATTCACAGTGTGATTCATTATTAATTGGTAACTTATCAAATGCTAACACTTTTCCATTTATTTCAGTTCAAAATTCAACTACTAAAATTGAGCATGAAGCTTCAACCTCAAAAATTGGTGAAGAGCAAATTTTCTATTTTTTACAACGTGGAATTAGTTTGGAAAAAGCTGTTGAATTGATGATTAGTGGATTTTGTCGTGATATTTTTACGGAATTACCGTTAGAATTTGCTGCTGAAGCAGATAAACTATTAACTTTAAAATTAGAAGGAAGCGTTGGATAATGAATAGTAATTCTCCTCTTTTAGAAGTAAAGAACTTACAAGTTTCGATTAATAAAAATGAGATTTTAAAAAATTTAAATTTGACCGTTAAAAAAGGCGAAATTCATGCAATTATGGGTCCAAATGGTTCGGGTAAAAGTACTTTTTCAAAAGTTCTTGCTGGGCATCCAACTTATTCCGTTTTAAGTGGAGATATTTTATTAAAAGGATTAAGTATTCTTGACTTAGAACCTGAAGAACGTTCACATTTAGGTATATTTTTAGCTTTTCAGTATCCAATTGAAATTCCGGGTGTTAGTAATGAAGATTTTTTAAGATTAGCCTATAACTCAAAACAAAAATTTTATAATAAACCGGAAGTAGATCCATTAGAATTTTTAACTATTATTAGTGAAAAATTAAAGTTGGTAAACATGTCGCCAACATTTTTAAGTCGAAATTTGAACGAAGGTTTTTCAGGCGGTGAAAAAAAACGGAATGAGATTTTACAAATGATTTTATTGGATTCAGAATTATCTATTTTAGACGAAACTGACTCAGGTTTAGATATCGATGCCTTAAGAGTTATTTCTAATGGAATTAATAATTTTATGAGTCCTGATAAATCAATCATTTTAATAACCCATTATCAACGTTTATTAGATTATATTAATCCAACTTATGTTCATGTAATGCAGAATGGTAAAATTATAAAGACCGGCTCAGCTGAGTTAGCTAAAGAACTAGAAAACAAAGGTTATGAATGGTTAAATTAGAAATTAGCTATTTTATCTTAAAATTAACATTGTTTGGAAATATTACCTTATATTTTGATTTTGGTAGTATGTTTATAAATATACTTACTTTTTAAGTAGATTTATAAGAGAATAATCTTTTTCTCTAAAGAATGAGTAAAACAACATTTAAGTATAGTAGTTTAAATTTTAAATTAGTTCAAAATGTAAAAGTCTGGAAATCGAAAAAACGGTTTGAAATCAAAAATTTTTCTAAGTTCTAGAGTTACTGCAATTAATTTGACAATGAGAGTTCGCCTCTTTAAATAAAGACTTTATTATAGAACCTTTAACGGTTCTATAATACACGTAAATTAAAATGATATAAAAAAAATGAATAAAAATAAAACTCTCTCTTTCTCTAAACTGAAGAAAAAGGATTTCAATAAACTGAAAAAATAGAAGGAAGAGGAATACAGGAGAATCCATTCTGATTTGCGGATGATTAACAGGCCAAAAAAGAAATTAAAAAAATCTACGATTCGGTGGAATATAATGTTTGAAAAAAACCTATTTGTCTAATTTTTGTTCTTTATTTTTTCAAGATATTTTTTAATTTATAAAATAAAACAAAATGTAAATAAAACTAATTTTGAATTAGTTTTATTTACTAACAGAAACTAATAATTTATTCAATTATTTTGCAAACGCTTCTTTTGATTCAGCAATTGCTTCTTTTAAAGATGCTTCAGCTTCTTCTGTAAATTGGTTTGTTGATTTAATGATTTCTGTGTAAGGTTTATTTGATGTTGTTAAGTACGTTATTAAACTAGCACAGTATGATTTAACATCAGAAACTGCCAAATCATCTAAATAACCGTTAATACCTGTATATATTAAAGCGACTTGCTCAGCTACAGATAATGGAGAATTTTGTGGTTGTTTTAAAACTTCACGTAATCGTGTACCACGTGCTAATTGTTTTTGTGTTGCTTCATCAAGATCTGAAGCGAATTGTGAAAATGCTTCTAACTCAGCAAATTGTGCTAATTCTAACTTTAATTTACCAGCAACTTTTTTC
>P_2C_Liq_1_UnCtyDRAFT_1000897_pt1 | contig 11956 bp, 8 predicted proteins | sample Pon2CUnioCityCA_2_FD_10234 | JGI IMG/M metagenome (IMG submission 10234)
ACCAAAAGAATAGCATTATTTACCACAATACCCACCAATAAAACTGCTCCGACAATTGCCGTTGCTCCGACAGCAGTATCCGTTAAATATAGTCCTAAAATGCCTCCAGATAGAGCTAATGGCACAGTCAAAATAATTGCCAAGGGGTCAATTANAGAGTTGTATTGAACCGCCATGACCACAAAAACCATAAATGTTGCCAAGCCCCCTAAAATTCGTAGAGACTGTTGCAATTGCCGATTTGTTTCTGCCGCCGAACTGGGGACTCGCGTCACCCCTTGGGGTAGGTCTAATCCTCCTACAATTCCATCAACTTCATTGAGGGCATCACTAAGATTTGCCCCATCCGTGAGACTCCCTTCAATCAGAAAAATCTGACGTTGGTTAATGCGCTGAATTTCTCCTGGAGCCACGCCAGGGGTTATCTCACTAATATCTCCCAGACGGATTAAATCACGGCCCGATGTAAATAGGGGAATTGACCCTAAGCGATCTGCCCGTTGAATGGTTCCCGTCGGTAACTGCATCCGCACATCAATGAGGCGATCCTCTCGTTGAATTTGCGTCACCACAGACCCCTCTAATGCCGTCTGGATTGTTTCACCAATGGCTTGAGCCGATAGCCCTAACTCCGAGGCCCGTTGCCAATCTGGGCGAATTTGAATCTCCGGTTGGGGGTCTTCGGCATCGGGTTGATAGCTGGCAAGGGTGGCTTGTTGTTCTAGGGCGGATAACACCAGTCGTCCGGCCTCTTGGAGACGCTGAGGATCCGTCCCTTGTAGCATGACATCGATATCATCCCGCGTGGGGGAGTTACTGAGAATGAGTCCTCGCACTGAGCCGGGACGCATCCGAACTGAGGTATCAACCAAGGGAATGTCCTGGCTGATTTGGCGATTGACTTGTCCGATGTAGGCACCGACGTTGGTTTCAGGGGTGAGGGCGATGGTGCTTGAGGCCCTTAGGGAGTTGGCACTGGTGGAGGTGCCAAACAGGAAGCCGCCGGCGGTACTGAAGGCATATTCGGTTTCGGGTTGGGATAATAAGAGGTCGTCGATCGCCGCCATCACCTGTCGGTTATCGGAGACGGTGGTTCCGGGAGGAAACTGGGCCACCAGTTGAGCTTGGCCGGTATTAATGCGTGGCAAGATTTCCTGGGAAAGTTGCCCAGCCATCCAGACGCTACCACCACCGAGGACAATGACGGCTAGGGCAATGGTGAACAGGCGTATCCGCAAGATTCCTGAGAGGAGTTTTCGGTAGCCACGGGTGAGGAGGTTAATGAAGCGGCCAAAGAGCCAAATGGGAGGGAGGCGATCGAGTCGTAAGGACCAAGGAATGGCTAAGAGTCTCGCGGCCAGGGAGGGAACAACCGTTAGGGCGATCGCCATCGAAGCCGCAACCGCAAAACTGATGGTTAAAATCAACTCGTTGAACAGCAGCGAGATAAAACCCCCCAACATCAGAAAGGGAAGCACGGCGACAAGGTTGGTACTTGTCGAAGCCAGCAGGGCCGATTCCAATTCTTGGGCGGAGGTTTCGGCTTGTTGGCGTACTCGTTGGGCAAACTGCTGTTTGGGACTGAGGGTTGAGTGACGATAGAGAGGTTCTGAGTTACTGCTGTGCTCTTGATTGCGGGCATTTTCGACCCCTTTGGCGATGTTCTCAAGCATAACAATGGCGTTATCCACCACAATTCCCACACCCAGGGCGAGACCTCCTAAGCTGAACACATTGAGCGAGAGTCCGAATAGGCCCATGAGAATCATGGCGGTGAGGGTAGCCAGAGGAATCGCTAGAACTACGATTAGGGTTTGACGTAAGGAGCCGAGGAAGAGTAAGACGGCGATCGCCGCCAGCCCCGCTCCCGAGAGTCCAGCGGTAATCACGTTTTGAATGGAACTGCGGATAAAGCGAGATTCATCGAGGGTGGTTTCAATCTGCATATCGTCGGGAATTAGACCCGAGTCGCGCAGGTCCTGGACACGTTGCACCACACCTTCGACGACTTCGATGGTGTTGGCCTCGGGTTGTTTCTGAATACTCACTTTCACCGCCGGCTGACCGTTGAGGGTCACAAAGACTCGTTGTTCTTCGGTTCCGTCAATGACTTGGGCCACATCTTCGACGTAGAGTTGACGATTGCTGTTCTCCCCGTTGCTAGTCCCACTGACCGCGATGCGGCGAATCTCTTGCACGGTGTTAAAACGCCCTGCGACTCGGGTTAAGGCTTCGGAAGACCCCCCCCGGATTAACCCGCCGGCGGTATCTTGGTTGCGTTCGCGCAGGGCGTTGGAGATATTGGAGATATTGAGTCCGACGGCTTGTAAGCGATCTAAATCTAAGTTGAGGCGGACTTCTTCGCGCACCCCGCCGGAGATATCCACATTGGCGACACCGGGAACTCGCACTAATTCTCGGGCCAGTTCTTCGTCGGCAAAAATCCGCAAGTCTACGGCCCGCAGTGAGGGGGAGGTTAGGGCCATTTCATAGACGGGCAATTGGGAGGGATCGAATTTGAACAGTCGCGGCGTGTCTAGGGTATCTGGGAGGCGATCGCGGGCGCGGTTCAAGGTGGCGGTGGCATCGTTTAGGGCTTGATCGACATCCTGGCCGGGACGGAAAAACAGATCGATGCTAATGCGACCTTCTCGAGTCCGGGAGAACAGTTGCACGACTCCTTCGGTGGCGCTGAGGGCTTCTTCGAGGGGTCGGGTGATATCGTTGACGGCCACTTCTGGGACAACGCCGGGGGCATCGGCCCGTAAACCAATCCGAGGATAGGTAATGCTTGGTAGCAAGTCTACGGGCATCCGGGTGACAATGAACCACCCCAAGACCATGACGGCAACGGTGAGGATTAAGGTGCCAATATGTCGCCGAATGGCTAGGGTGCTGAGACTCAGGGGTTGGTTGGACATGGGTTCAGGGGGAGGGAGTGGGGACTCGAGACAGGGTTGGAGTCTGCCCAGGTGTGGTCAGGTTGTCTGAAGTGTCCTGGCTGTTTTGTATCCTGGCTGACTGTTTCCCGAGCCTCTAAGAGGTTCTTACCTGTCTCCTGCCCGGTCAACCATTCAACAACGCCTCAACAAACTCATAACTCGAAAAGGGCCGCAAATCTTCAATGCCCTCTCCGGCCCCAATAAAGCGGATTGGTAGGCCTAACTGTTTCACCACCGCCAAAGCTACGCCGCCCTTAGCACTTCCGTCGAGTTTTGTCAAGACAACGCCACTCAATTGAGCGGCTTCGGCAAAGACTTCTGCTTGACGTAAGCCATTTTGTCCCAAGGTCGCATCGAGGACTAAGAGAGACTCAATGCGAGCATTGGGGGCTTTTTTGTCGATGATACGGCGAATTTTGCTCAACTCTTCCATTAAGTTTTTCTTGTTTTGCAGCCGGCCGGCGGTGTCAATTAGCAACAATTCACTGTTTCGGGATGTCGCGGCGGCGATCGCATCAAAGACGACGGCCGCTGGATCGGTGTTTTTACCTGGATTGGCGATGACGTCGGTATTACTACGTTGTCCCCAGATTTTGACTTGCTCGACGGCGGCGGCCCGGAAGGTGTCGGCGGCTGCAATCAGACAGCGATAGTCGGATTTTTGGGCCAGATGAGCCAGTTTACCGATGGTGGTGGTTTTTCCGGCACCATTGACCCCCGTCATCAGCCAAATGTTGAATTGGTCTTTGTCGGGAATGAAGTCCGGCTTATAGCCATTTTGGTAGGGTTGGTCGAGTAAGTCCCGTAGAATTTGTTTGAGATAGGCGATCGCCTCGTCGGGAGGAAGGCTCTCGGCCCGTAATTTCTCCTGGAGGGTTTCGATGACGAAATCGGTCGCCTCAATGCCAACGTCGGCTTGTAGTAATAAGGCTTCGATCTCAAAAACCGCATCTTTATTCAGCGGCCCCTGACCCACGATCGCCTTGAGTTGGTTAATCAGTCCTAGACGGGTTTTCCCTAACCCCTGACGCAGTTTTTTGAGCCAGGTAATCTCTTCGACGGAGATCTCTTCGGGCCGACGTCCCTGAGCGGCTAGGACTTCTGCGGACCAGACAAAGTTTTCGTCGAAACTGATGGCCGGTTCCGTCTCCGGTTCGGGTTCGGCTTCGGGTTCGGCTTCTACTGGGGTTTCGATCGCCTCGGCTTTTAACCGTTCGATTCGTTCTTGACGCTCCTCGCTCGCTCTCATCCAGGCGGGAACCGTCTCAGGTTCTGGCTCAGGTTCTGGCTCAGGTTCGGCTTCTACCGGAGTTTCTGCGGGAGTTTCTGCGACTGGCTCGGGTTCGGGTTCTGGCTCAGGTTTTAGCTCAGGTTCTGGCTCAGGTTCTGGCTCAGGTTCGGCTTCTACCGGAGTTTCTGCGGGAGTTTCTGCAACTGGCTCTGGCTCAGGTTCTGGCTCAGGTTCTGGCTCAGGTTCGGCTTCTACCGGAGTTTCTGCGGGAGTTTCTGCAACTGGCTCAGGTTCTGGCTCAGGTTCGGCTTCTACCGGAGTTTCTGCGGGAGTTTCTGCGACTGGCTCGGGTTCGGGTTCCGTCTCAGGGGAATCTGTTGTAATTGTTGTTCCCTGTTGCTGTTGAATATTCTGATACGCCGCTTTGGCCCAAGCCAGATAGTCCTCTTGGGGAGATGAGTCGGATGTCGCTTCAGATGTCGCTTCAGATGTCGCTTCAGACTCAGCCGTCTCCTCCTCAACGGACTCAGAAACCTCCTGAGATTCATCAGCCGTTGTCGCCTCTTGAGCAGGGGGAGTTTGCTCGGGTTCGTCTTCTTGACTGCCGCTGCGATCGAATTTACGACGAAACCAGTTAAAAACCATAATGCGCGTATTGAAACTAGACGGGTTAAAGATGGAGCAAACGTATTTAGATCTTTAGATCATAAACCCGAGGGGTTTTCTGAGGCGATCGCATCGTCAGATTTCCCCCGAATTGGCTCGTCTTGAGGGCGATCGCGCAGTTCCACCAGACGGCGTAATACGCCATTGACAAAGCGATAGGCCTTCTCACTACTGTAGCGTTTGGTGAGTTCGACAGCTTCATTAATGGCAATCTGATCCGCCGTACCGACATAATAAAGCTCTGCGGCAGCTAAACGTAGGATATTCTGCTCAACATGGGGCAGTCGTTCAAGTTGCCAATCGACAATGGTGCGATCGAGCCGTTCATCAATCTCTTGGCGATGTTGCGTCACCGCCAGCAACAGTTCCAAGGCGTAGTCTTGAACCTCCGCCTGATTGGCCAATTGGACAAATTCCGGCAGTTCAATGGCCATTCCCAGGCGATCGATAGCGTGGCGAGTCAACTCTATGGCTTCGCTCAGACTGGCTTTTGAGCTGGTGATATCACTGTCGCGGCTCTCTTCATCCATAAGGCGATCGTAACCCCGCTTCAGTTCAGCCGCCGCCGTTTCCAGGGATTCATGAACCTCAAGGGTCATGGCCCGAACCGCCGCCACAATAAAATCATTCAGTTGATGTTGGCTGAGTTTACTAGAATTTTTAGGAAGTTGACTTAGACTCAATAAAGCCAATTCACGGGAGATGCTACGAGCTTGCATTTTAAGTTAAAACTGTTAGTTAAAAATGAATACGGCCAAAAGGGAAATATCAGACTCAATCCGGTACTGAACCCTGAGCATCACGCTGAGAATAAAGTCTCAACGGCGGCGGTTCAAGGATTAAGCAGCAACCCTAAACCGGGGAACTGATTGCCTTTACCCTTCAATGGTTTCAGCATCCTCTTCAATCACAGGAACACTCGTCTCGATCTCCGACTTGTTTTTGCGACGCGAGAGCAGTTGTTCCAGAGTGGGCCGCTGTGACTCAGCCAATTCTTCGGGCGGTGTAGGACAGACAATTCCACCAGAAATTAGGATTTTAAACGCATCTTCAATCGAGAGGTTAACGTTGATGGCCTCCTGTTCGGGAATAATAGCGTACCATCCTGAGGTCGGGTTGGGGGTCGTCGGCACAAATACACTCAGCATCGACTCGGACATATGGGTTTGAATGCTGCTGCTGATGTTTCCCGTCACGAAACCAATGGCCCAGATCCCTTTGCGGGGATACTCGATTAGAATGACGCGACGAAACTTACTATTTGAGTCTTGTAGAAGTGTCTGTAAGAGTTGCTTTAAGGTTTTGTAGACTGATCCCGCCAGGGGAATGGCTTGTACTAATGTTTCTCCAAAATCGAGTAGCCAGCGGCCAACGATATTTCGCGCCATCAAGCCAATCAAAAGAATCCCCAATAAGGGAACTGCTAACCCCACGAGGAGATTTAACAGATTCACCAAGATTGGGTTAAGTCCATCAAAGGGATTAATTTGCTTGGGAATGCTGGTTAGAAAGTCAATCGTCCAGTTGGCGATGACCAAGGAAATCCAGATGGTGGTGGCCAACGGAATAATAACCAGCAATCCTGCGATTAAATCGTTTTTTAAATCTTGCCGTAAACGTTGCAGCACGGATACCTTACTCTCATCCAAAAGAGCGATAACTGAGTCGACCGACCTCATCCCCTAAACCGGTGTCAACCAGCGCCAGGGCTTACAGATCGCCGTTAAACGTGATGTCTTTATCTTAGAAGATGTGAAGAATTGTTGCAAAGGGGGCAAAACGGTCAACGGAGGTCACAACTCGGGGGACCCATTAAGGGGATCGCGAATCTCCCCAGTTCAAGGGTAACATCCATCGGATCGCCGCTAGCGACCTTAGCCGTTAAAAGGGGGTTTTGACCACTGAACTTTTCCCCGACGACGGTGGCTCAACGCCATCGCTGGCGGGTTCGGGTCGAGGGGGGACATAACCTTGTTGTTTCAACTCACGGACTTTCAACAAGATTAGATATTCATAAAAGGATTGCAGGGTACACCAGGCAACGCCGGCTTGTCCGTCGAGAAAACCACCGAGAAAGATATACATATAGAGAAAACGCACCAGCGGACGCAGAGGAAGCCTCAGGGACAAGTCTTTCAAGGCTCGTCGCCGCTCGACTTCCGTAGCCCCCCACAAGAGGTTGCGCCATTGAATTTTACCGTAGTGAAGTTGGCGCAGCGTTTCTTTGGCCTCATCGCTCGAATAGCGGTTATGCTTTTCAATCCAGCGGTTTAACCCTTTGCCACAGGTATAGTGAGGATAGGTTTCGTGCAAAAAGGCGGTCGGGCCATCACAGACTTCTCGTTCAGTATGGCCGTAATCATCAAACCAAACGTTATCCTTGCGGAATAATCGCAGTTGGTAGCGAGGGTATTGGGTACTGTGGCGAATCCAACGCCCCATAAACATGACTCGTTCTGCCACATAATAGCCGATAAACTGGTTTTGCTGAGTCGCGGCCAGGCATTCGGCGAACAGTTCAGGAGTCATCCGCTCATCGGCTTCGAGGATGTATACCCACTCATGGCGGGTGGGAATCGATCGCAGCATCCAAGTCCGCTGTTGTCCATGGCTTTCAAAGGGGTGTTGCTCAACACGAACCCCATAACTCTGGGCAATCTCAACGGTGCGATCGCGACTCAAAGAATCCACAACAATGATATCGTCTGATCCTTGAGCCGACTCAATACATTCAGCAATATCAATTTCTTCGTTGTAAGTCAGGATGTAGATCGAAAACATAGACTCGGGGACAACAGCATAACGTTAAAAAAGAAGACCGAGACGGTGTCTCTTGGCCCCTCGGCTCATGGGCCGAGAGACTGGACACCGTATTGGTTTGAGCAGACCTACCCTAATCCAGAAATCGTTGAACCTAGTTGGCTGATGGTGCTTGGCGTGTGGCCCGGCGGGGACGCATCATTCCTTTAAGTCCAGTCCAGCCGATGAGAATGTAGCCAATTGCCAACAGCAGCGAGCTGGTGCCAATGCGGAATGCCGATTTCCAGGCGGCTAGACGAGTCTGCCTTTCTAGTTCTAACTCTCGTTCGCGGATTTGTCCGCTTAACTGTTCTGGAAGTTGTGCGGCTTGTTCATCCAAAAAGCGATCAATCTCCTCGGGATTTTCCTGGGAGGCTTCTAATAAAGCCCGCAATTGCTCAGGAGTTTGCTGACTCTCAAGCAGTTGATTCACCTGGGCCGGATTCTCCAAAAGACCTCTCAATTGGGTTTCGAGTTGTGTGCGTTGTTGGGTGACTTGTTGTTGAAACTCCTCACTTCCTAACTGAATGTTTAACTCGGTTTCCGCTTGACGTGCTTGCTGCTGGATATCCTGTAGACGAGTGCTGCTTTGCATCCGCACATCGTTAAAGTGAATTGCTGTCACTAACAGAAAGACAACACCGAGAAGACTTGAGAGAATTAGCCCCCAGAAGCGCAAATCCTGCCATTTTTTACGAGGGAGAGCCGTCGCAGCACCGGAGGTATCCATCCAATAGCCGGCAAAGGTTAGGGCAATCCCAATCATGGGGATGATTCCGCGATCGACAATCGTTGAGGCAAACTGAAGTCGCCAAGGTAGGTCTAAGGGTTGATAGGGAGCCGGGATAATCAAAACGTCAACGAAGGACGAGACAATCAATAATAGACCGACAACTTTCAGGCTTCGTGCTGCTAGAGATGAGGGTTTACGGGAATTTGAAGTTTTCATGCTATAGGTGGTCTTAAAGCGCTTCTTTTCTAAATTAGCCGATTAGACTGATTTTGCGTAAAATTGGTGACTCTGACTCATTTAAGCCCCTGGCTGAGTTACGTTTTATGAACTTCTCTTGATTTTGGAGCCGACCGACTATGGTTGTAGATCATCGCCCTCAAGTCCGCCAGGTGTTGCTGGTCACCTTGGCCCTGAATCTATTAGTGGTCATCATTAAGGGATGTTTGGGATGGTGGACTGGCTCCCTGAGTTTAGTCGCTGATGCGCTCCATAGCACGACTGATAGTGCCAGTAATATTCTAGGATTGGTGACGAGTCAGTTATCGTCTCCCAAACCCGATCGCGAACATCCCTATGGACATCAGAAGTTTGAAGCCATCGGTGCGTTGGGAATCGCGGCCTTTCTCGGGGCGGCGTTTTTCGAGATTCTTAAGGGAGTCCTTGAGCGTCTGTTGGCTGACGAGAACCCCGTGACGATGTCTCCGCTGGTTCTCTGGCTGATGCTCTTTGTGTTGGGGGTCAATATCCTGGTCACCTACTATGAGCGACGAGTGGGCATCCAACTCGGCAGTAAGATTCTCATCGCCGACGCTCACCATACCATGAGTGATGTCTGGATTACGATTATGGTGATGCTTGGCTTGATCGGGGTTTGGTTAGGGTATCCTCAATTAGATATCTGGCTGGCGGTTCCTGTGGCTGGGTTGGTGTTTCGTAGTGGTTGGGAGGTGTTGCGGGAGAATTTACCCTGGTTGATTGATGAGATGGCGATCGCCCCCGAAGCCATCCACAATCTAGTCATGGAGGTTCCTGGCGTCATCAATTGCCATGATATCGCCTCACGAGGACTGATTGGTCGACAGCTTTTTGTGGAAATGCACGTTGTGGTTGATGCTCAAGATTTGGCGACGGCTCATGGTATCACTGAAGATATTGAAGCGAAACTTGAAGATCGTTTTTCCCCCATTCGCCTCACGATTCATATGGAACCGCCAAACTATCAATCTGAGAAAATCAGTTACGGAGATGACTCTGAAACTCGACCCAGTTATGGTCAAGATGGTTGATGGTTTGTGTTAGATGATGGATGATTAGCCCTTAATTCCTACATCAAATAATATGCCGAAAAATAATATGCCCAAAAAATCTGCCCTAAACCACCTCTGGGAGTCTGTAACGCCTAATTCTCAGGTTTTCGATCCCGATCGCCTCACTCATCTTCCCGACCCCGTACAACGCTACCTGAACCATAGCATCGCCCCAGGAACGCCCCTGGCCACCGCTGTTCACCTGCGGATGCACGGCCAGATCAAACTCAACACCTGGACTCCCTTCCAAGCTGAACAAGTCATCGCTTGGGATCAGGGCATGATTTGGAGTGCAACGGCCTGGATGAAGGGCATCTTACCCATTTTTGGGGCTGATTCACTCGTTAATGGCGGCGGACGCTTAGCGTGGAAACTCCTAGGACTGATTCCGGTCATGACGGCGGAGGGAGAGGACATTACCCGCTCAATTATTGGACGAATGCAAGGGGAAAGTATTTGGCTTCCTTCAGTTTTGGCTGATGGCGATCGCCCCTGGACGGTTCTCAATGACCGGGAGATTGAAACCCCGATTCACCTGTTGGGAGAAACCACGCGGTTACGTTTACGTCTAAGTCCCCAAGGGAAACTCGAACAAATTAGGTTTCAACGTTGGGGTGATCCTGATGAAACTGGTTATGGCGATCGCCTTTTTTCCGGGGTCATGGAGGCAGAAACTGAGGTCAGTGGCTATCGAGTTCCGAGCCGGTTTTCCGTTGGTTGGGGACAAGTTGAGTCAAACAACCTCGACGAGACGGCCTTTTTTAAGGCGACCCTCGATCGCCTCACCTATCGCTGATGATTAAGCTGATGATCAAGCTGATGATTAAACGGCAAGTTTACGCAAATAAGGAAACGACGCAGCCAGAAAAAATAGGCTTAATTGAGTCATCACAATACTCGGACCCGAGGGTAAATCAAAAAAGGCGGATAACACCATACCTCCGACAGCACTGACCGCACCAATCATGGCAGAAATGAGGACATAATGGGAAAATTTGCCGGTCATTAATTGTGCTGTACAAGCGGGAGTCACGACAAAGGCACTAATCAGTAAAACGCCGATCGCCTTAATCGAAATCGCCACTACTAGGGCTAATAGGGTTGTAAAGATCATGCGATGGGTTGAGACGGAAATTCCCCGAGCCATCGCCAACTCTTCATGGAGTGTCACTAACATTTGTGTCCGCAGGGTTAAGCTAATAAACACAATACAGATTCCTAGAAGAATAGAGCTAAACACCAAATCTCCAGGACGAATTGCCAGGATATCTCCAAACAAGAGATTGTTTAATCCTCCTTTATATTGACCCACAAAACTCAGGATTATAATTGCCGACGCTAGAGACGAGGAATAGACGATATTTAACAAAGCATCAGTCCAGATTCTGGTTTTTTCTAAAAGGTACGATACTCCCAAAGCAAAAACAACCGCAAACGGTAATAAAACCAATGTGGGATTAACTCCAAATACAACTCCTAAACTAATCCCAAGTAGAGCGGAATGTCCTAAAGTATCACTAAAAAATGAGAGTTGTCTCAACACCGCAAAACTTCCTAAAAGCCCTCCAGTCGCCCCGGTGAGAACGCCTCCGATGAGGGCGCGGTGCATAAATGGGAGTTGGAATAAATCTATGACACGAGCAATTTCAGCCGAAAAAGACATGGGAAATAATCAGAAGTTATTAATGGGAGTGATGGTAAGGCGATCGCTCGTTTCCGTAGGCGGCGACGAGGTTTTCCGGTGAAAGGGCGACATCAGGAACTCCCTGACAGCGTAAGGTTCGGTTCAGACAGAGGACGCGATCGCAATGTCGCCGGACCATATCTAAATCATGGGAAACTTGCAAAATTGCCCAGCCTTGTTCTTGTTTCAACTGATAAAGAAGTTGATAAAACTCCGACTCACTTTGAATATCTAAACCCGCCGGTGCTTCATCTAAAATTAAGAGACTGCGGGGACGAACTAAACAATAGGCCAACAACACTCGCTTCATCTCTCCACCCGAGAGACGGCTGATGGGTTGCGATCGCAAATGGGCCGCATCAACCCGTGCTAAGGCCTGGCGGACTTGGTGAAACCGCTGTCGTCCCCCCAGCCAAGGAAGTCGAAGTCCAGGGGAGTCCCAACCCAGGCCCACCAATTCCTCGACTGTAATAGGAATACGACGATCAAAGAGAAACTGTTGAGGAAGATAAGCCAGTTTCTCTCGGACTGTCGATGGGAGAGATCCCTTACGGTTTAACGCTTGTCCCAAGACAAAAATATCACCTGATTGTC
>P_2C_Liq_1_UnCtyDRAFT_1000898_pt1 | contig 11934 bp, 8 predicted proteins | sample Pon2CUnioCityCA_2_FD_10234 | JGI IMG/M metagenome (IMG submission 10234)
GAGCCATGTCAACAGGAAGGCTTGTCCCCGTTCTTTGGCTTTGGCTTTATCAGCGGCTTGTTCTTCTTTGGTATAAAAAGCTTCATCGACTACTCTATCAACCGTGTCAATTGTCTTGCTGATGACCTCATCTGCGCCGAATAGCTTTGCAATAACACTCATTGTGACCTCTTAAAGTTTGCAACAAGTTTCTGCCTTGATGCCCTACTTATACGGAGGTGCTACTAAGTTTTCTGAGATTTTCTAATGGCTTAGGAGTGGTTTTGTCGATAAATCGTGACGTCGTCACCTGATCGAGTAATTTGAAGAACCACGTCACCGGCTTTACGCTCTGAGCTAGAAATTTGCATAGGCACACTGCTGTCCAATCCAGCCAGTTTCCACAGCTCTGCTAACTGGACTGCCTGATCATCGGTTAGCCCTGCTTCAACCAGCCCATCGACTGTTGCAACAACTTTCCCATCTACTATGGGCAGTTGAGCAATAACTTGATTAGCGATAGCCGTGCTATCTACGTTAATCGTACCGCCATTAATGGTCGTTGCGCCTGTTTCATCAATAACAGTGGCAGTAATAGAGTTATTGGTGACTGTGGCAGATCCCCGAATCTTTACTGTGCCTGTCACCGTCTCATCAATGATGACTTCACCCTGATCCATATCGAGGATGACTTTTGCTGGACGACCAAATACGTCAGTGCCCCCAGCAAAGTTGCGAATAGTAAGGGTGCCCGAAAAACCACGACAATACAGTGAGCCACTGCCACCCATATCTACGACAGACTGAGAAACACCGCTCGAAGACTCGGTAATTGCCAGCACACGCTGAGGCTCCATTTGAATAGTGCCTTCGACACCGCAGTTGTATAGAACGCCCGAAACATAGTTCACATTGCCGATGCGGCAATCGCGGAACACGTTGTTGCCATCCAGCGTTCCGGTAATAAACAGGTTCTCAAACACTGCGTTAGTCGTATTGGCGGCAGGCTCCATCGTAAGATGTGTGGTAATCGCGTTATCACCGCAAAAGGTATAGCCTGATATAAAGTCACCTTGAGCTAGTGTCGCCGCGCCCATAATGACAAAACCTGAAAAACCTCGCTGGTCAGCAATTTTCTTTGCGTCGGCAAAGTTATTGACTGGATGTGTTCGTGTACCGCGGGGAAATGTTGTACCTGTTACAGTTGACGTCTGGCTCACTGCGACCATCTGTTGATCAAACGATGCGGCCTGAAGCGCAGATAGTTCCTGCAAGCCAGCAGAGTTTGATGTTCTGATTGATACCTGATTCACGTTGACCCGGTCGGCAATGTTCGTGTTGCCGCCAACTACGTTTACTGCGTACTGTCCGTCTTCAAAAGTAACGGTGTAAGGTTCAAGAATCTCAACAATTGAGGCTAGCGATACTCCCCCAACACTGGTTGGAGATATATAGCGATGTGTCACTGGAAATGACATGCCTGCTTCTGTGGCTTCCAATTCCCGCAAGCGAACACGCAAAACGTCAAGATCTAGCTGCCTGACTTCAACAGGCACACTCTGTACAACGAGCATATCGGTTCTAAGGACACTGATTGTATGTGTTGCCCAGTCGATAGTGATCGCCACGGTTTACCCCTTGGTTGATCCGATAACGCCTTGCGTCGATGTCAGCACCAATGCTTCCAGACGCTGAATCGTCTGCACCTGCAAAGCAATCTGCGCCTCAAGCGCATTAATTCGCACCTTCATGTCGCCATTCTGGTTGTTCAGCGTGTTCAACGCTTGCTCAATGGCTGCGAAGTTGCGCTCGATGAGATCGCTCATTCGTCGGGAACCATTACGACAGAGAAAGATGCACCATTCGTAGCGCTTACAACGCCCTGCACCAATCCGGTCTTGTAATAAGGGGACTCTGAAGATTTTCTCACCCAGCCGCTCACAGGCTGGTCTGCTGCTGTGCTAAAGATTGGCACTAGAAATTCTCCGCTGGCGTTGGTATCGCCCTGAGCAATAATTTGTCCTTCGGCTAACGGCCCGCCCGCAGCAGCGAAAAGCGCAACCTTTGCACTTGCCACTGGAGCGCCTGACGAGTTTATGGCGGTGATCTTTATACTGACGCTTGGGCTAGTAATAGTGATCACGCCGCCAGTGTTATTCGCGGTGGTGTAGTTAACTCCCGCTGGCAGCTCGACTGTCATAGGTGACGCACTTAAATTGCGCAGATCAACCGTTCCGCTCAGCACTCCGCTGTGACTTACAGTTGCGCCAGCCGTGTTGTACTCGATCACGCTGCCATCAATGTTGTCGGCCTTGCTGCCTTCCGATGAGTAGCGGATCACGCCGCCTGACCACGTTAGCTCCCCGGCATACAAGGGATCTACTATCGTGATGGAGGGATCAACCAGTAGCGTTCCGCCTGCTCTCGTGAAGGGCAAATCAAAACTGAGGTTAGCGGCCAGAAGCGCCATCATGTGATCGTAGAATTTTTGGAACGTATTCGCGCTTCCAGCAGAAAAACTCAGAGTCTTAGAGGCGTTGTCGTAGCTCACGCCTGTATACGCAAATGCCGCGCTTTCGCTGGCTTCAACGTATATATCTACTTCCCGAGATGGGCTAGATTCGTTGAACAAGAAGCCGTAATGCCTAGCTTTAGTAATCCAAGGTGAGTTGGGTACCCCGTCAAAATTAACCGCACCTGCTGCCACCGAACTGGCAATGACTGAGTACTCCAAAATAAAATCGCCACCATTAGCAGTGCTGTTTGTGATGGTTAAGTCAAACTGCTCCCAATCGCCGTTCGCTGCAACGGTCGCGGTGTAAACTTGCTCCGCCTGCCCGAGACCAAATAGCCTTGCTGATGGCGGCGTATAATCCCCTGCGTTGTAAAAAGACGCATCGTGCTTGCAGTATCCAATGACCCTGATAGAAGCGCCAGCAGCGCAAGGAATCCGCTGCTGAAAGGTAACTTCTTGCTCAGTTTTTGTCGGCTCAATGCGTATGCTTGAAGTGCTGCGGAAAAAGTTCCCATTGTCGCTACTAATTTCGTAGTAGGAACTAAATTCATAGTTCAGCGTTGGATCGCCGTTAACCGCGAGCCACTGATGTTTGGATGGGCCGGTATCGCTAAGATTGTTTTTGGTGAAAGGCTCAGCCGACACGCTTTGGAAAATGCTTTTGCATACCCCGCCGTAATACTCTTGGTAGACGTGCCCGGAAAAAGAAGAGTTGAATACTTCAAATGTTCCGCTCGTTGTCCGGAATCCAAACCTGCAGCTCTCAATTTCGCAATCTTCTATGCGAGGAATGCCGCGAATCCCACAAGATCTTCCTCCGCTGATATAGCAGCGTTTTGCCGTATTCCCCTCTTGAGTAGTAGAAATACCGCCATCTCGAGTGCTGCTACCATTAATTCGGAGTACAGCACAGTCCTCCAGCGCAAAACCTGTGGGGCGGCTGGCGGAAAATCCCGCAGAGCCAGATACAGGCGACCAAACAACGCAGCGTCGAATCGCAACGGGCTGGTAGATGCCACCGTGTGAGTGAGTCGCAAAGCCATATCGCTTGCTGCGGTAGAAGGCGCAATCCTCAACCACCGCATCCATCTCGCCAGAAAGGCTTCCATTCTGGCCGCCGGGAATCGCCAACTGGCCGATGCCTTGGTACTGGTTTGTCCCGCCAAACCAAAAAGCAACATCCCGAAAATGCCGCCTGCCAGCGGTAGAGCCAGAATAGCCCTGATACCACGCAGTCCTTCCGTCGCTGGTTTCGCTGACCGGCCTGATTGTCAGATTACTGGTTAAGTTGCCGACACCGCCATTCGCATTGTGCTCGTAGGCCAGTCCGCCAGACCACTCAATAGTGTTGCCGGTTACAGCGGTCAGAATCACTTCCTCGGAAAAATCAGCGGCGCCGTTAGACTCCGCTGGCCTAGTGCCAGCGAATACAACGACATCTCCCACCTGCCACCCAGTAGCGTCACTCACAGTGGCAGACGTTGCGCCTATCGGTACTTGAGCGGAAAGGCGGGCGAAACGAGTCCGATGAAAACCGCGAAGGTCGCAGACAGATCTTTGATCTAAGCGAATATCGTTTGTGTTATTTGCGCCGCCGCCTAGAGCGTTGAAGTAAATCGTCCCTACGTTTGTAGGTGATACAGAAAGATCCATTACCATTTCAGCATCAGAGTTTACTCTCATGCCGACTTGCGTCGTCACATCCCAAGTCGTATCACGACAACTGAGAATGCCCCCAGCATTGACGATGATGGTGTTGGCCTGAAGTCCGGTGGTATCAAGATAGACAGTATCGCCAGACGCGATAACAGCATCATCTGCCGAGGTGGGGGCAACTCCTCCTGCCCATGTAGCACCTGCACTGAAGTCGCCCCCGCCAGTGCCGTTGCTAGTAATTACCGCCATTAAACGTCACTCGTCCGAATAACAGTTGTTGCGCCTCCAGCCGCACCCAATGTGCCAGCAGTCTCAAAAGTCTTAATGCCTTCCAAATCGCCAGCTGTGCCGCCATCTCTCACGCGGATGTACAGAGAGCGAGGGGAGCCCGGATAGATCGCCGTGTAGGACTCATTACTGGAATCCGCCAGCGTGTCGATATACGCGATGTAGACATTCGCCCCGGCCGTCGCATCAGGCGCACCAGAGCAGCCCGTAAAGGTGATGGAGCCTGCCCCCATAGTGCGGCCGGTGTACGTCACAGGCTCATACACACCGTTTCCTGCGAGCACGCGGATGGTGCCCTCAGTCGGGGTATCGATCTCAGACACAGTGCCGGTGCCCAGCGCCTCGCTGCCGCTGTTCACGGTAATAGTGGATGCCCCGGCTGTGATGTCTGATGCCAGAGCCCCCTGATCAAAGCGGAATCCGCCACTTGCCTCAGGGCCGACCAGCACCCGGTCTTCGCCAGAGACCAGACCAGAGACGGTGAACGTCACCATGTTAGGCGGTTGTACTGTTTCACCTGCCAGTGTCGTCAGTAGATCGCTAGAAGATAAATCAACAGTACGTACACCAAAACCGAAGCCACCAATTAATGCAGAGCCTGTTGATAGCCCTGCAGCAGGGGTTGAAATTGGACGCTCAGTAACCGTATTAACCGTAAATGAAGCACCACTTGCACCCGTCAAGGTTTGCCCGTTGGTGGGGGCAACCCCCGTTAACAGTTGGATCCAAAGCGTTGTAGCACTCGTAGGGCTATCAACAGCCAGCATCTGTCCTGTGCCTGTAGGCCAAGATACGGCTTCAAATGCAGGAAAAGTGCCAGATGCCTGCGTACCTGAAATTTCATGAGTAATACCGCGAAAAATGTTACCTGCCAAACCGTACAATGTACCGTTAGGGGTCACCGAAGTTGTGCCGCGCTTGCACTCGGTCAGCCACTTGAACCGCTCGTACAGGTCGTTGATCGAGTTCGATCCGCGTGTCCATTCACCGTAAAACGCCTCCTGTGTGCCGTTGTTATCCACGTCCAGCAGGGTGTACCCCTCGGTCAGAGAGATGCCCGTCAGCGCAGAGATAGAGGCCTCTGTGCTCTGGTTGTTCAGATCGTTGGTGTAGTTAAGCGCCAGCACGTTGTTGCCGCGCCCGGTGCCGTTGATCTTGAACTCGGAGTAAGACTTACCCAGCTCCCGGGTCAGGCCAATGATTCGGCGACCGTCGATGGCGGAACCAGCGTCCACCACCTTCAGCATGAAGCGGTGCGAGTAGCCGTTGGAGAGGTCGCGATTAAGGCCGGGAGATACCTCGCCGTCTGGCGTTGTGTTCCAGAAATCGTTCGCGATCAGCGCGCCGTTCTGCATGATCTGCAGATCCATACCCTCGTTGGCGATCACCACCAGACCATCCCAGATGGTGCCGTCCTCAACCTGCGTGATCGAGCCGTCGAACAGGTGCTCAGCGATGTTATCGGTACCCATTCCTTCAGCAAGACGGTAACCGTTGAGGATGCTGATAATGTTGTCGGTTGAACGATCAGAAGGCGTTGCACTCGTGATGTCAATCAGGTCATCACCAGAAGCTGCCGCATCGTCTGCAAGATTCTGCAGAAAACGGTGCAACTCAATGACAGTGTAGTACCCCGCTCCCGCAGCACCATGTGGTGCCCCGGTGTAATAGATATTTCCTGAGCTATCAATGGCGATGTCACTAGCTATTGGCATTTAAAGGCACCTGCAAATCTGAGCTGAAAGGCTGCGATAGATGCTCATCGTTATACCGATCCAAAAAATCCTTTTCTGACAATTCTTTAACTACAAGGAGGCCGCATGAAGGCTGAACTGATCGAAACCATGGGCACAGACTTGACCGTGGTTAACGCCGCTCGAGTGAGCTTTGACAAAGAGAGCTTTGATCTTGATGAACGCGATGAAAAGCTGATCGGTTACCTGGCTCGACACAACCATTGGACACCCTTTAGCCACCCACAGATCATGATTCGTGAGACTGTGCCGATTTTCGTTGCCCGCCAACGTTTTAAGCACATGGTTGGCTTCACCTACAATGAGGTCAGCCGTCGCTATGTGGATGATGAGCCAGAGTTTTTCTGGCCAGATGTGTGGCGAGCTAGACCCGAAGGCAGCGTTAAACAAGGCAGCGGTTTCAGTGATATAGAGGTCATTACCGTCGACGGTATGCAGGCTTCGCCTGCCGAGCATTACGAAAACTTTCTCGAAGTCGCATTAGAGCTGTACAAGAACATGATTGGTGACGGCGTTGCGCCAGAACAAGCCCGTATGGTGCTTCCCCAGTCCATGTACACCAGCTACTATGTCACTGGTTCCTTGGCCGCTTGGGCACGACTGTACAAGCAGCGGATCGATCCCCATGCACAAGTCGAGATTCAAGACTTGGCCAAGCAGATAGGTGAAATCCTCGAGCCGCTGTTCCCTGTCAGTTGGCCAGTACTAACCGAGTAACTTCGTGGGGATACGGTGGGGACATGACTTATCAAGCAATAAAAATCCTAATAAAATCAACTCGTTAGCAGACCTTGTCGAATCCCTGGCCCACCGCCATTCATTAGTACCATACGGTACATGCAACAACCTAAGCCCCTGTTTTCAGGGGCTTTTTTGTTTCTGGACTGTCACATACTGTCCCATAGGAAACATACTTACACCTCTTGATTGTGGGGACAGCGCGGGGATAATCCGCCAAAACAGGTGCCCAGCGCCTTGTCCCCAACCAATCCCGGTGGGGATAAATTTCTTGTCCCCACCAACAGAGGCACTCCTGCCATGCCTGCACTCACTGACAAGCTCATTAAGTCCTTGAAACCAAAGGAAAAAAAGTATCGTCAGGCTGATGGCAATGGACTCTACCTCGTTGTTATGCCGAACGGCGGCAAGTACTGGTACCTCCGCTTCAAACGCAACAACAAAAGCGTAGAAATGGCACTGGGCGCCTATCCCTCAGTCAGCCTCAAAGAAGCCCGAGAAAAAGCCTTTCACCAGAAATCAGAGCTACAAGCGGTAGAAGACCCTCGTTTGGTGCTGGCCAAGCGCCAGCTCGGCGTTGCCGAGCGGAGCGCAGGCCAAGGCATGACGTTCAAAGAAGTGGCTGATCTTCACTATGAGCACCATTACGGAGACAAAGCCATCACCACCAAGCAGCGAGCCAAAGGCTTCATTGATAATGACTTCGCCAGTATCCATGACTTGCCGATCGCGTCCATCGATGCGCCCCTATGTCTTGCCGTACTCAAGAAAATTGAGCAAGCAGGTAAAACCAACTCAGCCCACAAGGCTAAATCTCATCTCAGCATGATTTTCCGCTATGCCATTGCGCCATTAAACCTGAGGTCAGATAACCCAATTGATCACCTCAGAGGGGCGCTCCGGCCCCATAAAGGGGGTCACTTCTCAGCGATCACCGATCGAGTGGCACTGGGTCGTGCCCTACTCCAGTTTGAGCAGTTCACTGGCTTCTTTGTGACTGCTCAAGCACTCAAGTTGACGCCTTACATCCTCTGCCGACCAGGCATGTTGCGTACCATGCAATGGCGCCATTTGGACTTGGATGAGGGTATTTGGACAGTGCCGGCCGAAGACCTCAAGTACGAACTGCACGATGGCTGGAGAACATGGCTATCAACACAAGCCATTGAAATCATTAAAGAAGTTGGGACATACACTCGAGGCTACTCCGAGTATGTATTCCCTTCTAATCGGAGTCCTGCACGCCCTCTCAGTGAAAATACAGTCCGTATGGCTATGCGATCTGTTGGACTCACCAATGATCAAGCCACTCCGCACGGCTTCCGTGCTACTGGGAGAACGCTCCTAGCTGAAGAACTGGAGTACCCCTTTGAGTGGATTGAGATGGAACTGGCTCACGTTGTGAAGGATGGCAATGGGAATGCCTACAACAGAACCAAGTTTCGTCGTCAGCGCACTCAGATGATGCAGCACTGGGCTGACTTCCTTGATGGGCTGCGTGAACAAGCTCGTAAAGACACTTCCCAGTTTACTCCTATACCTCTCATCTGATCTTCAGTGGGCGGTTCCCGCCCTTGGTGAAACTTACCAAGGAGGTTGCTATGGCCTACACAGTCCGCATCATTTGTTATCGAGACGTCCAAGAAGAAGCTGACGTTTTAGTACGAGTTCCTGACTACATCAAGCCTGCTACAGATGAATTTGAAGAGTTCATTACTGAAATGGCTTATGACCAAGCCAACGAAACAGACTGCTGGCAAATAACATCTTGCGATAGCCAAGGCTGGAATCAGTCAGACGCAACGCCAGTTTGACCGCAAGACCTTTCTAATACGTCTTATACAGACACATCTCAAAAACCTCAGAAAAGCCAATTTCAGCTCCCTACGCTGAACAATCCCTGGCACTGTTCACAGGAGCAACCATGACTGCCTATCTCAACGAGACAGGACTTCCCCTGTCCGTAGCGGCGTACCTTGCTGCCGATTTTTATGATCACGTTCCCAACACACTGTCTGCAACGGCTTTGCTTAAGCCAACGCGCCAGCTGATCCTTGGAAAACGCGTACCCAAAGAGCTCCAAGTCAATGACCTGCAGTCAATGGTCAAGTCCCGTATTGGGACTTCGATCCATGACGGTGTAGAGAAAGTCTGGCTTGGCGGACACTATGAAGATGCCATGCGTTCACTAGGGTATGACGAAAGCACTATTGAACGTATTGTCGTCAATCCCGCCCCTTCAGCCGTTCAACCCGGGCAGATCCCTGTCTACCTCGAGCAGCGCATGTTCCGTGAACACATGGGACACCGCGTCAGTGGCAAATTCGACTTCATTGGTGACGGCCATCTTCAAGACGTCAAAACCACGTCTGTGTTCAGCTACATCTACGACACCAAGACAGAAGATTATCAGCTGCAAGGCTCTATCTATCGATGGCTTGATCAGGGTCAGCGGATCACTGAAGACTACATGTCGATCCTGTTTATCTTCACAGATTGGATGGCTGGCAAAGCCAAGATGGATAAGAACTATCCGCCCAATCAAGCCATGCAAAAGAAGATCCCGCTGCTCTCGCTTGATGATACTGAGGACTATATTTCCAACAAACTCAGTGACTTAGCTCAGTTCAAAGACACAGATGAGCCTGATTTGCCTCGCTGCTCTGACAAGGAATTGTGGCGCAAGCCCGCAACCTACAAGTACTACAAAGACGGCAACCCCAACGCAGCTCGCTCTACCAAAAACTTCGATAACCCGGGCGATGCCTACGCCCGGCAACAGAAGGATGGTGGCGGCGGCATTGTCGTTGAGAAGCCTGGCGAAGTAATTGCCTGTCGTTACTGTCCCGCTTTCCCTATTTGTACCCAAAAAGATGAGTACCTCGCAGAAGGGTCACTCACGCTGTAAGGAGTGTCTATGAAGACCTACGAAGAGATGGATTACGATTCAACTCAGGAAGCCCTTGTCTCTGTATTAGCGCAAGACAAGCAAGATGAAGACCGTCATTTTTTCCGTGTACTAACGTCATATTACTTTGCAGTGGTCGCATCCATGATGCGTGCCAAGATCCACACTCAAGACCGCGGCGAGATGCCGATCAACTTCTTTGCCATCAATATGGCGCCATCAGGTTTCGGTAAAGGCCGGTCAACCTCTCGCATCGAGCGAGAAGTGATTAACCAGTTCCAGCACAACTTTGTGAACTACACCTTCCCCACGTTGGCAATGCGAAACCTGCCTATATTGGCAACTCAGCGTGCAGCCAAGAAAGGACTTGATCCCGATCGCACGCTTGAAGCCGTCGAGAAAGAGTTTGAGAAGCTTGGCCCTATGGCTTTCTGCTTTGACGGCGGCTCAGCTGCAGCTATTCGTCAGGTGCGTCATCAGCTGTTAATGGCCAACAGCGGCGCGCTCAACATGCAAGTTGATGAGATTGGTAACAAGTTCTCCAGTCTGACCGAGTCGCTAACAGCGTTCCTTGAGCTGTATGACGGCGGTATCAAGCAAAAGATCATCAAAAACTCTGCTGACAACTCACGTAACGAGGAAATCGTAGGCGTCACGCCTTCCAACATGCTCCTGTTTGGTACCCCAACGCGGCTGTTAAATGGTGGTAAAACTGAAGATGAGTTCTACGAGTTTTTGGCAGTCGGTTTTGCACGCCGTACTTTTTTTGGCTTTCAACGCTCTACGCGTGACGAAGTTAAACGCACTCCTAAAGAGGTACTGCAACGTCGTCTGACAAGCCAAAACGATCAATTCATCCAGAACCTTTCTGATCGGTTGGGCATGTTTGCAGATATCGCTTATGCAGACCGCGTCATTGACGTACCCATGCCTATTCTCGAACTCTTTACTGAATACGAGCTTAGTAATGCTGAACGTGCTCTTGAGTACGCCGACCATGATGAGCTCCGAATCAGTGAGTTGAAAGATCGCCATGCTAAAGCTGTACGACTGGCAGGTGCTTACGCTTTCATCGATGGATCGCCTGAGGTCACAGAAAACCATGCGTATGCCGCTATTAAGCTAGCCGAAGACTCAGGCCAAGCTTTTGATCAACTGCTGACGCGTGACAAGGCCCACGTAAAACTCGCCAAGTACGTAGCGTCTATGAAAGCTCCGTTGACGCAAGCGGATCTGATCGAAGACTTGCCTTTCTATCGTGGCACAGTCCAGCAAAAGCAAGAGCTGATGACCTTAGCGACAGCTTACGGCTATCAAAACAACATCATTATCAAGAAGTTCTACGAAGATGGTGTTGAGTTTTTCCGCGGTGAAACGCTGAAAGAGACCAATCTCAACGAGATGATTGTGAGCTACGCGCATAACAATCTAGCCAATGGTTTCCAAAGCGACGTTGCGCCATTCGATAAGCTACATTTACTAACCCAGAAGCAAGACTACCACTGGTGCAGTCACTACTTTGAAGATGGACATCGCAAAGAAGAGAAGGTCATTCCTGGCTTTAACATGCTCGTCTTGGATATCGATGATGGTACGCCTTTAAACGTAGCCAAGCAGTTATTGGCTGATTACAAGGCGCTCTACTACACCACTACGAACCATCAAAAGGAAAAGAATGGGATCACTTGCGATCGTTATCGCATCATTATGCCCATCAATTATGAGCTCAAGCTCGATAGCAAAGACTTCAAAGAGTTTATGAAGAACGTTTTTGCATGGTTGCCTTTTGAGACAGATGAAGCAACAGCTCAGCGCTCACGTAAGTGGGTCAGTACGCCTGGGCACTATGAGTACACCGATGGCGAAATCCTCGATGTGCTGCCGTTTATCCCTAAAACCTCTAAGAACCAAAAGTTCAAAGAGTCTCAGCTAGACCAAGCCGGCCTCGACAATCTCGAGCGCTGGATGCTGAACAATGTGGGTGACGGTAATCGCAACAACATGCTGCTTCGCTACTCGATGGTACTGGTCGATGCAGGTCTCGATGAGATCGGCATTCAGACTCGTGTCTTTGAGTTGAACGAAAAGATGGATGA
>P_2C_Liq_1_UnCtyDRAFT_1000899_pt1 | contig 11930 bp, 11 predicted proteins | sample Pon2CUnioCityCA_2_FD_10234 | JGI IMG/M metagenome (IMG submission 10234)
CGGCGGGCTCGCCCGCCGGCCGGTCCGCGGGCGGCGCAAGGAGCGCGGAAGCGACGCCTCCCGGCGGAAGTATACTGCCCTCCCCCGGGGGAGCACCGCACGAAAAGGGCGCGCCCGGTACGGGCGCGCCCTTTCGTGGATTGGAGGTCCNAAAAGGAGCCGGAGAGCACCGCCTCAGGCGACGGTGATCGAATCCTCGAGGTAGACGTCCTGAATGGCGTTCAGGATGGCGGTGCCCTCCTCGCGGGGCTTTTGGAAGACCTTGCGACCGGAGATGAGGCCACAGCCCCCGGCGCGCTTGTTGATGACGGCGGTCCGGATGGCCTCGGCCATGTCGTGCTGCCCGGATCCTCCGCCGGAGTTGATCAGCCCGAGGCGGCCCATGTAGCAGTTGACGACCTGCCAACGGCAGAGATCGATCGGATGGTCGGTGGTCAGCTTGTCGTAGACCAGCTTGTCGGTCTTCCCGAAATTCTCGAGGTGGTTGAAGCCCCCGTTGTGGGTGGGCTGCTTCTGCTTGATGAGATCGGACTGCATGGTGACGCCGAGGTGGTTGGCCTGCCCGGTGAGGTCGGCGGCCGTCTCGTCGTTCCCATCGGGGTGGTGGAAGCCCTCGTTGCGGAGGTAGCACCAGAGGACGGTGAAGAGGCCATTCTCGTGGGCGCGGGCAAAGGCCTCGGCGACCTCCTGGATCTGCCGGTCGGATTCCTCCGACCCGAAGTAGATCGTCGCTCCCACCGCGGCCGCCCCCATGTCGACGGCCCGGTCGACATCCGTGAACATGATCTGGTCGAAGGTGTTCGGGTAGGTGAGCAGCTCGTTGTGGTTGAGCTTCACGATGAAAGGGGATCTTGTGGGCGAACTCGCGGGCGTGCATCCCGAGGACGCCGGCGGTGGAGGCGACCCCGTTGCACCCGGCCTCGTAGGCCATGGCGATGATCTCGCGGGAGTCGAAGTAGTCCGGATTCTTCGAAAAGCTGGCGGCGGCCGAGTGCTCGATCCCCTGGTCGACCGGGAAGAGCGAGAGGTAGCCGGTCCCGGCGAGCCGACCGGTGTTGTACATGCGCTGGAGATTGACCAGCACCTGGGTGTTGCGGTCGGAATTGATGAAGGAGCGGTCGACGAAGTCCGGACCCGGAAGGTGGAGGCGCTCGCGGGGAATCCCCTCGCACTGGTGGTCGAGGAGACCCTCTTGATCGCTTTCGAGAAATTGCGCTACATGCTCGTTCATGGGCCGGGAGGCTAGGAACGCGCGGTGCACGGTTCAACCGGAAAGGAGGCCGCCCACGGGAATTTTCCCGTCCCCGGCCCCCTCGCGGGGTGGGCATCCCGGGCCCGGGTTTCCCTCAGTCCCGGAGGCCCCGGGCCATACGCCGGGCCGCATCGGCCGGGGACTCGCCTCCCGGCGGGGCCTCTCCCCTGCCGCCCGGATCACGGTCGAGCCGACGACCGCTCGGGTCGAAAGCGAGGGAATCGTCGGTCTCCACCCGCACGGCGACCTCGCCCGCGTCCGGGAAGCGCCCGTGCTCCTCGCCCATCGCGTAGAGGCGGCGGTTGCCCACGCGGAGGAAGGCCACCTCCTCGGCGCCGAGCCGCTCCACGCGGAGAACCTCCGCGCGAAGGTCGTCCGGGCCGGCCTGCTCTTCCGGCAGGACCCGGAGGTGCTCCGCTCGCACCCCGATCCGGTCGATCCCGCGGGCGCGCACGGCCTCCTCCTCGACCGGAAAGAGGTTCAGGGGCAGGTGGCCCATCTGCTGGGCGACCTCGAGGTTGTCCGGGTATTCGTAGACCTCCTCGGGGGGGCCGACTTGCTGCAAGTGGCCCCCGACGAGGACGCCCACACGATCGGCGAGGGTCATGGCCTCCACCTGGTCGTGGGTGACGTAGAGAATGGTCGCCCCCAGCTCCACCTGCAGGTGCTTCAGCTCGACCCGCAGGCCCTCCCTCAGCTTGGCATCGAGGGAAGACAACGGCTCATCCATGAGGAAGCAGGCGGGCTCGCGGACGAGGGCGCGCCCGAGGGAGACCCGCTGCATCTCCCCGCCGGAGAGGGCGGTCGCCTTGTTGTCCAGCTTGGATTCGATCCGCAGCTTGGCGGCCACCTCCTCGACCCTCCGCCGGATCTCCCGCGCACCGAGCTTCTTGCCCGGGGCCCGCAGGGGGAAAGCGAGATTCTCGAAGACCGTGAGGTGCGGGTAGAGGGAGTACTGCTGGAAGACAAAGGCGACATCCCGTTGGGCCGGCGACCATCCGGTGGCGTCCTCCCCGCCGAGAAGCACCCGGCCGGCCGCCGGCCTTTCCAGCCCGGCCACCGTGCGGAGGGTGGTGGTCTTCCCGGCACCCGTGGGTCCGAGCAGCACGAAGAACTCGCCATCCTCGATGTGGAAGGACAGGCCCTCGAGGGCCCGCACCCGGCCAAAGTCCTTGGTGATGTTCTCGAGGCGCACCTCAGCCATGGGGACCTCCTTCCGCGTCGGGGAGGGGCGGTGCTCCGGCCATCCGGTTGAGGGCGGATCCCGTGGAGGGATCGAAAAGGATGGCCTGCCGGGGATCCACGCCGATCCCCGTACGGTCCCCCGCCTGCGCGGGGTGATCCTTGGAGACCCGTGCCCGGAGGCGCCCGGCGGGCGAGTCGAGGGTGAGGATCCGGTGGGAGCCGAGGTACTCCGCCCCGTACACCGTGGCGGGGAGGGACGCCTCGGGCCCCACGCGCAAGTGTTCCGGCCGCACGCCGAGGACGAGGGGTCCGGCCGGAAGCCCGCCCGGGAGGGAGGGCGCCGCCACTGCCGGAGTGCCCTCCGCACGCAGCCGCAGGACGTCCCCACCGGCCTCCCGGTGACCCTCCGCCTCCAATAGGTTCATGGGGGGCGATCCGACAAAGCCGGCCACGAAGAGCGTGGCCGGATTGAGGTACAACTCCATGGGCGGAGCCGCCTGCAGCACGTCGCCCCCGTTCATCACCGCGATGCGGTCGGCCATGCTCATGGCCTCCATCTGGTCATGGGTGACGTAAACGGTGGTCGCCCGGATCCGGTCGTGCAGCCCGCGGAGTTCGTCCCGCATGGCCGCCCGCATTTCCGCGTCGAGGGTGCCGAGCGGTTCGTCCATGAGAAAGGCGCGCGGCCGGCGCACCATCGCCCGGGCGAGGGCGACCCGCTGGCGGTCGCCCCCGGCCAGTTGGGAGATGCGGGAGCGGAGCAGGTGCTCGATGCGGAGGATCCGGGCCACTTCGGCGACCTGTTCCCTCCGCTCGCCCGCGGGCACGCCGCGCGAACGGAGCGGGTAGGCGATATTGTCCTGCACGTTGAGATGCGGGTAGAGCGCGAAGAGCTGGAAGACGAAGGCGATGTCCCGCCGGGCGGGGCGGATCCTCGCGACCTCCTCCCCGTCGAGACGGATGCTTCCGGAGGTGGGCTGTTCGAGGCCGGCGATCATCCGCAGGGTGGTCGTCTTCCCACAGCCCGACGGCCCGAGCAGGGCGAAGAACTCTCCCTCGTGGATGGTGAGGTTCGTATCCCGCACGGCCACGAACTCGTCGAAGGCCTTGTGCAGGTGGGTCAGCTCGATCTCTGCCATCGTTCCGCAGCTGCTCCCTTCACTCGGGGAAGTGACTGAACACCATAAAACTGAGCGTCCCGGCCAGCACCACCAGGAAGGACCAACCGTAGAGGCTTTCCGAGAAGGTCTGGGTCATCATGACGACCCCCGCCCCGATCAGGGCCATGGAGAGGTTCTCGAGGGGTCCGCGGGCGAGCCAGCGCGGCCAGCGGCGGCCGGCACCGGGGCGGGCGGGAATGCCTTCCGCCGGGGGGGTGCGGTGACCGTGGCGGTCCTCGCGGGGAGGGGGGCCGGGATCCGGGGCGCTCATCGCACAGCCCCGAAGGTGATGCCCGCCAGCAGGTATTTCCGCAGGAGGACGGTGAAGAGGAGGACCGGGAGGATGAAGAGCGTGGTCGCGGCGGCCACCGCCGGCCAATCCAGCCCGCCCTCCCCGATGATCAGGGGGATGAAGGGAGGTGCGGTCTGCGCGTTCCCGGAGGTGAGCAGGACGGCGAAGTTGTACTCGTTCCAGGAGAAGATCAGGCTGAAGATCGCCGTGGCCGCGATGCCGGCCTTGGCCTGGGGGAGGACGACCTTGCGGAAGGCCTGGAAGCGCGTGTACCCGTCCACCATGGCGGCCTCCTCGTATTCGCGGGGAATCTCGTCGATGAAGCCCTTCAGCAGCCAGACTGCCAGGCTCAGGTTCACGGCCGTGTAGAGGATGATCATCCCGAGGTGGGTGTCTGACAGGCCGAGCTCCCGGTACATGAGGAAGAGCGGGATGGCCACCGCCACCGGCGGGAACATCCGGGTGGAGAGGATGAAGAACATGAGGTCGTCCCGCAGGGGCACGCGAAACCGCGAGAAGGCGTAGGCGGCGAGCACCCCGAGCACCACGGTGAGGAAGGTCGACCCGAAGCCGATGATCAGGGAGTTCAGGTAGCGGTCCCCGAAGCGGGAGGGCCCGGTGATCACCATGTTCCGCTGGCGGACGAGCTTATCGTACCAGGTCTCCGGCGGGGGCAGGCTCTCCATGTACTCCGGGGACTGCCGGGACCGGGTGGTGAAGACGTTCACATAGCCCTCGAGGGTCGGCTCGAAGAAGACCTTGGGCGGGTAGGCGATGGCGTCGTTGGGCGACTTGAAGCTCGTACCCACGATCCAGAGAATCGGGATGAGGGTGACGAGAGCATAGGCCGCCACGACCAGGCCGGCCACCCGCTTGGCCCGCTTGCCGGGCTCGACGATCGATCGGGCGGTGTCGCTCATCGCTGCTTCACGGCGTTCCACACCTTCACGTAGATATTGGCGAAGCCGAAGACGGTGACGAAGAGGATGACGGCGAGCGCCGCCGCGTACCCCGTCCGCCACTTCTCAAAGGCCTCCCGCTTCAGGTAGATGTTGGCCAGCTCCGTCACGGAGCCCGGGCCGCCCGAGGTCAACTCGTTGACCATGTCGAACATCTTGAAGTTCTCGATGCCCCGGAAGAGCACCGCCAGCATGAGGAAGGGGAGCACCATCGGCAGGGTCACCGTCCAGAACTGGCGCCAGCTGCTGGCCCCGTCGATCTCGGCCGCCTCGTAGAGGTCGCGGGGCACGGAGTTCAGCCCGGCCAGGCAGATCAGCATGATGAAGGGCGTCCACATCCAGGTGTCCACCAGCACGATCGCCCAGGGGGCGAGGTCCGGGTTGGCAATCATGGAGAACTCGGTCGTCCCCGTGAACAGCCCGACGATCGCGTTGAAAATGCCGATCTGCGGCTGGAAGAGGTAGGTCCAGAAGGTGCCGACCACCGCCGGCGAAAGCATCATGGGCAGGACGATCAGGGTGGTCCAGAGCCCGCTCCCGCGGAATTTCCGGCTGAGGAGCCAGGCCAGCCCAAATCCGAGGACCACCTGCAGGGCGATGCTCCAGGTCACGAAATGGGCGGTGTGCTGGAGGGATTCCCAGACGTCCTCCTGGGAGAGCAGGCGTTCGTAGTTGCGGGTGCCCATCCCCCGCACGGGGGTCCCCGGCCGGTTCGCCGCATAGTTCGTGAAGCTGAGGTAGATGTTCCAGACGAGCGGGAAGATGTTGATCGCGAGGAGCAGGAGGACGCTCGGGCCCACGAAGAACCACGCCAGGGAACGGTCGGAAAAACCGCGCCGGCGGGGACGGGGTGCCTGGGGTTTCGGGGTGCTCACGCTCGGGTCACGGGGGGCGGAAGGAAGGGANCCGCGGCCGGGGTTGCGAGGCGTCCGGCCTCGCCACGCCATTTCCCCGGAAAACGGACCGGTCCGCCTGCGGGAACGCAGGCGGACCGGTGGCGGGGAAATCCGGAGGAACCGCGGTCGGGTCCTACTTCTTGCCCTCCATCTCGAAGGTGAAGTTCCAGTCCTCGATCAACTTGTCGAGGGCCTCCTCGGCGGTTCCCTCGTCCGCTACCACGTAGTCGTGGACCCGGCGCTGCATGGCCTGGAGAAGCTCGGCGTAGGCCGGCTCCTGCCAGAAGTCGCGTACGTTGGACATCGCCTCGAGGAACTGGCCGGCGAAGGGAGTCGACTCCTCGAAGCCTTCCGCCTCCAGCACGGAATTGTGCACGGAGTACCCGCCGAGGTCCCACCAGCGCTGCTGGATCTCCGGCTGGGCAAACCACTTGATGTACTCGAGGGCCGCTTCCTGATTGTCGGAGTAGGAGACCACCGAAATCCCCTGGCCCCCGAGGACGCTGGCCTCGACGTTCTGGCGGGGATTGACGAAGAAGCCGGAGACGTCCCCGACGTCCTCGTCCTTGGCGATCCCCGGGAAGAACGCGAAGAAGTTCATCTGCATGGCCACCTGCCCGCTACGGTAGGCGTCGAGGTTCGCCACCATGTAGGCATCCGAGTGGCCCGGGGGCGTGCAGCACTCGTAGAGTTCCTTGTAGAATTCGAGGGCCTCCACCGCTTCCGGTGAATCGAAGAAACCCTCCATCTCGTAGGGATTCTGCGGGTCCGCGTACTCGACGCCCCAGGAATAAAGGGCGTTGGTGATCCCCATGGTGATTCCCTCGGAGCCCCGCTCGGTGTAGAGCGCGATCCCGTAGCGCTCCCGCCCGTCGATCTTCCGGCCCTGGAAGAACTTGGCCACCTGCAGCAGCTCGTCCCAGGTTTCCGGCACCGCCAGTTCACTCCCGAACTCGCGCTCGAAGGCCGCCTGCAGTTCCGGGCGCTCGAACCAGTCCTTCCGGTAGACATAGCCCACCGCGTCGCCCATGGCCGGCAGCGCCCAGTACTCCGGCTCGCCCTTCGGCCAGGTCGCGTAATTGTAGACACCCGCCGGGAGGAACTCCTCCATGCGGATGCCCTCTTCCTCGAAGAATTCGTTCAACTTCACATAGTGCCCGAACTCCGCCCCAAGGCCGAGCCACTGGCTGTCCCCGATGAGGAGGTCGCAGAGCTGGCCGCGGCTGTTCAACTCGTTGAGGAAGCGGTCCGCGAAGTTCGTCCAGGGCACGAACTCGTAGTTCATCTCGATTCCGGTCTGCGCCGTGAAATCCTTGCCGAGCTCCTGCAGAGCGTTGGCCGGATCCCACGCCGCCCAGCAGAGGGTCAGCTCCTCTCCCTGCGCTTCCGACGAAGCGAGCGGGCTGAGGCTGATGAGGGCCGCACCGAGGGCGGCCGCTCCGATCTTGATTGGGTTGGGGGGTAACATAGCATCAGCCATCCAACGAAAAAAAAGGCTACGGCCAAGAACTATTTACATTGTTTTTGTTCTCCATAGAAAAGATTCATGTGCCAAGCCGTCTCGTCCGGGTCCGTCCTTGCCAGCGTCGGGATCAGCACTTGGGCTCGGTGGGAGAGCCCGCCGGCGGTTGTACCCGGCACCCATCGCCCCCCTGCGGAGGAGCCTCGCTCCCCCGGAACCCCCGCCCCCTGACTCCTCACCCCAGTTCCCCCTCTCAGCCATGAAGAAAGCAATCAATCGACCCGAGGATGTGGTCGTCGAGGCCCTGCGGGGCATGGAGGCTGCCCACCCCGACCGCCTCCGCGTATCCTACGAACCGAAGTTCATCACCCGGGCCGATGCCCCCGTCCGCGGCAAGGTCGCCCTCGTCTCCGGGGGTGGCTCCGGGCACGAGCCCCTGCACGGCGGCTTCGTGGGCCCGGGCATGCTCGACGCCGCCTGTCCCGGCGAAGTCTTCACCAGCCCGACCCCCGACCAGGTGGAGGCCGCCACCCGCGCGGTGGACGGGGGCCAGGGGGCCCTCCACATCATCAAGAACTACACCGGGGACGTGCTCAACTTCGAGACCGCCGCCGACCTCTGCCGGGCGGAAGGTCTCGAGGTGGAAGCCGTCCTCGTCAACGACGACGTCGCCGTCGAGGACAGCCTCTTCACCGCGGGCCGCCGCGGGGTAGGCACCACGGTCCTCCTCGAGAAGATCGCCGGGGCCGCCGCCGAGCGCGGACAGGACCTCGCCACCGTGGCATCCCTCGCCCGCCGGGTGAACGAGGAAGGCCGTTCCTTCGGGATGGCCTTCACCAGCTGCACCGTGCCCTCCGCCGGCAAGCCCACCTTCGACCTCGGCCCCGACGAGATCGAGTTGGGCATCGGCATCCACGGGGAGCCCGGCCGGGAGCGCACCACGAATCGGCCCGCCCGCGAGCTCGTCGAGCAGATGGCAGAGACCGTCCTCGGCGATCTTCCCTTCGCGAAGGGCGACCGCGTCATCGCCATGCTCAACGGCATGGGGGGCACACCGCTCCTCGAGCTCTATCTCCTCTACGGGGAGTTCGCCCGGCTCGCCGCCGACCGTGGTCTCCTCGTGGAGCGGAATCTCGTCGGCGACTACATTACCTCGCTGGAGATGCAGGGCTTCTCGCTCACCCTCCTGCGGGTCGACGATGCGATGGTGGAACTCTGGGACGACCCGGTGCTCACGCCCGGGCTGCGCTGGGGCGGGTGATGGCGGTCACCACCGGGAACATCGTCTCCTGGATCGCGGCCCTCGCCTCCACCTACGGCGAGCAGCAATCCTATCTCACCGAGCTCGACGCGGCCATCGGCGACGCCGACCACGGCTCGAACATGGCCCGCGGCTTTGCCGCTGCCCGGGACGACCTCCAGGGGGATCCCCCCGAGACTCCTGCCGCCGCCCTCAAGCGCGTGGCCATGGTGCTCATGAAAACCGTGGGTGGGGCCTCCGGGCCTCTCTACGGCACCTTTTTCCTCAAGGCCGCCACCACTTGCCCCCAGGCGAACGAGCTCAACGGCGATCAGCTCCTCGAGGCCCTCGCTGCCGGGACCGAGGGCGTCCAGCAACGGGGCAAGGCCGAGGTCGGGGACAAGACCATGGTCGATGCGCTGGTCCCGGCGGTCGAGGCCCTCCGCGAGAGCCGGACGGCCGGGGAGGAACCCGCGGCCATGCTGGCGGCCGCGGCCACCGCGGCGGAGGCCGGCCGGGACAGCACCTACCCCCTCGTCGCCCGCAAGGGCCGGGCCAGTTACCTCGGCGAGCGCAGCCGTGACCACCTCGATCCGGGGGCGACCTCCACCGCCCTGCTCCTCGCCGCCGCCCGGGACCACCTCGCCGCCTGAGGCCCCCTCCCCCTTCCCTCCTCCCCGCCCTTCCATGGTTGGCCTCGTCCTCGTCTCGCACAGCCGTGCCCTCGTGGAGGGGGCCGCCCAGCTCGTGCAGGGGATGTCCACCGCGGACATCCCCGTGGCCATCTCCGGGGGAGCCGGAGAAGACCGGCGGGAACTCGGCACCGACCCCCTCGAGATCATGGAGGCGATCCAGCAGGTGGACGACGCCGACGGCGTCCTCGTCCTCATGGATCTCGGCTCGGCCATCCTCAGTGCGGAGACCGCCCTCGAATTCGTGGAGGGGACCCTCGCCGGTCCCGTCCGCCTCGTTCCCGCCCCTCTTGTGGAGGGGGCCCTCTCCGCCGCCGTCCAGATTGCCGTCGGCGCGAATCTCGAGACCGTGGTTGCCGAGGCCCTCGACTCCCTCGCTCCCAAGCAGGAGCAACTCGGGACATCCGCCTCTACCCTGCCCGCGACCGCTCCCCCCGCCCCGGGGGCGGACACCTACCAACAGGAAACCTACCGGGTGGACACGGAGCACGGCATCCACGCCCGACCCGCCGCCGAACTCGTCCGGACGATCGGCCGCTTCGACGCGGAGGCCGAGGTCCGCCGCGTCGGGGACCCCGGCCATTGGGTGAATGGGCGGAGCCTCAATCGCATCGCCACCCTCCAGGTACGGTGTGGGGATTCCGTGGAGGTGCGCGCCCGCGGGCCCGAGGCGGGCGACTTGCTCGCGGCCGTCCGCAAGCTCGTCCGCGCCCACTTCGGGGAGGAGGCAAAGCCGGCGGATGCCTCCGCCAAGGCCGGCGGCGCGCCGCTCCCCTCTCCCGGCCCGGTGCCGCCGCGCTCCGACCTGCCCAGCCGGGCCGCCCAGGGGCTGCCCGCCTCCCCCGGCCGCGCCGAAGGCGAGGTGATCGTTCTCCACGAGGCGGAGGTCGCCTTTTCCCGGGGAGAGCCCGAGCCGCGCCCGGAGCCGCTGTCCGCCCCCGAGGTGGCCGAGCAGTGGAGAACTGTGGAGCCCGCCCTCCGCGAGCTGGCCCTCGACTACCGCGGACAGGCCCGCGAGGCCCGCCAGACCGGGCGGATCAGCGCGGCCGAGATTGCCGAGGCCCACGAGACGCTCCTCCTCGACCCCGAGTGGCACGAGAGCAGCCGGATACTGCTCCGCGACTGCGATGTCGGCCCCCTCGAGGCCTTCTGGAAGGCCGGCCTGCGCATCGCCGCCGAGTACCGCCGCATGCAGGACGCCTACCTGCGGGACCGGGCGGCCGACGTGGAGGATGTCGCCCGGCGGCTGGTCGCCACGCTCCGCCCCGACCTGGTCCGCGAGCCCACCCTGCCGGAGGAGCCCGCCATTCTCGTGGCCGACGACTTCCTGCCCTCCCAGGCCCTCCACTTCGAGCCCGATCGAGTCCGGGCCCTCGTCAGCGTGCACGGCTCGGAGAACTCCCATGTCGCCATCCTCGCGCGGGGACTCGGGATCCCCATGGTGGCGGCGGTTCCCCTCTCCCCGGGCTGGGAGGGGGAGCTCCCCGGTCGGGAGGCGATCGTCGACGGGAGCACCGGCCTCCTCGAGCTCGACCCCGAACCGGCCAACCTCGCCGAGGTCGCCCGGGAGCGGGAGGAGCGCAGGGAGCGGGAGGCNGAGCTACGGGCCCTCGCCCGGCAGCCCGCTCACCTTGCCGACGGCAGCCCCCTCCCGATCCTCGCGAATGTGGCCACCCTCGCCGACGCCCGCACCGCGGCCGACAACGGAGCCGAGGGGATCGGACTGCTCCGCACGGAGTTCCTCTTCCTCGGCCGCGACCCTCTCCCCCGCGAGGACGAGCAGGTCGAGGCGCTGCGCGAGCGGATCGAGCTCTTCGGGGACCAGCCCGTCACCCTGCGGCTCCTCGACATCGGGGGAGACAAGGAACTCCCCGCGCTCCACCTCCCCCCCGAGGCGAACCCCTTTCTCGGCCTCCGGGGGATCCGCCTCCTCCGGCACCCCGATCATGCGGAAATGCTGCGCGGCCACCTGCGGGCCATTCTCCGGGCCGGCGCGGGCCGGCGGCTCCGGCTGATGATTCCCATGGTCACCCACGCCGCCGAGGTCGAGGCGATCCGCTCCCTGCTCGCCACTGTGCGGACCGAGCTCGAGCGCACGACCGGCGAGCCTCCCCCCGACCCACCTCTCGGGATCATGGTGGAGACCCCCGCGGCGGTGCTCCGGGCGGCCGATCTCGCCCGCGTCTCCGATTTCTTCTCCGTCGGCACCAACGACCTCAGCCAGTACGTGATGGCCGCCGAGCGCGGGAATCCCGCCATGACCGCCCTTGCCGACCCCCTCCAGCCCGCCGTCCTCCAGGCCCTCCAATGGACCGCGGAAGCGGCGCGCGCGGCCGGCATTCCCCTCGGGCTCTGCGGCGAGCTCGCCTCCCGTCCGGAGGCCCTGCCCCTCCTCGTGGGCCTCGGCTTCGACTCCCTCAGCGTCAGCCCCGCCCTCGTCCCCCTGATCAAGTTTCACCTGCAAAAGCTGGACCCCGCCACTTGCCGCGAACGACTGCCGGAACTCCTCGCCGCTCGCGACCGTGCCACCGTCGGGGAACGCCTCAGCGGCAACGGAACCTGATCCCCTCTCCCGGGCGGGCGGAGAAACCCGCGGTGCCCGTACCTCCACCATTGCCTTCCCGGTCCCGGAGGCTCAGCTTGCCTCCGCGCAAACCTGCTACCCTCCCAACCCAACCTCCCAACCCAAGGAACAACCCCATGAGCAAGATTGTCCCCACCATCTCCTCCGGCGTGGCCGGACCCCTCGGCATCCTTCACCTGCCCCGGTTCTGGCAGAAGGCCTGCCTCGA
>P_2C_Liq_1_UnCtyDRAFT_1000901_pt1 | contig 11924 bp, 18 predicted proteins | sample Pon2CUnioCityCA_2_FD_10234 | JGI IMG/M metagenome (IMG submission 10234)
TGGCTGCATTTGTTGCAGACGAAGAAGCTTCTACAGCACTAGAGGCTGCATTGGATTCACTGGCTAAAGCATTGGCTTCACTTAAGGCTGCATCAGTTGCACTAGAAGATGCGGCAGTTGCCTGAGCTGTAGCCAAGACTACTTGAGCACCTGCGTCAATAACAGAGTTACTTGCATCTACAGCACTATTGGCTGCATTAGTAGCTGAGGTAGCTGCTTGACCTGCACTGGCACTTGCTGAATTCTTAAAACCTTCAGACTCATCTCTATAGCCCTGTGCAGCATCCTTAGCGGCTGTAGCGTCATTAGCCATAGTGATAGCTGTTGACTCACTGTTAGCTGCTTGTGTTGCACTTGTGGAAGCACTGGCTGCATCTGCTGATGCGTTAGATGCACTAGTAGTAGCACTAGAAGCTGCTATAGAGGCTGTAAGTGCACGAGCACCAGCAGTATCAGCAAAGGTAGATGCTGAGTCTTTATAACCTTCTGCTTCGTCTCTGTAGCCTTGTGCGGCATCACGAGCTGCTATAGATGATGTGGAAGCGTTAGACGCTGTAGTTGCCGCTGTTGATGCTGTAGTAGCTGAAGCAGATGCTTGGGATGCTGAAGCGGAAGCCTCAGATGCTTTTGTAGTTGCTGTAGTAGCGTACTGTTCAACACCTGTTGCGCTTGATGCTGCTTGAGATGCTGACGTTGCAGCCTGTGTAGCACTTGTAGCCGCCTCTGCTGCTTTAGTGGTAGCTGTTTGTGCCGCCTCGTTTACTTCTTCAACTAAGGCGTTACTTGTAGCATCTACAGAGCCACCAACACCACGATAAATTGACATAGGACTACTCCGTTGTTCTGGGGGGATTTAGAATGATTTATGATAGAGCCTCCGAAGAAGCTCTATGAAAATAACTCTAGGTTACGCAGGAAGTGCGATAACAACACCTGCTTCTGGACGATATACTTCTAAGCCGTATAAAGTGTCAGCAGTGTAAAGGGTTGCTAAGAACTCTTGCTTGTACTGAGTTTGTGAACGTACAGCCATTTGCTCTGCAAGTACAAACGCATCTTTGTGCATTAAGATACCTGCTTTGATTGGCAGACCTGCTTCCATTACTGGAGCGTTAGACGATACGTATACATCAATACCGTAAAGAGTACCGATTTGACCATTCTGTACAGAACGACCATCTACGAAGTCAGAAGAGTTGTAACGGTCAATACCACGAATCTCATTAACAGCAGACGGTGGAATAACTAGTACACGGTTGTCCATAGGAACATCGTTGTCATCCAACACTTGGATAAGGTCACGGAAACCTTGGTCATTGAAAGCACCAATATCACCAGTACCATCAGCGTCATAAGCCTCTGCTTTACCAGTAGTAGTGTTGAACTGATAAGTGTTGCTATGTACCCAAGAAGAACCAGTACCATCACCAAGTTTCTTACCTAAAGCAAACAAGTCATTGTCAACTTTTAAACCTAGTGCATAACCTGCGTCTTCTGTGTAGAAGCGACGTAATGAATCAAACGCTTGTACTTCTGTGATGTCTTCGATTAAACGAGAGTATTCGAAGTGACTGTCAATACGAATTTCTAACTCAGAGTTAGCAGTCTGTTGAATTGTTACTGTGTCAGCTGCGTTTTTAGCAGAAGCTACGCCACGAGTAGGCTTAGGGATGTGCATAGTGTCACCCTTCTTGCCAGTCATAGGCATCTTCTGTACTAAGTTAGCTAGGACAAGAGATTTCTTATATGCTGCAATTACCTCATCAGACCATAGTTCTGGGATAAAAGCACCTGATACCGCTTTAGTTACTGTGTTGCTTGAGCTTGGAGTTAAGTTAGCCATTTAAGTTTCCTTAATAATATTAAAAGTTATCTAACCCTACCTTCAGAATACGCTTGTCGTATTTCAGAGGCTAACGCTTGATAGCGTTGTGGGTCTTTAGTCATGAGTTCTACAATGTCTGCACGTCTGTAGATTTTCTTACGACTAGGTTCGCCTGAACCCTTTACATTACCTGTAGAGGCATTCTTGACGGACTGCTTACGTGCTGTTGTCTCTGTTTTCTTAACGTCAGCTACAATGCTTTGACGTTCTTTCCAAAGACTAAACAACTCATCAGCACTGTCATAGTCATAAGAATCCGCTTTACGCAGAAGTTCTGTACGTATCTTTGACTTACCTACCCACTCAATAAAATTGTTATCTGCTACAATATCTTTAAAGTCTGGATGATTACTCTTTAGTTGTGCAAGCGTTTGTTGCTGCGCTAATTGAGCTGCCATCTGTTGACTTTGTTTAACAGAAGGGTGGTTTTCCAACATCTTAGAAATAGCTTCTTTAGGATTCTCGAAGAAGTCTAGGTCATCAATGTCTTGCGTCTCAGTTTGTACAGGGGCTTGTTGTTGTTGTGCGACAGTTTGCGTTTTAATAAAGTCGTCAACTACTTTTCGTAACTCACCTACTTCAGAAGATTGCTTGCCTAAAAGTTTTTCAGCGTTTTGGTGCATCGCAATGATGTCCTTAACTTCCTTGCCTCTATACTTATCAGGGATGTCGTCTTCTTCTACTTCCTCAACTTGAGGTTCTTCAGCTGCTACATAATCTTCATACCCACTTTTAGGAGTTTGCTCTTGTGGAGTCTCTTCTAGTGTGTCAAAGATTTCTTCGTTGTCTTCTAAACGGCTGTCTAGTTCTTGTGCCATATTGTATTTCTCCGTACCTTAACAGTATTGTGGAAAGTTAAATGTCTAAGCCTCTTGCCCAACGAGGTTAATTAGACTTCATTTGCTGATTTATAACCTTGTTCGATAAAATCTTCTAGGTTAAGCATCATGCGTATAATGGAAAGTTCACCTTGTACTTTATAAAGGTCTTTCTCATCTTTAAGATAACCTATATCGTAAGCTTCAAGTCGGTCTTGTAAGTCATCGACTAACTGTACCCACCCTGCACTTTGAAATAGGTTAAAATAATTATCGTAATATTCTTGTTCTTCTTTCGTCATGTTACCCTCCTATAGGCATGACTATATTAATGAGCCGTATTATAACATAAAATTATAAAAAAGTCAAGAAATTTATTGACTATCTAAATTGTTTGTGTTAATAGGCTGTACATTATTTTGCGGCTGTTTAGCCTGTATGTCTGCGTCTTGACGTTGTTTCTTTAATGTCAATTCAGCAAGCTTCATACGCTTCTCAAACTCTTTGTCATCCTTAGCACCTTCGTCCAAGTTAACACTGACAGCTTTAATACGTTGTGTCTCAGCATTGTACTGTTCAACCTGAGCTTCCACTTGGTATTTAGCAGCTCTTGCATTAGCTTCTGCTGCTTGTGCTTGTAACGCTGCTGCTGTTGCTTGCTCTTTAGCCATTTCAAGTTGTAACTTCTGCTGTTCAATCTGCTGTTGCATTTGCTGCATCTGCTGTTGCTCAGGAGTAACTTGTTGTGATTGTCGTATTTTTGCAATCATTTCCTCACGATTAGAGAGGTTCATATTTTCAATGATACTTTCAATCAACATAGGATACGTAGGACTATCAGCTGGCATTGTCTGTAACAACTGTACAAGCTGTGTCACTTCGTATTCACGAGCAATGATACCTAAGCTAGATGTAGGAACAAACTTAAAGTCCTGTGCAGGATAAAGCTCAGGGTTATACTGCATATAACGCCAAGCTGTCTTCTGTACCATAGGGATTAGGAACATCTCTTGGAAGTTAATCAGAGTACGCTTATGTCGTTTGATAATAGCACCAAGAGACATACTGATACCTGCTGCCGTAGCCTCACCGTTAACACCACCTGATACACCTGTACTATCTACAGCACCAGTAGCTTGTTGTACCATCTGTTCAAGCTGTCCTGCTTGTGCAAACGTAACCTGTCCTACATTACCAAAGTTAAATGGCTGTAACACTTCAGCAGGATTACCATTAGTTAAGAACACCTTACCTGCCTTCACTTCTGGTTTCATACCTCTAGGAAGCCTTGAGGCATCCACAGCGAGCATTGGATGGATAGTTAGTGCTAGGGCATCAATACGTGCTCTAAGTTCTGTGTCGAGTGCTTTCTGGCTGTTATAGCCCTTCTCACAAACACCACGTCCCCAGAAACGATTAGGAACAACATCCCAAGGGAATGCTACGATAGGACGGTCTTGCATCATGTAAGGGTTTTCTTCAACCTTCATCAAGACACCATTAGCAATAATGACGATGGCTTCCACGTATTCGCTTTTAGCTTCTTCTTCATTCAGAGGTATAACCTCTTCATCTTCATCAGCCATAGCATTTTCTAACATATAACGTGGTACTAAACCATAGTACTTTGTCAATCGTACTTTATCTTCAGGATGGTGCAGTAGTTCTTTATCAGCCTCTAAACTAATGTCAGTGTGTGCAATACCAATATCTTCGTTACGGTAGATGCCTTGTTCCTGNAACATAGTTACTTGATGCGTAGAAACAAACTGGTCTACAGCTACACCTAGAGCATCATCTACAGATGTAGCTACAGGGTCAATAAGAAAGTTCTGTGGTAGTACAGGGTTTAGCTTAACAACGAAACGGTCTTGAAGCTCAACACCTACAGCTTGCATAGCACCTTCCATGATAGGTTGCGTAGCAGGGCGCATCTCTTTCACTTCTTCTAAGACAAGCTCACCAATACCAGTACCATAAATAGCAGAGTTAAGAATACACTCTGCAACACCCTTACGTGTTTTGGTGAAGTGGAAATCTTCTTGTAATTGATTACGGATTTGCTGAATGTCCATAGGGTTTTGGTCTGCTCCATCATCTTTGATGTCAAACCATTTACCTCTACCGAAAGTTGCCTCTTCCACTTCTGCAACACTAGACTCAACAGCTTGCTGTAAAGCAGGAGCAATAAGCCTAGAACGCTCACTCTCACGCATAGTATCCGAGCCATCCCAAATACCACGCCATAGACGGAAGTACTCTTCGTGTTTGTCTTCGTAGTTTGATTCATAATGCTCTCGCCATTCCTCACACTTATCTAACACCCAACTCTCTAGTGTTTGTTCTTGTTTAAAATCGCTATAATCTGCCATGTTTAATACCCTGCCATTATGTCAAGAGGTTCAAATTCCTCTTCAAAATCTAATAAATCATTGTGGTATGCAACATGAGCCAACTGGTCTATATATGCTAAAGCATCCACTAAATCATCGTGTACAAGCTTATTTGGGAACTGGAACAGCTCATCTAAGAACTTATTGTTCCAATCTCCTTTGTTCAATACTATACGTCCATGTTCAAACCTACCCTGTAATGCGTGAACAATCCTAGTTATTTTGTTCTGATTACCGTGTGATAGTTCTTCTACTCTAAAGAAGTTGTTTGTCATACGCATATAATCATACAGAGGATTACCAACAGCCTGTCTTGCAATACCCTTCTCAATACCTACAGATAGTGGTCTATATCTGTTAACAAGCTGTATGAGGTTCTCTGCTGTCTGTGATGTAGTCCATACACCATGCTTGATTTCTTTCACCCACCAACCATTCTCATTAACTTTAACTACAGCCATAGCTGTTGTATCGTTTCTTTTATTTCGTTTACTGGTAGCAGTAGGGTCTACGAAACCTGCAACATCGACAGCAATGTGATAGTCACCTATCTCTGGTTCTTCTTCGTCAAACAACACCCACTCTTCTTTAAACACTTCAGAGCCTAATGCTTCAAAGGATGCCATGAACTCTTGTCTGAATGCATAAGAGGACATACTCTTCTTAGCTAGGTTTATTTCCTCAGGGTCTAGTTTCTCATTATCATAAGAGGTGAAGTGCCATGACTTGTAGCTTTCATCGTCTGACTGGTCAGCGTATGCAAACAAATCGTAGAAGTGGTTACGTCCCTTAGGTGTTCCTATGAACAGGGCATCTCCCTTCCTATCGGCTAATGCAGGACGAAGGATTTCTTCCCACACCTGCTGTTTCATATCTGCATATTCATCCATTACGAGGTATTCTAAACTTACACCACGCATTGTGTCTGGTCTATCTGCACCCTTTAATAATATGCGTGAGCCATTTATCAGCTTCATCTCCATGTTATTAATGTGTTTGCTCTCTAATACAGGATGCACAAGGTCTTCTAACAAAGACCACATAATATCACGTGCCTGTCCCTGTGTAGGAGCTACGTAGAAGACGGTACAGCGTTCTGCTTGTAATGCACGAATAATCATAGTCCATGCAGCAAGTCTACTCTTACCACAACGTCTTCCTGCTGCAACAACCTTAAAGCGTGTGTTGTCATTAAACACATCTTTCTGCCAGTTTAGTAGCTCTACGTTTAGCTGTGTCATGATGTATGCTCAATAATGCAATCAGCCACTTCTTTTATTCTTTGTTTTATTTGTTTAGGCGTGGACTTTGCGAGGTATTCTTTGTGGTTGAGGAACTCTGCTGCTGCTTCGTCATATCTATGCTCATTGAACAAGCGTCTAAACTTAGGAGACTGTTGAATATCCCCACGATAGAATGCAGACATAATGACACAACGCATACGCTCCGTGAGAAGAGGATATGCAGGAATAAACTTCCTCTTACATTCTTCTTCTAAAATAGAGAAGGCTTCTTTGTAGGACATGTACATAAACTTACCAGTCTGACCAACACCTCTTGTAGGGATGCCTTTGTGGTCTTTGTACTCTCCGTCCACGTACCCTTCTTTTAATGCAACATAACGCTGTTCAGGAGACAATTCTCCCTCTACAGACTCTATTGCTCTAATAGCTGCCATACCGTGTAATGTCTTAGGCTTACTTTTCTTCATAGTCACCGTCTATAGCATCATTGTCATTAGAGGTGATTGTTGTCTCACCACCTACTCCTGTGATATTAATCTGAATAGCATTCTTACCACCATTCTTCGTAACATCTTTCTCAAATGCAGCTACAGGCAACACCCTATCCATCACTAACTTCCATGCAGCAGCCTGATTCTTATGCTCATCATTCAATGCAGCATCAAAGATAGACTCCAATACCTTAGCACTCTTAGGAGAAGCTAACATACGAGCCTTATACTCGTTAATAATACCTGCATCACCCTTAGGACGACCTACAGCTCTCTTACCTTTGTTAGCAGTTTTAGACTCAACCACAGCTTTAGGTGGTCTTCCTCTTCTTTTTGGTGTTTTATCTGTCATTATGTTCTCTGATTAACAGGCATATTGTGGGGCAACTAACATATACTTCATAAGGAGTGGTATTGCTTACCTCCTCCTCCTCTTAAAAGCTTATTTTTAAGAGCTAGAAGTACTTACTAGGAGTGCTCCCTAGAAGTTGCTTGATTATAACATATTATTGAGAGAATGTCAATACCTTTTATTAGGTTTTATGTAAATAATTACTAAATAATCCTTTTCTTAGAAATTTCAAGCACTTGTGCATTAGATTTATACGTACTTTCCCGTAATAATTAACAAGGTTTTACCCATTATAAAAGTTGAAAATCACCCTCTTGCAAGTTTGAGAGCCTACTTATAATAATCAAGACAATAAATCCCCACCCCGAGGGCTATCACAGAAAGTTGTGAAAGTAAAATAACTATAAGTACTACCATATAACCAAATTGAATTTACATAAGTGTGAGAGTGTGATAAGCACCCTATAGCCACCAACTAACACAGAAGCACATAACACAGCAACATAATTTATATACAAAATAATTATATCTAAATAACTAAATGTTATTAGAGTTTAAATGCTCCTGAATGGCTCTGTATTGAATTCAACACCTTACCCTAAGCCAGTGTATTACTCACTAGGAGATCTCTTAATCTGGTGATTTTCACCCTTACAGACCGCATTTTATAAGGGCTTATTTTTAGGGTGTTTTGGGGAAGTGGAGAGAGGTTGTTAAAATGGTTATAAGCATATAACAAAATGATATTGTACTAGGATGTTAGTTGTGTTAATGGGCGTTATAAATGCACCACTGGTACGACCACTGAATAAATCCAACTGGTCTAATCTGTTATAGCTCACATATCTGTATAATGGGAACCATCAACAGGACGACAGCAGTCTCCTACCGAGTTGATATGTTCTTTAACAATTAGGTATGTGAAAACAGATAGGCACTTAGTGTGCAATCTTATCAACGATTCGAGGTGTTCGCAATATCACGCTAGGCATTATGTATATGCTAGGCACTGTACGCACTGTGTGATTGAGGGGTGAACTTGATAGATGAGGTGTAAAGCTAAGTATTAAAGGTTATCTGCTAGAGCATACCTATACAGGGGCGAACATAAGCCCTACCCTCAAGCTACTAGACAGGGTGCAGATCTGATACGTCAGCAGACTATCGCAAAGCAAATCCTAGTTAATCATCACACTGTCTAGTGGTTATCTCTAAGCATCTCAAGGGGTGTTTAGACATAACTATAAACAAGGGGTAATAATTATGAATTTTACAAAAGCAATGAAACAACAGTTCTTCCTTGAGAAAAAGGAACACGGTGGCAAAGGTGATTGTTCTGTTAAGTGTGTGTCTATTGTCTGCGATGTTCCTTATATGGTGGCACATAAGGCACTACAACAAGAGGGCAGAATACTAGGCAAAGGTGCAACATACTTTCAAATCAGACAAGCAATTACAGCACTAGGATATGATTTGGAAGATGTCGAGGTGGAAGCTAAAACCATGACAACACTGGATAGAGACAGACAGGTTCAAAAGGGATACTTCTACGCACTTTTAAGGGGTCACATTGCAAGCGTAGTTAATGGCAAAATTGAGGATTGGTCACAGGGGCGCAGACACAAGATTATAGAAGTGTGCAAGGTAACACCTGCTGTATCAAGAAAAGAACGTAAGCAACGTATTAAAGCAATTATGGGGGCATAAGCCCCTAAAGGAGAAATAAAATGAGATTATATGACGTATGCAATGACTATTCACTATGTGACAAGGTTAGTGATAAATCTATAGAGGNATCAAAAACAAAAGATTACAAGTGGGTTAAAAGTTTCTATCTAGGACACCCAATTATTTTGGGGTGGCATAAGGAATACGAAGAATTACACTATGTTAAATCTGAAGATAATGTGAATTTAACTGGTAACTTTATTCCTTGGGATTAGTTCATTAATCTAGGGCATTGGTTGCAGTGTCCTATCTAATGCACTACCGCATTAACATTATTTGGAGTAATACATTATGTTATATCAAACACTAACAACATTTGAAATGGTCGATCATTTAACTAGTGACGAGTTTGCTAATTGGAGCAGCCAAGGGGCTGAAGCACTTATTGAATATCTAGAAGAGTTATCAGATGACATAGGTGAAAATATTGAGTTCAATCGTATTGATTTACGTTGTGAGTATTCAGAATATAAGAACTTGGAAGAGTTGAAAGAAGAATATTCCCATAGTGATTTAGATGAGATTATGAGCAATGTGGTTGCTATGGGTAAATCATTTGTAATTGTAAGACAATTTTAAGGGGTGTAATTATGTTATTTAATATTGAACAAAATTTAGCTACGGCAATAATAAACGACGACTATACGGGTTTAGATGATAATGAGATTAAACTTGTAGAGGTTTTTACTAAAGATGTGGGACTATTAACGGTTTATTGCTATGCAGTAGAGTTTTCAAAATGTGAGCTAACAGGGATAATGTCTGATTGTGTTGTATTATCAAACGATTTGGACGACTAACTAATGAGTGGGGAACAATTTAGGCACTGCTTGCCAGTGTCTATCCTGTTATCTATTTATAAAAAACAAGTGGAGTATTAAACATGATAGTTTTTAACGGTATGAAGTACGCAAAGAATGACAAAGAATTTACAGATAGTTTATTTGTTAGTGGTGGTACATGTAATGGATTTTATAAGAAGTATAAGCGAGGTATACGCTTGTATAATCTGCAACGTGAACTAATAGCATTCATCGTTAATAATGGCTATTCAGAACGGTTTATAGTTAGCGCAAGAATGACTGAAAATAATAAGCCGAGATATATGTATTCTACTATGGATCAAGATGAAGCATATCTTGGTCTTGATAAGCTTGGTTATATGGACAAGATAAACGAATGTGAAAGAGTAGTGGAGGAGTATTTATAATGAATACATTAATCGCAAAGGTTTTTGACTTGGCTGACTGGTATGGCTTATATGGTTCTGTAAATGATGATTCTCTTAAATGTTCTATGGAACGTGGTGAAGCACCTGAGTATATTGCAGGGTGTTTCACTGACCAAGATGGCGGAGAAGCACCTGACGAATTCTATACAGCTGTTTTGGAGTTATTCGAGGAGTATTTAAAATGAATAAGATGTTAAAAGTTTTGGGTGGTTGGTTGCTAATCGGCTTCCTGTGTTGGAGTCCTTTTGTATGGTGGGTGTTGTATGTGTAGTGTAGAGAAGCTCCATAAGGTATGGACAGATTATTGTGATGCGTTCCCACATAATAGGATAGGTATTGACGTAGTTTATAAGACGTTAACAGGTGGTCAAGATGTTATACGCTACCAGCTCACCCGTACGAGCGGAAAAGTAATAACTAAGCCCCTAACTAGGGGTAGTGTAATTAGACGGCTTACAAAGGCAATCAGTAGCAATGAGGGTATACAATGAGTGTTTATGAGATAGTTAAAATTGCGTTTTTAGTGAGTGTTGCTAGTTTAGTTGCAACTATTATGTTTATTTATGTAGATGATGAGGATCAAAACGATGATGATTAATATGGACACAGTGAAACTAGAAGATATTTTAAAAGCTATACATGATGACGGCTCATACAATGACGATGGTGACTGGTGGACTAGCTTCACGGATAAGAACGGGAACGTGTACGATATAAACGTATACGATGATGAGTTTACAGACATTAAAAGTGATGAGGTTTGCATAGCTGTCTATAGTGTTGATACTAAAACCTTAGAGACTGACTACAGTGATAATGTATCATTCATATTAAATAAAAGTGACTTGGAGAATAAAGAAGATGATGAATAATACACAGAAACTATTGGACGTGCTGAACAAGCACAGAGTTACCACAGCTGATGCAATACTAGCCTTAAAAGAAGCATATCACATAAGCAGTTGTGCTTTAATTGTACAGCTAGAATTGAATATAGATGACTTAGACAAGGACATTGTTAAGGATGAGATAAAGACAGCCTTGGACATTAGAAACTTTACACAACGAGCTTACCTAAGCTTACAACGTCAAGACTGGTCTTTTATTCCTGATGATGTTATTCAGCATATAGATACAATGATTAAGGTTAGCAAGGACAAGGAGAGAGGCAATGCGTAGAGATATTACATTCACTTTAGAGATTGAAAGCCTAGTCCTTACAATAGAGATGGAGGGGTTTTATAACGAGGGCAAATACTCTGGTATGCCTGAGGACTGTTACCCTCCTGAGGGAGAGGTGGAAGACTGGAGCATAGTTAAGGTAGAGCTAGACCATGACTGCACTCACATTGATATAACTGATGCTGTATTAATAGCAAAGCTAGACAAGATGCACGAGGACTATATATTAGATGAGTGTATGAGTAGGTTGTGTTAGCTGTAAAAGCTCTTAGGAGTGCTTCTAGTAGTACTCCTAAGCAACTCCTTGAAGGCTACTTAACTACTCTCTCTTTCTCTTAAAGCAGACAGAGATAAGAGAGTGCTTTCTAGAGAGTACTTACTAGAAGAGCTTTTAAAATAGCATATTTTTCTGCAGAAGTAAATAGGATGAGGAAAGTTTCTTTTAATATTTCCTTTATTCTTTTCTGCATATATTATTTATACCCCATTTATGAGGAATTACGATGAGAAAACATGAAGAAGTAATTAGAGCATGGCTAGATGGCAAAACCATTCAAAGATATAACGCATTTGATGATGTTTGGGTTAGCTCAGTAAACC
>P_2C_Liq_1_UnCtyDRAFT_1000902_pt1 | contig 11919 bp, 10 predicted proteins | sample Pon2CUnioCityCA_2_FD_10234 | JGI IMG/M metagenome (IMG submission 10234)
TTATATTAAAGATTCAGATGGAAATGGTATTGATGATCCTTATAAATGGAATTTTGCCTTGGTAATTGCTTGGTCCGCACATTTAGATTCAACTTTAGATAGTTTTATTAATATTTCTCCAAATACCATAGGTAATGTAGATATAACTAGCTATCCTTCTACTTTTACCGAGTATAAAAGTTTTTATGACTTTACAAATGGTGGCGATTTAGGAAAAGGACATCCTTTAAATCCAGTTACGCAGCTACCGTATGCAAATAATATTGTTAAAAAAGGAGATTATGCGAGAGTTTTAGCTGAATTCTGGGCAGATGGTCCAGACTCTGAAACACCTCCTGGCCATTGGTTTACAATTCTTAACTATGTAAGTGATCATCCGCTTGCTAAAAAAACATTTGGAGAGAGTACTATTGAGCTTTCTGCTTTAGAGTGGGATGTAAAAAGTTATTTGGCACTTGGTGGTGCTATGCATGATGCAGCTATAAATACTTGGGGTATAAAAGGATATTTCGATTATATAAGACCAATTTCTGCAATTCGATATATGGCCTCTAAAGGTCAAAGTACGCGTATTGATTTACCGAATTTTCATTCTCATGGTTTACCATTAATTGAAGGATTAATCGAAATCATTGAAAATGGTGATGAATTGGCTGGATTTGACAATAGAAATCTTGGAAAAATAAAAGTGAAGTCTTGGAAAGGACCCGATTTTATTAACAACCCCGAAACAGATTTAGCTGGTGTAGATTGGATTTTGGCAACAAATTGGTGGCCTTATCAAAGACCGTCTTTTGTTACACCTCCATTTGCTGGTTACATTTCTGGTCATTCAACTTTTTCAAGAGCTGCAGCAGAAATATTAACTTTAATTACAAATAACGCCTTTTTTCCAGGTGGCTTGGGTAGTTTTGATGTTATAAAAAATGATTTTTTAGTCTTTGAAGAAGGCCCCTCTGAGAACTTAACATTGCAATGGGCTACCTATAGAGATGCCTCAGATCAAACGAGTTTGTCAAGAATTTGGGGTGGTATTCATCCTCCTATAGATGATATTAGAGGTAGAATAATTGGCGATAAAATTGGTAAAGAAGCCTTTAATTATGCGAACACCTTTTTTAATGGTTTACTTAATGACAACACTACAAGTTATTTTAAAATATATCCAAACCCTTCTGCGTTAGATATCAACATAAATACAGATTATAAAAACGAATTTAACATAACAATTTGTAACGTTTTAGGTGAGAAAGTTTTAACTACAAAAAATATGTACGCAACAAAAAATTTAGATATTTCAAAGTTAAAACCAGGAATATATTTTTTAAGAATTAGCAATATTGCTGATTTAGTTTTAACTACAAAAAAATTTATAAAACTGTAATCTTTAATCAGTATCTTCTAAAATAAAAAAGTCATTCACAGAAATACTAAAAACGGCTGATAATTTTAAAGCCAAAACAGTCGATGGAACATACCTATTTTTCTCGATAGAATTTATAGTTTGTCTAGAAACACCTATTTTTTTTGCCAAATCATCTTGTGTAAGATTTAAAATTGCACGCTGTACTTTTAGTGTATTTTTCATCTTATTTATGCATTCTTTTGAGTTGCCAAAAAAACATCAACTGAACTATTAACATAAAAAATAATACTTGAAAATAACTGAATCCTTGTAATTCATTTTCTTGATGTAACAAAGTGGCTACACCATAATTAATTAAAGGTTGTCCTAAAGAATACACAATTGCCATAATAAAAGCCAACCTATAAGATTGAGCTCTTAAACTATCTATAAACTCATCTTCTATTTTTTCTTTTGATAGAGATATTACCAATAAACCAATTAACAGCATTCCATGTAAAATGGGTCTAATCCATTCAGAATCTTCAATATATTTTCTACCTATCATTAAAATAAAAGCTCCAATTGCAATTATAAATCCTATTTTTTTAAATTGATTTGACAGTTGAAATCTATTCATTTTTTCTAAATGATTTCTTTCTCTTTCACAAATTGATTGTTTTGACATCTTTTTTATTTTACAATTAGACAAGTTTATTTTATATAATGACAAATATACTTTACATTTTTAAAATAAACAAATATTTTTATTACATTTATATACTCAACTAACTAAACATTTTATTCATGGGAACAAAAACAAAACCGTCAACTAAATTTTGGGTAATTGCTGTTTTAGCAATCATTTGGAATATTATGGGTGCAATGTCATATTTAGGTCAAGCTTATATGACAGAAGATATGCGTAAATTAATTCCGGAAGACCAATTAGCAATTATAGAAAACGCCCCTGCTTGGGCTGTAGCAGCTTTTGCAATAGCCGTTTGGATAGGTTTACTTTCGAGCATACTTTTAGTTCTTCGCAAAAAAGTAGCAAAAATAGGTTTTATCATTTCTTTTTTTGGCATTTTAGTGCAATTAATTTACAACTTTGCTATAGCTGATGCTTATAGTGTTTACGGTAACTCTGGTTTAATTATACCTATTTTAACTGTTGTTATTGGCTTTTATTTAATAGGACATTCACAAAGATGTATAAAAGCAGGTTTGTTAACTTAAGACTAAAATAAGAGAAGTTGTATTTTTACAATTTCTCTTATTCATACAAAGCCGCCAAAAACTCAGCAACGCAGGCAGGCTTTTCTTGTCCTTTAATTTCTATTTTACACAAAAATGTAATTTTAATTCCCTTATTAGACATGTCTTCAATTTCTTTAACAGTGGTATGCATTCGTAATTCACTATTTACAGGCACAGGATTAGGAAAACGCACTTTATTTAAACCATAATTTAAGCCCATTTTTACACTTTTAATTACAAAAGCTTCTTCTAACATTCTAGAAATCATTGCAACAGACATAAAACCGTGAGCAACTGTAGTTTTAAACGGACTTTCTTTTGAGGCGCGTTCCTCATCAATATGTATCCATTGCTTGTCTAAAGTAGCATTAGCAAAATCATTTATCATTTCTTGAGTAATTGTATACCAATTACCAACAGACAATTCTTTTCCTTTCATCAATTTAAAATCTGCAAAACTTGTAAATTCAATTGGTTTCATAATCTATATATTTTAACTTTTTATTATTTATAATCCTGTTTCAATTCCTTAAATTAGACAAATTTTTTAAACCATGAGACCAATCTTACTATTAATTGCATTTTTATCACTTTCAATACAAGGTCAAACCAATAATCCACAATGGATGAGGCATTCGGCCATTTCTCCAGATGGCACCCAAATTGCTTTCACCTATAAAGGAGACTTATACAAAGTTAACGTAAATGGCGGTACTGCCACACAACTTACCTATCACAGTGCGCATGATTTTAAAGCGGTTTGGAGCAAAGACGGTTCTAAAATCGCCTTCGCATCAAACAGGTATGGAAATTTTGACATTTTTGTAATGAATTCAGAAGGTGGAACTGCAACAAGACTAACGTTTCACTCTAATGACGAACATCCTTATACCTTTACAACAGACGATAACAATGTTGTTTTTGGAGCGTTAAGACAAGATGATGTAAATCATAGACAATATCCACATAGATCGCAATCTGAATTATATCGTGTTCCTGTAAATTCGGGGAGAGTTGCTCAAATATTTACATTTCCAGCTGAATATGTACAATATGCTAAAGANGGAAAATCGATGTTATATCATGATAAAAAAGGAGGTGAAAACGAATGGAGAAAACACCATACTTCTGCTATAGCTAGAGATATTTGGCACTATGACGCAACCACAGATACACATAAAATGATAACTTCTCATATTGCAGAAGACAGACATCCTTTTTTTAGCGAAGACGAAAAAAGCATGTATTATTTAAGTGAACGAAGTGGTACTTATAATGTACACAAAATGTCTTTAGAAGATAATACAGATGAAAAATTAACGAATTTTAATCTACATCCAGTTCGATTTTTAAGTGTTGCTAATGGTGTAATTTCTTTTGGGTATGATGGTGAAATTTATGCGATGAAAGAAGGTCAAGAACCAAAAAAAATAGCGATACAAATCATTACTCAAGACAAAGAAAACCCTGAAAAATTTATTTCTGTAAATGGCGGAATTAATGAAATGTCGGTGTCACCAAATGGAAAGGAAATTGCCTTTATTGCAAGAGGCGAAGTTTTTGTAACTTCTGTAGATAAATCGTTCACCAAAAGATTAACAAATACTCCAGAAAACGAACGTTTTGTTGCTTGGGATCCTAAAGGTGAATCTGTAATTTATAGCAGCGAAAGAAATGGAAAATGGAGTGTTTTTAAAACCGAAAAAATTAGAAAAGAAGAACCTTTTTTCTATGCGGCTACCTTGGTAAAAGAAACCCCTTTAATCAGTAATAAACAAGACAATTACTTGGCTGAATATTCTCCTGATGGCAAAAAAATTGCATTTATTGAAGGTAGAAGAACTTTAAAAATAATAGATGTAGCTACAAATAAAGAAACCACCTTGTTAACGCCAAAAGACTTATTCCACATGCGAGATGGTGATCAGTATTTTACTTGGAGTCCTGATAGTAAATGGTTATTAGTAGAATGGGGCAAAACATTAAGCAATAGCGAAGTATTGTTAATGGCTGCAGATGGTTCTAAAANAATCAATTTAAATGAAAGTGGCTATTACGATTATTCTCCAAAATGGGTAAATGGGGGGAAACAAATGATATGGTTTAGTAACAGAAATGGTTTAAAATCGTACGCAACTAGTGGTCGTTCACAGTCCGATGTTTACGCAATGTTCTTTGCACAAAATGCCTGGGATGAATTTAATTTAAGTGATGAAGATTACAAGTTAATGCAAGCCATTCAAGCCGATGAAAAAAAGGCTAAAGAAAAAGACAACAAAGAAGATACAAAAGGCAAAAAAGATACAAAGTCTGATGATAAAAAGAAAGACGATATAAAATCTTTAGAATTCGATTGGGATAATATGAAGGATAGAACCAAAAGGTTAACTATTCATTCCTCGAATTTAGGAGACGCTGTTTTATCTAAAAAAGGTGATTTCTTGTATTATTTGGCAAGTTTTGAAGGTAGAGCTAATCTTTGGAGTACAAATTTACGAACCAAAGAAACCAAAATGTTAATGCCTTTAAACACACGTTCAGGTAGCTTACAATGGGACAAAGAAATGAAAAACCTGTATCTGTTAAGTAGTGGTAAAATTACAAAACTAAATCCTGATAATAAAAAAAGTAAAGGAGTTGCCATAAAAGGAGAAATTTTATTAGATGAACATGCAGAAAGAAGAGCAATGTTCGATCATGTTTGGATTCGTACCAATGCCATTTTTTATGAGCCAACTTTTCACGGTATCGATTGGAATAAAATGAAAGACGAGTATCAAAAATATTTGCCACATATTGCAAACGGATATGAATTTTCTGAAATGCTCTCTGAAATGTTAGGCGAGTTAAACGTGTCTCATTCTGGAGCTCGATATAGTGGCAGTACTATAGATAATGAAGACGCTACTGCATCTTTAGGTATTTTTATGAATTATAACTTTAAAGATGATGGTATTTTAATTGATGAAATTATTTCTGGAGGTCCTTTAGACAAAGCGAAATTCAAGATTCAAAAAGGAGATATTATCCAAAAAATAGATGGAGTTACTATTGACAAAAACGAAGATTTGGCGAAATACTTCAATAGAAAAGCCGGTAAATTTATGTTATTAGAGGTTTTAAATCCTAAAACAAAAATATCACAAAGTATCACTGTAAAACCAATTTCCTTGCGAGAAGAAAGTGGGTTATTATATGATAGATGGGTTAAAATCAATGAAAAAGAAGTTGAAAAAGAAAGTAATGGACAATTAGGTTATGTACATATTCCTGGTATGGGAGATGGTCCTTACAGAAGTATTTACCAAGATATGATGGGTAAATATTTTGATAAAAAGGCAGTTATTATTGATACTCGTTTTAATGGTGGTGGAGATTTAGTAGCAGATTTGGCAATGTTTTTTACAGGCGTTCCTTTTATAACCTATGCTACAGAGGCCAAAGTTGTGGGTGGCGAGCCTACCTCTAGATGGACAAAACCAACCTTATCTATTTTTAACGAAAGTATGTATTCTGATGGACATTGTTATGCACAGGGATATACCGATTTAAAAATAGGAAAATCAGTAGGAATGCCAGTTCCTGGCACCTGTAGTTTTGCGGGCTGGGAAGGTTTACCTAACGGAGCTAGATGGGGAGTTGTACCTGTAAGTGCAAAGAATAAAGTGGGTGAATGGATGGAAAATAATCAAACAGAACCAACCATAAAAGTAAAAAATATGCCTGGTAAAATTGACAATGGAATTGACGAACAATTAATGCGTTCTATAAGAGAGTTGTTAAAAGAGGTGAAATAAACAGGTATTTTAAGACGCGACCTTGCGTTTTATAGTGTATATAAAAAGGGCAATAAAAATTATAATTTTTTATTGCCCTTTTTTTACTTTTCACTATTTATTTAATTTTTTAGTCAAATCAGCATATTATAACCTGTAAAAGTTATATCGAACTCAGGTAATTATAAGATGTCACATCAAGTGAATTTCTTTTTTAAAAAATGATGTATTGAAATATTGAAATTTATATTCTTCTATATGGGTAAAAAAAGTTCTCGATACCATTTTTCTTCGAATGTTAAAAATTTACATCGCTCAAAGGTTTTTGAAAACCGGATTTGAAAAAACAAAAAAGACCTCACAGAAGATAACATTTAACCAAGTTTAGCAAAAGCAACCCAAAAGTTCTCATTTTTAAAACGTACTACACCTCAAAAAAACCAGTTGTCCCTCCTACCCAAGTTTTGTCTTTGTTGTATTTAACACCAACCATTTCGCCTTTACTCATACGAACTAAATTGCTTACAATTTCTGTTTTATCGGTTTTAGAATTGTGCAATAACATCATTCTAACCTCACACTTTGCTGGCACATCTATTGTTTCTATAATTGGTGCGTAGGCTACTTTTTCTTGCAATAAATAGCCCGATTTATTGTCAATGGCCTCAATCATTGCCCTGGTAACATGAATCTCAACTCCTGCTCCTGCAAAAGAATACAAAGGTTTTAAAACATAATTTTCTAAATCTTCTGGAATGGTTTCTAACTGATCTAAATAGTATGATTTTGGTACAAATTCGCCTTTTAACAAGGGCATCGTGTACTTGCTAATTCTGTAAAACCAATTGGGATGACCAATCCACGTAACATCAACTTCATCTAAAAAACCGAATTCTCTTTGTACATCTTCTCGTTGAAATAATTCATCAAAAATAATACGATTATAAATTTTTAAGATTTTCACTTCATTGCCTTGATCATCGATATAAAAAAGTGCTTTGTTTTTTTTGATCACTTTAGAAATGCATAAAACCTTGATTCCTAATGCTTTTTCTGTAGCATAAAAATCGACAGCTGTTGCTTGTTTATCGGGTTCTATTTCTAAAAGAATTACTTGTTTTGGGTTGGTATCTCCTACAATTTCTTGACGTAACAAGGCTATATAATCTTCATTTGTAGCTCCATTAATATGTTGGGAATATTCTTCTGGAATTACATTTCCGAAATGTTTACGATACATTTTTCCTAATAGTTCTTGAAAGAAATATAATGATGGAAAACCTTGTAATTCGATTAATTTCGGTACTAAATTACCTTCATCATCTTTACAAATACCAAAATCTAATTGAATAAATTTTGATACATTATCTTCATTAGGTACAATTGTATTTGGGTCAAAAAATGCACCTTGCGTTAATTCTTTAAAATTATCTTGGTTGATTACTTTCATAACGTCGTTACAAGCAGCAATCAATTTCATCTTTAAATCTTTTGGAATAAAAAGAGGAGTTTCAGCAATTTTAAAAGGTGGTTTATGATTATACTCACGATAAATATCATTTAAAAAAGCTTGATATTTTTCGTCAGAAAATGCTGAATTATATAATTGCCTTTTACTTTGTATCATACTAGCATTAAGATAAAATTGGTTGTTTTACGTTACGAATGGCTTGACGAATAAATCTTGGTAGAATTGTTGTGTACGTTTTTAACAGTTTTTCTGGATCATCCATTCTTTGCATCATTTCGTTATATATTTCTTCGCCAAAACTTTCTATAACTACTTTTTTATTTTCTGGTAAAGAAAAATAGGCCTCCATACTTACAGGATCTGCTTCTGGATGAAATTGTGTTCCTACAAATTCATCAGAAAAACGAACAGCCATTATTGCTCTTTCTAACTCTACATTTGTTCTAATTCTTTCGATACTTAAAATTGTTGAGCCGTGCTTTTCAAAAACTTTTAAATTGGGTTGAATTAATTGCCAATCTCTAGAGTCGACAGCATAAAAAGGATCTTCTAAACCGTCTAAAAGTTTATCATTACTTCCGCTTTTTGTTTTATGCACTCTTAAAACACCAAAAGAAGTATCTCTTCTTAATTTTAAACTTCCTAGCTTTAAATAATGACAAATGACCTGAAAAGAATAACAAATAAAAAACACATACTTTTTATGTTGTGAATTCTTATTATGATGCCACAACGTTTCCATTAATTCTAAATACGGCACTCTCCAAACCCCTTCTTCTAAGGGACTTCCTGGTCCTCCACTTGAAATATAAATATCGTGAGACGTATCAGGAATTTCACCTTTATGTCTTACATCAAAAGTTACAAAATCTACTTCTTCACTAAAAGTTTCTACAATTTCTTTAATGCAACGCAACCCCTGATTTGGAGCATTGTTGTTCATATCTAAAATGGCAACTTTTATCTTTTCTTTGTTCATTAACATAAAATACTTAAACGCCTAAAATGGTTTGTTCTGTAATGTAATCTACTACTTTTGTTAGGTCTTTGGTTTCTTCAAAAATCTTTAATTGTCGGTCTGCACCTGTTCCATTTTCTAACATTTTAAACATATATTCAACCTCTTCTCTAGAACCTAAATCATCTAAAACATCGTCTACAAAATCTACAAATTCTTGCATTAACAATTTTGTTTCTACTTCTTTTTCAAGACCAAAATCTATCATTTTGCCTTCAATTCCATAACGTCCTGCTCTCCACTTATTCTCATTAATTAAAGCTCTATGATAATTCATAAAGTTTAAATTTTGAGTTCTTAATTTGTACAATTTTGCCACTAAAGCCTGTATTAAAGCTGCAATACAGATCGTTTCATCAATAGTCATTGGAACATCGCAAATACGAACTTCTAAAGTTGGAAAAATTGGATGAATACGAATATCCCACCAAATTTTCTTCGGATTATCTATACATCTGGTTTTCACCAAAAGGTTTACATAATTTTCATACTGGGCATAATTATCGAAAATACCAGGAATTCCTGTTCTTGGAAATTTATCAAAAACTTTAGATCTGAAAGATTTAAAACCTGTATTTCGGCCTTCCCAAAAAGGCGAATTTGTTGACAAGGCGTACAAATGTGGTAAAAAATAACGCATCGCATTTACCAAATGCAATGCCATATTTTTATCTTCCATCCCTACATGCACATGCAAACCAAAAATTAAATTAGATCTCGCTGTATCTTGTAATTCGTTTACAATTTCATCGTATCTCGGGTTTGGCGTAATCAATTGCGTTTCCCATTTCGAAAATGGGTGTGTACCAGCTGCACCAATTTTAAAACCTAAATCTTGTGCCGTATTAGATATTGATCTTCTAAGGTGTGTAACTTGCTTTCTTGCATCTTGAATATCCTCGCAAATATTTGTACCAACCTCTACAACAGCTTGATGCATTTCTGCTTTTACCTGATCATTTAATGATTTGGCTGCATTGGTTACAATTTGCTGATCATGAGAAATTAATTCTCTTGTTACAGGATCAATTACCTGATACTCCTCTTCTATGCCTAATGTAAATTTCATATGGTAACGATATTAAAACCTAAATGTATAAATAAACAGGTGATAAAAAAATTTACTTTTTAGAAGGTTTTGTTTTTGCTGTCGTTTTTTTAACGGGTGCTTTTTTTGCTACTACTTTTTTAGCAGTGGTCTTTTTAGCCACAGTTTTCTTTGCAGGCGTTTTTTTAGGTGCTGGTTTTGACCCAGCAATTTGATCTTGCACAAAACTACCCCAAGTTAAATTCATCTGCCCTTTTTTGTACTGTTTTGCTTTTTCAATGGCCATATTAGCGGCATTTTCTACAATCCATTCAAAGTTATCTGCACCAACAGAGTGTATGTCTGCATCTGGAGCAGGATTACAAAAATCAATTGCATACGGTATACCATCTTTTACTGCAAATTCTACCGTATTAAAATCGTAACCTAAAGCCTTATTTAGTTTGATACAATAATCATGCACAGTATCTAGTATTTTTTGATCTACAGGTTTGCCATCTAAAACATAACGCAAATGATGTGGATTTCTTGGTTCATATTGCATAATATGTACATTATCAGCACCTAAAACATAACATCTAAAATATTCTTTAAAGTCGATTTCTTCTTGCAACATCATTACCAAATGTTCAGTTTCTCCATGTTTTTGCCATAAATCTTCTGGATTTTCAACTCTGTAAACACTTTTCCATCCTCCTCCATCATGTGGTTTCATATACGCAGGAAAACCAATAGTACTAAACATTTTTTCCCAATCAAAAGGATATTTCATATTTCTAAAAGAATTCTCATCCGTATTAGGAGGTCTTTGAGACGTTGGTAAAATAAATGTTTTTGGCACTGGCACACCTACTTTTTCAGCCAAAGCGTTGTTAAAGAATTTTTCATCTGCACTCCACCAAAAAGGATTATTTATCACTGCAGTTCCCGTAATTGCAGCATTTTTTAAATAAGCTCTGTAAAAAGGTACATCTTGCGAAATACGATCGATAATTACAGCATATTCATCAGATTTTGCTTGTTCTACAGTATCAATTAAAACAGCTTCGGCCATCATATCTTTAATGCCTTGTGCTGCGATCTTTTCATTAACTCTATTGATAAAAGCTTGTGGAAACGTATTTTCTTGTCCGAATAAAATCCCTATTTTTTTCATTATACTATTATTTTGTAAGTTGTTTTTATGTTTAAATTGTTGATAAATAATGTGGAAACATTTCTCGCCAAATTGGCCAATCATGTTCTGCCCATTTGCGTTCATCAAACCAAAAAGGGATATTTTTATCGCTCAATATTTTCGCCAATTGTTGATTTGATTCTAGGCAAATATCCCATTCGCCTACACCTAGAATAATATTCATATTCCATAACTCTGAATGATTGTTACCAGGCAAAAAATCTACAGGATTATTGTAAAAAACATTATCATCATAATAACCATCTAAAAAAGATTTGATATCGAAAGCGCCACTTAAACTAAACATATGGCTTACTCTTTCTGGATGTTTAAATGCAAAATTAGCGGCATGATACCCTCCAAAACTAACCCCTGCTATGGCTAATTTTTGGATTCCTCTTTGGTGACAAATTGGGTTTACCACTTCGTCCATGATAAATTTATCTTACCAAACGTGATTTTTAACGCGATCTGCAGGATGAATATTTTTATCGTACCAACTCAATTCATTAATAGAATCAGGACAATAGATTTGTACCAATCCTTCTTCTAAAAACCATTTTGCAGATTCTATCAATTTAAAATCTTTACACTCGTAAAAGCGCCCACTTGTTGTTGGAAACAAAACCAAAGGATAACCTGCGTGCCCAAAAACCAACATTTCGATATCTTTATTTAATGTTGGCGAATACCATTTATGATAATCTTCTTTCAATAGTTAAAACTTAAATTATTTAGGCTTTAGTCTAATAAATATATTGTTTATTTTTGTATTATGAAAGATTCAATTTTAGCTCAAATTTCAGAATTAACTTCTGAGGAAA
>P_2C_Liq_1_UnCtyDRAFT_1000903_pt1 | contig 11915 bp, 7 predicted proteins | sample Pon2CUnioCityCA_2_FD_10234 | JGI IMG/M metagenome (IMG submission 10234)
AAAAAAAATTACCGAAAAAATTATATCAGAATATATTAAAACTAAAAAATATAAAATCATAGACAAACATGGTGGTATTTTGAGATATAGTAAAGGTTTAAAAGATAAATTTTATCATAATAAAGTTGTTGCAATTGGTGATGCAATTTCAGCAATAAACCCAAAAGGTGGGGAAGGCATAAGATATGCAATGCAAAGCGCAGAATTGGCTGTAAAATATATAGAAATCTACTTAAAAACAGGCGAAGAAAAATTTAGTGACTACAGAAAAATTTGGAGAAGAAGAAAATTATTAAAATGGAATTTAAGCGAATTTTCTGGAAGAAGAATGTATAGTAAGTATTCTGACAATCAAGTGGAGTATAGAGTCGCATTTTTTAATAAGCATTTTGATATAGAAGATATGATGGGAAGTTTATTTGATTTTAAATTGAATAAAATCTTTACAAGAATTTTTCAATATGGATATTTTAAAATTTCACTACTTTTCGATAAAAAAAAGAACTAACCAGTTTGAAGAATTTTAGACTATAAAATTTCAAGAAATTTCTTAATTTCGCATCCTTATTAGAAAAGACTAAAAATGAGCGTTAAATTTCCTGAATATAAAGGACTTGACTTACCAAAAGTTGCAGATGAAATCTTAAATTATTGGGAAGAAAATAACATCTTCGAAAAAAGTGTTACTACCAGAGAAGGTGCAAAACCTTATGTTTTTTTCGAAGGCCCACCTTCAGCAAATGGCTTACCTGGTGTTCACCACGTTTTAGCAAGAGCTATTAAAGATATTTTTCCACGTTATAAAACGATGAAAGGCTATCAAGTAAAGCGTAAAGCAGGTTGGGATACTCATGGATTGCCAATAGAATTAGGTGTTGAGAAAGAATTAGGAATTACCAAAGAAGATATTGGAAAGAAAATTTCTGTAGAAGAATACAATGCAGCTTGTAGAAAAGCGGTTATGCGTTATACAGATATTTGGAATGATTTAACCCAGAAAATGGGCTATTGGGTAGATATGGATGATCCATATATTACTTATGAACCCAAATATATGGAATCTGTATGGTGGTTATTAAAGCAGATTTACAACAAGGAATTGTTATACAAAGGATATACCATTCAGCCATACTCGCCAAAAGCAGGTACTGGTTTAAGTTCTCATGAGTTAAATCAACCAGGAACATACCAAGATGTTACAGACACCACAATTGTAGCACAATTCAAAGCTATTGAAAACACATTACCAGATTTCTTAAAAACGTTCGATAACCTTAATTTTATTGCTTGGACAACTACTCCTTGGACTTTGCCAAGTAATACAGCGTTAACTGTTGGGCCAAAAATAGATTATGTAGTTGTTGCAACTTATAATCAATATACATTTGAGCCAATTCACGTTATTTTAGCAAAGAATTTAGTAGGCAAACAATTTGCAGGAAAAAATAATGTACAAACAGAATCTGTAGAAGAATTAAAAGCTTACAATAAAGGCGATAAAAAAATCCCATATTTAATTGTAGCAGAATGTAAAGGAACAGATTTAGTTGGGATAAAATACGAGCAATTACTAGATTATGTATTGCCAAATGATAATCCGCAAGATGCATTTAGAGTAATTTCGGGCGATTTTGTAACTACAGAAGACGGAACAGGTATTGTACATACCGCACCAACTTTTGGAGCAGATGATGCTTTGGTTGCCAAACAAGCAACACCAGAAATTCCGCCAATGTTGGTAAAAGATGAGAATGATAATTTAGTTCCGTTAGTAGATTTACAAGGTAAATTTAGACCAGAAGTTACCGAATTTGCAGGTAAATATGTAAAAAACGAATATTATGCTGATGGTGAAGCTCCAGATAAATCTGTTGATGTAGAAATTGCCATCAAATTAAAAATAGAAAATAAAGCCTTTAAGGTAGAAAAATACAAGCACAGTTATCCAAATTGTTGGAGAACAGACAAACCAATTTTGTATTATCCATTAGATTCTTGGTTTATCAAAGTAACTGATGTAAAAGATAAAATGCATAGTTTAAACAAAACCATCAACTGGAAACCAAAATCAACTGGTGAAGGTCGTTTTGGAAATTGGTTGGCAAATGCAAACGATTGGAACTTATCGCGTTCTCGTTATTGGGGAATTCCATTACCAATCTGGAGAACTGAAGATGGTAAAGAACAAATCTGTATCGGTTCTGTAGAAGAATTGAAAATAGAAATGCAAAAAGCTGTTGAAGCTGGTATTTTAGAAGCGGATATTTTTGCTGATTTTCAAGTAGGCGATAACTCAGAAGAAAACTATGCAAAGATTGATTTGCATAAAAATATAGTTGATAAAATTACATTAGTTTCACCATCAGGACAACCAATGAAACGCGAAAGCGATTTAATAGATGTTTGGTTTGATTCTGGTTCTATGCCTTATGCACAATGGCATTATCCATTTGAAAACAAAGAAAAAATAGATGGAAACACTTCTTATCCAGCAGATTTTATTGCTGAAGGTGTAGACCAAACACGTGGTTGGTTTTATACATTACACGCAATTGCAACAATGGTTTTTGATTCTGTTGCGTATAAAAATGTGGTTTCAAACGGATTGGTGCTAGATAAAAACGGACAGAAAATGTCCAAACGTCTAGGGAATGCAGTAGACCCTTTTGAAACTTTAGGAAAATACGGTGCAGATGCTACACGTTGGTACATGATTGGAAATGCAAATCCTTGGGACAACTTAAAATTTGATGTAGATGGAATAGAAGAAGTAAAACGTAAGTTCTTTGGTACCTTATACAACACCTATTCATTCTTTTCTTTATATACAAATATTGATGGTTTTGCTTATAATGAAGCAGATATACCTCTAGCTGAAAGACCAGAATTAGACAGATGGATTTTATCAGAATTACATACTTTAACCAATAAAGTGGATAAATTCTACGCAGATTATGAGCCAACAAGGGCTGCAAGAGCAATATCAGATTTTACACAAGAATATTTAAGTAATTGGTATGTACGTTTAAGTAGAAGACGTTTTTGGAAAGGCGATTATCAAGCAGATAAAATTTCTGCCTACCAAACGTTATATACTTGTATGTTAACTATCGCAAAACTAGGTGCACCAATTGCTCCATTTTTTATGGATAGATTGTACCAAGATTTAAACTCTGTTACAAAACAAGAAACTTCAGAAAGTATTCACTTATCAGAATTTCCAAAGTTTGAGGCGTCTTTTGTAGACAAAAGCTTAGAGCGTAAAATGGAGAATGCACAAATTATATCATCTTTAGTATTATCATTAAGAGCTAAAGAAAAGATAAAAGTGCGTCAACCACTGCAAAAAATTATGATTCCTGTTGATAATGAACAACAAAAGGAAGAAATTTTAGCAGTTGCTAATTTAATTAAGCACGAGGTAAATATTAAAGAAATTCAGTTGATGGAAGATGCTTCTGATATTTTAATCAAGCAAATAAAACCCAATTTTAAGGCTCTTGGACCAAAATTTGGAAAAGAGATGCGTTTTATTGCAGCAGCTGTTGGTAAGTTTACTCAAGAAGATATTAACAAAATTGAAAAAGTTGGCAACATTGCGCTTGACATTAATGGAAAAAACATTATTTTAGAACGCGCAGATGTAGAAATATCATCAAAAGATATTGAAGGCTGGTTAGTAGCCAATGAGGGCTCGTTAACAGTAGCTTTAGATGTTACAATTACAGAAGATTTACGTAAAGAAGGAGTTGCTAGAGAATTGGTAAATAGAATTCAAAATGCACGTAAAGACAGTGGTTTAGAAGTAACAGATAGAATTAAGTTAACAATCTTAAATTATGAAAACTTAGAGCAATCTATTATTGATAATAAAGAATACATTATGAGCGAAACATTAACCAAAGATTTGGTTTTTGTAGATGAGTTAACTAATGGTACAGAGATTGAGTTTGATACCATTAAAAGTAGAATATTAATAGAAAAAATGTAAGATTATGTCAGATATCAAAGTAAAATACTCAGAAGAAGACTTACAAGAGTTTAAAGCAATTATCGACAAAAAAATAGCAAGAGCAGAAGAAGATTTAGCTTTGCTAAGAGCTGCATATAAAAATGATGCAAACAATGGTACAGATGATACTTCACCATCATTCAAATCTTTTGATGAAGGTTCTGATGTAATGAATAAAGAAGCAAATGTGCAGTTGGCAATTCGTCAAGAGAAATTTATTAGAGACTTAAAAAATGCCTTGTTACGTATAGAAAATGGTACGTATGGTGTTTGTAGAGTTACTGGTAAATTAATCCAGAAAGAACGTTTAAAATTAGTTCCTCATGCAACGTTAAGTATAGAAGCTAAGCGTAAACAATAAGGATCTTTTAGTTTTAAAAACTTACTAAAAAAGGCTTTCAAGTTAATTTAACATTACTTGAAAGCCTTTTTTAATCTCTTTTAATTATCTTATTTTTGTAATTATGAAAAAGATAGTTGTTTTCCTCTTATTTTTAATCTTTGTGGTGTTTTTCTTGGTGATAAATAATCAAAATGAACTCACTATTCAACAACAACATTCTAATTACATAAAAAATCACCCATTACAAAGTAACTTACAACTATCAAAACAAGAAAGAATAGCAGCTGGTGTTCCACCAAACAAATATTTAGAGCAGTTGTACTTGCTACAAATTAATCCATACACTGGTAGAACGCACCCAGAAAATATTTATAAAGTTCAACAAGAACTAAAAGTAAAAAAGCAATTTCTACAAAGAACCCCAGGAGATGCAATTGATAACCAATGGGTAGAAAGAGGACCAAATAATGTTGGGGGTAGAACACGAGTAGTACTGTTTGATCCAAATGACGCAACTCATAAACGTGTTTTTGCAGGAGGAGTAAGTGGAGGGCTTTGGGTAAATAATGACATTACTGATGCTAATTCTTCTTGGACAAGAGTGGGTATTGATGAAAATTTGTCCGTTACTTGTATGGCTGTAGACCCTAATAACTCTCAAATTATGTATTTAGGTACAGGCGAATTGTACCAACCACAGCATGCTTTAGGAAATGGAATTTGGAAATCTACAGATGGTGGTGTTACATGGAATAATATTTATAAAATAGATGGAACAACCGTTTTTTCTGGATCAATAGAAGTACCAGGTGCTTATTTTATGACAGATATTATAGTTAGAGATAAAGATGGTAGTGCTTCAACTACAAACGACTCTGAAGTTTTTGCTGCCATTGGTGGTAGTTTTTATAGCTCTAACCCTGTAGATACTTATGTAGGCAGAAATGACTATGGAATTTATAAATCTACGGATCAAGGGGCAAATTGGTCAAAAATCACATTAGATGTTAATGGTAATAGTGTGGCTCCTAATGATTTTGAATTATCAACAGATAATACACTTTGGCTGAGTACAACAAGAAATATCTATGGAGATGGAGGAGGGCGTATTTATAGCAGTACAGATGGCACATCATTTTCTTTAAAACACAGCATAACAAATGGAAGAAGAACAGAAATTGCAGTTTCTAAAACTAATGCAAATACTATTTATGTTTTAGGAGAAGTTGGAACACTAAGTGGCTCTAATGCAATAGCTCCTTTTATATCCATTTTAAAAACTGAAGATGCTTTTACAACTTCCCCAACAGCAGTGCCTCTTCCCAATGATGCTACTCCCAATATTTCTGCTAACGATTTTACAAGAAGACAAGCATTTTATAACTTAATAATAGAAGTAGATCCAAATAACGATGCCATTCTATATGTAGGAGGCATTAATTTATTTAGAAGTAGTAATAGTGGGGGGTCTTGGAATCAAATCTCTAAAAACGCTAAAACAATTACATTATCTGGAATTACAGTTCCTTATGTTCATCCAGATCAACATAGTTGGGCATTTCACCCAACAAATTCTAATATTGCTGTTATTGGTAATGATGGAGGTGTTTTTTATGCATCCTCATTATCTGCTGCATCTAATAACTTAACTGCCATAGAAGAAAGAACTAAAGATTACATTACAACACAATATTACTATGCTGCCATTAGCCAAACGATTAGCCCAGAATATATTGTTGGGGGTACACAAGACAATGGTGTGTTATTCTTTAATGAAGCTACTAATAATATAAATGAAGCAGTCATCCCTTTAACAGGTGATGGAGGGCATTGTTTTATAGACAAAGATGGTGGTTATATGATTGTTTCTAAATTGTATAATAACATTTATCGTTATAATTTACCTTATACAGGCACAGGAGTTACAATAGCATCTGATAATAATACAGGCCGATTTTTAAATGCTAGAGCTTTAGACGATAATTTAAATATTTTATATTCAAATGGAGATGACCACTTGGCAAGATTTACAGATATAACTACAAATTCACCTATTAGGGTTAATATAACAGACCCACTTATTAGTAATATTTCTGCCATAAAAGTATCACCATTTACAACTACTTCCTCTAAAGTTTTTATAGGAACAAGAGCGGGTAAAGTAATTAAAATTGAAAATGCAGATACAGCTAGCCAAACTATTACAGACATATCATCAAGCTCTTTTTTAGGAAACATTTCTTCGATAGAATTTGGTGAAACAGAAGATGAAATTATGGTTACTTTTTATAATTTCGGAGTAGATAGTATTTGGTTTACAGATGATGGAGGAACAACTTGGCAAAATAAAGAAGGAGATTTTCCTGATATAAATGTAAGATGTATTTTAATGAATCCTTTAAATACAAATGAAGTTATTATTGGTACAGAGTTAGGAGTTTGGTATAGTTCAAATTTTAAAGATGCCTCTCCAGCCTGGAATCATTCTTATAATGGAATGTCTGATGCTACAGTAACTTCTTTCAGTTTAAGAACTATAGATAATACAGTTTTGGCATCAACTTTTGGTAGAGGTCTTTTTACAGGAAAATTTAAAGTAAAAAGTTTAACTACTTGGACAGGAGCTATAGATACAGATTGGGCAAAATCTGGAAATTGGTCTAATGGAGTTCCTGCTACAAATATTGATGTGAAAATTCCGGAAACTACCNATCAACCAGAAATAAGCACAACAGTCATACTTGCAAATCTCTCTATTGAAAGTAATGCTGCGTTAGCACTGACAAGTTCTGGAGCATTAACAATTGAAGAAAACCTAATAAATGAAGGTTCTTTAACCGTTAATTCTAGCATTTCTAACTCAGGGAGCGTAATTGTAAAAGGAAATTCTACAGGAAATCTAATCTATAATAGATATGTAAGCGCAAATTGGCATATGGTAAGTTCGCCACTAAATGGACAAGATTTTGATAATAATTGGGTGTCATCAAACTCAATAGCTTCAGGAACAGTGAACCCAAATCAAAGAGGAATTGCAACTTACAGTAACAATTCTGGTAGTTGGGATTATATGCTTGTTAACGAGACAGCATCATTTACTCAAGGAACAGGCTATTCTGTGCTAAGAACAGAACCTGGAACCCTTTCTTTTACAGGAACCTTGGTAACTGAAAATGTAAACAAATCAATAGATAAAGGAGTAACCAATGCATTTAACCTCTTAGGAAATGTATATCCATCTTATATTCCTTTAAATCCTAACGCCAACAGTACAAATAATTTTTTAACAATAAATTCGGGTGTGTTAGATGAGTTCACTATTTGGTTGTGGAATGGTTCAAGTTATTTTCCTACAAACTTGGTATCTGCTCCTCAATTTGCTGCTCCTGGGCAAGGATTTTTTGTAAAATCTAAAGCAGAAGGAGGTCAGGTTTCTTTCACAGAATTGATGCAAACTCATCAAAATAAAAATTTCCTAAAAAGTAGTACTTCAAGACCAGAAATTAAAGTAATTGCTAATATAGGGGGTGTTACAAAGCATTCAGATATTTTTTATATTGAAAATACAACAACAGGTTTTGATAATGGTTATGACAGTACATTATATTCTGGGTTATCAAGTAATTTTGAAGTTTTTACAAGATTAGCAAATGGTAATGACGAAATTAAATTATCGATACAATCTATTCCTCAAGATTACAGTATTGTAATTCCTATAGGCATTATTGCTCCTGCAAATACAGAAATTAAAATTCGTATTGCTGCCAATACTATTTATAAAGAAAATGATGTTTTTTTAGAGGATAAGAAAACCGGAACTTTTACGTTAATGAATTCCGATGAAACAGTTTATAGCTTTATAAGTGCTGAAAATGTTCATGAATCTAACCGATTTTTTATTCATACAATATCAAAAACATTAGCTATAAATGATGCTTCTCTTGCATCACTTCATATTTTTACAAGTAGTGATAAATTGCAATTTGTAAATTTACCATCAGGAAAAAAATCGGTTAAAATTTATGATGTTACAGGTCAATTAATTATGAAAGATAATATAGAAAGTAAAGATTTTATATCAACTAAAAGTTTACCAAAAGCCCTTTATATTGTTAGCTTAGAAACTACAACAGGAACATTACATAAAAAAATTCTACTTGAATAATTCATCTCTAGAAATAAGTTTCTTATCTATTTTTTTATTGATTTCTGTGATAACTTTTTCACAAAAGAAAGTCAGTAAAATATTCGATACTACATCTAAAGAAATAAATATAGATACAGCAGGTCTAGATAATATTATCATAGAAAACTCTGATTCAAAATTTGTTGAAGTTTTTTTGTTCGCAGAAAGTTATGATGAACAATTGATTAAAATAGAAAACATCAATAATAATGTAAACATAAAATTTGAGTTTGAAGGAACTGAAACTAGAGAAGTGATTTTTAGAAAATTTATCACAAAAAGATTACAAAGAGCAAATGCAGTTGTAAAAGTACCTAAAGATATATCAGTATATATTTTTGGAGAAAATGTAGATGTTACTGCTAAAAGTTTTGAGAATAAAGTATCTATTTATATTGATAATGGTATTGTAAAGCTGAATAAGATAAAAGCAAAAACATTAGTAAAATTATACTCAGGAAACGTGTATGCATCAATAAAGAAAACAAATATAGATGTTGTTTCCGATAAAGGAACAATTCAGATTGATACTATTACCTATCAAAAAAAACTTCAAAAATATTTTAAAGAGAATTCCTCTGAATTGAGCATAAGAAGTATAAAAGCTAATATTTTCTTAACTACCCAATAAACACAATAATATTACTATTTTTGTGAGCACAAATTTCAAAAGAATGTCAAAAAAGAAACTTGCCATATTTACCATTTTAATCGCGATTTTTTTAGATCAGATTATAAAAATCTACGTAAAAACACACTTTGTTTTAGGTGAGGAAGTAGTTGTTTTCGATTGGTTTAGAATCCATTTTACAGAGAATAATGGTATGGCAATGGGGTTTGAGTTTGGCGGTAAAGCAGGTAAGCTTTTTTTAACTTTATTTAGATTAGTTGCAGTAAGTGCTATAATATATTGGTTGGTTCAAAACATTAAAAAGAAAGTTCATAATGCAGTAATTGTAGCCATTTCATTAATTTTTTCGGGTGCAGTTGGTAACATTTTAGATTCAATTTTTTATGGTGTAATTTTTGATCATCCAAGGCACAAAGTTGCAACCCTATTTCCTGAAGTTACTGATGGAAAATTCTTTTTTGGGAAAGTTGTAGACATGTTTTATTTTCCAATTTGGGAAGGAACTTTACCAGAATGGTTTCCTTTTATTGGTGGAGAACCTTATACTTTTTTTCAGTATATATTTAATCCTGCTGATGCTTTTATCTCTGTGGGCGTAGCGTTACTATTTATTTTTAGTAAGCATGCTTTTCCGAAATAAGAGAAAATAGCAAAAGAATAATCTTTTAGTATCTTTAAAGAAAGTTTTGGGTATGGTTCGCTTTCTTAAATATCTCTTTGTTTTTCTAATAGGTTTCTTTCTTGCTAAATTTTTGTATTTTAAAGAAAGTAAAAATCATCAAAAAGAAGAAATACAAGTTGTATTAAATTCTATTAAAAACCTCAGTAAATTAGTGGTTTCTAAAGGGAGTTTTTCTGAAGTATATAACTATTCCGATTCTAAAAAATACTTTTATGATTATATTTCTTTTGACAAAAAAGCCATTGTAACTGTAAATGCTGATGTAGAAGTTGGGTATGATTTGTCTAAACTTGAAATTCAGATAGATTCTGTTCAAAAACGAATTGTTATCAACAAAATACCTTTAGAAGAAGTTACGATTTCTCCAGAGATAAAGTATTTTGACATACAATAAAGTCGCTTTAATACTTTTTCTAAAGATGAATTGAATAAAATTAATCAGAAAAGTATTGATAAAATAAAACAAACCATTAAAGTCTCTTTAATAAAAGAAAAAGCAAAAAATAGGTTGTTTAAAGAGTTATCTAAAATATATCAATTATCTGCTATTTACGATTGGCAAGTTATAGACAATACCAATACAAGTTTGTTAAATGGCTTAAAAGGATAAAAATAAAGAGGCTGTCTAAAAGTCTTTAGTGATGTTATTTTGAGCGTAGTCGAAAAATCTATATAATAATTGATTATCAATGGTAAAAGATTTCTCCATAAGGTCGAAATGACAGCTAAATTTTCTTTTCAGACAGCCTCTTAAATATAAGTATTTATAGTTTTTAAAACCCAGTTCCAGGCGCTTCAGGGCTTTGTGCCTGTGCTTTTTGAGGATTTAGTATCATATAGGTTCCTAATGCAGTTAACGCTGCATACTTGCCGTAATTTCCTATTTTTTTTATAGCCTCTTTACGTGTAATCTCTTGGTTATTGTGTTCTATATTTTTTTGCATGAAGTTTAGGTTTTAAAGTTGTTTTATTCTAAAATAATTTTCTTGCTCAATGATCCTGCTTTGTTTTCTAGTTTTACAATGTAAATACCAGAAGCTAAATTTGGCAAAGCAATGTTTTTAGTACCATTAGCAATAAAAGATTTAGCCAATACTTGTTTTCCAAGGAGGGTAAAAAGTTTAACTGTTGCTTCTCCATTTTGTAGACCAGCAATTCTTAAATTAGTATTATTCGTTTTATAAATACGTACACTAGTTAAAATTTCTGAAGGATTACTTAACGCTTTAGAAGCGGTATGTAAATAAAAACGACCTATGCCATCTAATTTTTCAGAAAGCGTTACTTTGTAATTAGCATTTGCTTCGTTTAATTTTGTAAATGTATTATTTTGTCTGTCTTCTAAATACACATTTAATCCACTAGGAATATTTAGAACTTCTGTAGTAAAAGTAATTTCTTTTCCAGCAGCTGCAATGACACCAATTGGAATTACCATACTTTCGTAATCTTGATTTGGTAACGATTGCGATTGGTATTTTTTTCCATCACTTTCTATTAAATCAGAATAAATTGCAAAAGAATGAGCAACACCACCAAATAATTTACCATCATAACCAGCATCATATCCTTTTGTGGTTCCATCAATATATAATACTCTTGCAGAGGCCTTTTTACTACCTTCACTAACAAATAAATGTATTTCAGGTCTTTGATTAGAAGATTTTCCAAAAGTATCTGAATTATTATGAGATACTCTTGCGTAGTTAAACTCAAAATCAAAAGCATCAACAGATCTAATAAAGAAACCTTGTCCAGGGGCAATTTCAAAAGAGCTATCTGCACCTGATGACCTAGTAATATAAGATGAACCATCCCAAAAAAAGAGATCTGTATCAAGTTCCTGTAGTTCGTCATTATCAAGAAAAATATCATCAATACTTACGTAACCTAAGAAAGGATTTGCAATTAAATGATATGTACCATTAAGGACACTGGTAGATATATTTACTTGAGTATTGTTAATACCAGTGCCTGTAAATGACACATCACCATTTCCAGAACGAATGATACCATACCCTTTTCCATTTATAAATGTGCCATTGTTTGTATTATTCGTTT
>P_2C_Liq_1_UnCtyDRAFT_1000904_pt1 | contig 11910 bp, 9 predicted proteins | sample Pon2CUnioCityCA_2_FD_10234 | JGI IMG/M metagenome (IMG submission 10234)
ACAATGCAATATTTCTAAAACCTGTATTTTTTTCTGATTGCGCTACTTTATCATCATAATTTATATGTGGATTATTCGAAATTTCTCTACAAAAATTTATAAAATCTTTCTTAGGATTTTTTAGGTGAGTGATTAAAACGTCGCAAACCACAATAGCACCAGCATTTATAAACGGATTTCTTGGTATTCCTTTATCGGCTTCTAATTGTAATAAAGAATTAAACGGATTTCCAGAGGGTTCAACATCAACTCTATCCCACAATTTTTCGCCTTCTAATTGATAGGCTAAAGTTAAGGTCAGTATTTTAGAAATACTTTGTATAGAAAATTTCTTTTCATAATCACCAATTCCAAAATAATTTTTATCAATTGTAGTTATATTGATTCCGAAATGATCAGGAGAAACTGTACCTAATTCTGGAATGTAATTGGCTACTTTGCCAGCATCATCAATGTTTTTCACATCAATATAAATGTCTTCGATTATTTTTTGATAGTTTTTCATTGATGCTTTTCGTTTCATCAAAACTATTAGAAAATTGTGGAATAAAAAAGTGATTTTTTCAAACGGTGTTTTTTATAACGTACTTTATTTAATGTAAAAAAGTTGATTTTAAGGAGTGTCTCTTAAAAAAAAATCGATCTAAAATCTAGCAAATTGATATGTAACTCCCAAAACAGCATAATGCAATTTTACAAAATTATAGCTATTTACACCATCGCTGCCACCTTCTAAAAAGCGATAGCCAATACTTGCTGCAATGTTTTGGTTGATGTTGTAATTTCCAGTTAAGGCCAAGTCAAATGCTCTTCCTCTTGATGCAGCCAATCCATCACCAAAGAATTGTAAATTGATTTTGTTAGAGATTTTCCAAGTAGAAATAAGATTAATTAAAGGCACAAAACCAACACTAAATCCGCCCTCAAAAAGAGTATCATTTTCTAAAGTTGACCCTGCATCTCTCATTTTAAGCGATAAACCTACCCCAAAATTAAAGTTCGTTTTATTTACAATTCTTCTATTGTACGTAAACCGAAATGAGTTGAAACGATACACAGCTTCGAGAGGTGTATTTGCTATAAAAGTTTTATCAGCATAGATAATATCTGAATTTAGAGTCCCTTTTGCGGTGAGTTGTAAAGGTGCAATTAGCACAGAAAAATGATGTTTATTATTGAGCAAATACCCTGCTCTTATTCTAAAAAAGGGAACTGTAGGACTAGATAAATCATCGGTCAAAGAAAACAACGTTCCATTTACACCTTCTCTAAAGGTGTTAGATTCAGAAAATAAAGCACCAGATTCTAGGTTAATAAAATATTGAGAATAGCCATGAAAACCTAAACTCAAACAAATTATTAAAATGCAGATTTTAGGTTTAAATTTCATAATTTAAATCATTACTATTGATGATAAAGATTCTGAAACCAGTTCAGAATAACGAAGCATTTTACAATGCTTCTACAAACAAACCTTCATCAGTTTTAGAAACTTTGGCAACTTCTTTTTTTGTTAAACCTTTGATGGTTTTGTCCCATTTTTTATTAGATAAACCAGATTTTGTTTTTAAATCACCTAAATCTATTTTTACGGCTTTTGTAATGATGGCCAAAACTGCTTTTTCTTCATCATTCAATTCTATAGCAGGCGCTTTCTTTTCTGGACGCATTTGCGGAAAGAATAATACTTCTTGTATAGATTGATTGTTGGTTAAAAACATAATAAGTCTGTCCATTCCAATTCCCATTCCAGACGTTGGTGGCATTCCATATTCTAGAGCACGTAAAAAATCTTCATCGATAAATTCGGTAGCTTCATCATCACCTTTTTGCGCTAATTTTAATTGATGTTCAAAACGCTCACGTTGATCTATTGGGTCATTTAACTCAGAATATGCATTGGCAATTTCTTTACCACAAACCATCAACTCAAAACGCTCGGTTAATTCTGGGTTGGTTCTGTGTTCTTTACAAAGCGGACTCATTTCTTTCGGGTAATCTGTAATAAACGTAGGCTGAATGTAGTTTCCTTCGCATTTTTCACCGAAAATTTCATCAATCAATTTACCTTTCCCCATGGTTTCATCAACCTCAATATGCATCGCTTTTGCAGCAGCTCTAATTTCGTCTTCAGTTTTATCATAAATATCAAAACCAGTGAATTCTAAAATAGAATCACGCATGGTGATTCTTTTGTAAGGCGCTTTAAAATCAATGTTATGTTCGCCAAAAGTAGCTTTAGACGTTCCGTTTACGGCCAGTGCACAATGCTCTAACAATTGCTCACAGAAATCCATCATCCAATTGTAATCTTTGTAAGAAACATAGATTTCCATTGCTGTAAATTCTGGATTATGCGTTCTGTCCATTCCTTCATTTCTAAAGTTTTTTGAGAATTCATAAACCCCGTCAAAACCACCAACAATCAATCTTTTCAAATACAATTCGTTCGCAATTCTCATATACAAAGGAATGTCTAAAGAATTGTGATGCGTTATAAAAGGCCTTGCAGCTGCACCACCAGGAATAGGTTGTAAAACGGGTGTTTCTACTTCAAAATAACCAGCATCATTAAAAAAAGAACGCATGGCATTAAATAATTTTGTGCGCTTTACAAATACTTCTTTTACATGCGGATTTACCACTAAATCTGCATAACGTTGTCTGTAACGCATTTCTGGATCTGTAAAAGCATCATAGGTTTTACCATCTTTTACTTTAGGAATTGGCAACGGTTTTAAAGCTTTAGAAAGTAATTTAAACTCTTTTACCAACACTGTTTTTTCTCCAACTTTTGTTGTAAAAAGCGTACCAGTAACCCCAATAAAATCACCTAAATCTAATAAGGTTTTAAAAACAGTATTGTATACTATTTTGTCTTCTCCAGGGCAAATTTCATCTCTATTAAAATACAATTGTATTCTACCTTCCCCATCTTGCAACTGCCCAAAAGAAGCTTTTCCTTGTATGTTTTTTACCATTAAACGACCAGCAATTACAACTTTTTTACCTTCAGCAAAATTTTCTTTAATTTCTTTAGAGTTAGCATCTAAAGGAAATAAATCTGCAGGATAAGGGTTAATGCCCAAATCTCTTAATTTTGCTAACTTTTCTCTACGTACAATTTCTTGTTCTGATAACTGCATTGCTGTTTAAATTTCTAATGTTTAATAAAGTTTGCAAAGATACAATGTATGGGGAAATAGACAATTCAGATAAATGTAAAAAAAGTAATAATTATTTTAGAATAACCAAAAAGGCTGTATCTTTGCATATCACTTTTTGTTAGAGTGATAATAGTTGTGTTGTTTTGGCACTTTCGTAAAAAGTGTCTGGTTTTGTTAACCAATGGAAAGCTTCCCTAGTTTGGGACGCTTTTTTTGTTTTGGTGAAACTCAACTTTAAAAATAGTAAAAAAGCTATTTCTTTAAATATATTAGTTGAATTAATCCTGCTGAAAAGCGAGATCTTATTATTTTTTAAGAATCTGTCATTTCGACTTTATGGAGAAATCTCAAAGAATGTTGCTTTTTTTTAGCAGCTATTTCCAGCTTTCCGCACTCGCTTCACGCCCAAAAGCGTGAGAGCTCAAACAAATGCTACAATCTGGGCTCATATCTTTGTTATATTCAAAGATAGTACCTAAACTTGTTTGTAGATGAATTGCCTAAAATAGGGCAATTGCTTCTTTACAACATTTTTTGTTGTTTCTTATAAAACGAATCAGCTTGCAATTTCATCAATTCTCTTGCCATTTTTTGTTTGTAATTGTACAGATCTTCATCTGAAGTAATTTCTTTATACACTTTATTATCGATAGCAATATCGGCTTGTAACATTTGTTCTCTTTGCTGCATTTGTTGGGTTGCCCAAGTTTTTACAGCCGATAATTTTTCTTCTAGCTTAAAATCATATTCGCCTTTTGGCGCTAATAACTTTGCTATAATTGGTGACGTTTCAATAGCTAAAAATAACAGAAAAATAAAAAATGAGGTAAGCCAAGGTAATTTTCCGAGTGCTTCAATTCGTGCCATTAATCCATCAAAATTAGAAATTATGGGTTGCGATTTTGTTTCTGCCAATTTTTGGTTTTCAACCAAAGTTGCAATAGCAGATTCTTTGGCCGTAATTTTTTTAGCGTTTTCTTGTTCTAATTGCTGTAAAGCTAATAAAGAAGCATCGTGTTTGGCTCTTTTTTCTTCATAAACAGGTCCTTTGCCTCTTTTTTTAGTTCCGTCAGTTCCTTCAGCTTCAGAAATATAGGTTTGAAACAGAGCATTGGTTTCTGTTTCTTTCGTTATAATTTCTTGTTTTAAAGAATTTATTTCTGAGTTTAGTTTTGCTATTTCTGGCGTAAATTGTTGTGCAATTTGCGTTTTATTATCCAAAGTCATTTGGTTTTTTTGGGTCAGTAAAACCTGATTGATTTCTTTTTCGAACAACTTTAATTCCAAAGGTTTAGAAATTACAACTGCAATGATAATTGCTAAAATAATTCTTGGAGTTGCTTGTAGAAATTCTTTGAATTTAGAATCCGTTTTTTTAATCGTAGAAACTATAAATCTGTCTAGGTTAAAAATTAACAATCCCCAAATTAATCCGAAGAAAATAGCCGCGTATAAATTATTAAAAACAGTATACAAAGCATAACTGCCAGCAATGGTTGCCATAACTGCTGTAAAAAAAACAGTAGCACCTATGCCTACATATTTATTTTGTTCTCCATTAGAACATTCCTTAATCAAGTATTTGTCAACTCCAGAGCAGGTTAAAAAGAAATTTTTGAGCACAGTTTTGTATTTAATTGTATCAATACAACGCTTTTAATGTGAATTTGTTACATAGCAAAATCTTGGATTTCGGAGTTTTAATTTGATTTTATGATTTCTCTGAATTAGGAAAAGGTTTTTTAACAGGCGTTTTAAGTTTCTACAAGTGATGCATTAATTTTACGTTTAGCTACAAACGTAGCATAATTATTTTATTAAGATTTAAGTATTTTTGTAAGTAAATCAATACAACAGAAATGAAAAAAATAATTTTAGTAGCTTTAGTCGTTTTAGTTTCTTCTTGTGCAACGCAAAAGTTTAAAGAAAGATGGTTAAAAAAAGAAGCTCCAGCTACTTTTAAAGCACGTTTTGAAACCACCCAAGGAATTTTTGATATTGAAGCGGTTAGAGAATGGTCGCCCAAAGGTGTGGATCGATTGTATCAATTAATTAAAAATGAGTATTATCAAGATGTGGCTATTTTTAGAGTTGTACCTGATTTTGTGGCGCAGTTCGGAATCCATAATGACAGTTTAATCAACAATGCATGGCAAAAAAGAGGAATTGAAGACGAACCAGTTTTAGAGAAAAATGCACAGATGACCATTTCTTTTGCGAGGGGAGGGGTGAATACTAGATCGAATCAGCTATTTATCAATTTAAAAGATAATTTTAGATTGGATAAATTGGCATATTCTGGAGTTACTGGTTTTCCTGTAGTTGCTAAAGTTATTGCTGGTAAGGAGAATATTTTAAAATTTTATAATGGATATGGAGATGCATTAGGCCGTAAACAAGAAGAAATTACCAAAGGAGGTAATCTTTTTTTAAAAGAAAATTACCCAAAAGTAGATTATATTATTAAGGCATATCTTTTGAAAAAATAAAACGAATTTTATAGTTCATACCAATAAAAAAGCATCAACATTAAATTTTGTTGATGCTTTTCAATTATTTTAAATCTTATTTATTTTAGTATAAAAGTAACTTTTCTTGCCAATTGTCTAGCATCTTTAGTAACGGTTTTGTCTTCTCCACCACCAAAGTAAGAAAGTCTTGTAGGGTTAATTCCTGCAGCAACTAAAACATCGTATACTGTTTTTGCTCTGTTTTGAGAAAGCGTCATGTTTTTTTCTTCGGTACCAGTTTCATCTGCATACCCCACTAAATCTGCACTTACATAAGGGTTGTCAATCATAAATTGTTTTAAATAATTAACAGAGTTTAAAGAACCTTCTTGTATTTTAGTTTTATTTACATCAAAATATACATTTATATAACCACTATTTAATAAATTTCTAATAAAATCTACATTAGAGCTTGTTACTACGCTTGCATACTTTTCTGCTTCATCTTTTCTAATATATCTCTCGTCAAGTTCAGTCATAATAAGTTCTTTATTTGGTCCTGCTTCTTTGGTTTTTAAGATTTCGATTTCTTTTTCTGCAGATGCTAAACGAGATTTAAGTGCCTCTATTTCAGTATCTAAAACTAATTCAGCTGTTTTTTCTTCAGAAAATTCAGCTAATTTTTTGTTTCTTCCTAAAGCTATATTAACGCCTAATGATGTGTTAAAAAAACTAATGTTAGATTCTCTGAAAGCAGTATTTTCACCTCCATCAACATTGTCTTCTTGACTAAAATGAATAAAAGATGAAAAGTCTAAAAACAAAGATATTCTATCGTTTAATTTATATTAAGGAGTTAGACCAAAATTTAAAGCTATCATAAAATCACCTCCATTATCAATGGGTTCTGTAACATTAAGAGAGGCTGCACCTAAACCAGCATGCCCGAGTATGTTAAAACGATTTGTCCAAGAATCGAACTTTAGTATGTTACCCACGTTTACAACACCTTCTATACTAGCTCTATAATAGTTTGATGTGAAAGGATTACCAGCAGATTCTGAAAAACTGTTGTAGCCCAAGTCTAAACGCATTCCAAAACGTTCATTAAACATATATCTAACCCCAAAGTTACCTTGCCCTAGAATAGAAGCATTATAACCAGGAGATATTGTAGAGCCTAACCTGTGTATACCAGCTCCTAAATCTATAGACCAAGGACTGTAACCTTGTGCGTTCGTTAATAAAGACATAATTGTAAATACTGCCCCCAAGTAAATTTTCTTCATAATTAATTTTATTTTCAATTGATTTATATTCAGACTTTAAAAGTCAAATTTAGTACACTATAATTTGTTTTGGGGAATTTTTTTTTAGCCTGTATAATTAAATCGTTAAATCGTCGTAGAAACAAGTTAAAGTGCTATAAATAAGATAATTATCTAAATAGTTTTGAGAAATTAGTGTAAAAATGTGGAATAGTTTCAATACCCTTCAAGTAGTTCCAAATACCAAAATGTTCATTAGGAGAATGTATGGCATCAGAATCTAAGCCAAACCCCATTAAAATGGTTTTACTTTTTAGTTCTTTTTCAAATAATGCTACAATTGGAATACTACCTCCACTCCTTTGTGGAATTGGAGTTTTGCCAAAAGTACTTTCGTAAGCTTCACTAGCAGCTTTATAAGCTGTGCTGTTTGTTGGTGTTACATAACCTTGCCCTCCATGATGTGGTGTTACTTTTACTTTTACAGATTTTGGTGCAATACTTTCAAAGTGATTTTTGAATAATTCTGTAATTTCTCTCCAATCTTGATTTGGCACTAAACGCATGGAAATTTTAGCATACGCTTTACTGGCTATCACTGTTTTTGCACCTTCACCTGTGTAGCCACCCCAAATTCCGTTAACATCTAAAGTTGGGCGAATTGAATTTCTCTCATTAGTTGAGTACCCTTCTTCGCCATATACTTCTTTTATATCTAAAGCAGTTTTGTAATTTTGTATAGAAAAAGGTGCCTTTGCCATATCTTCTCTTTCTTTTTTTGATAAATCTGCTACGTTGTCATAGAAACCAGGAATTGTGATGCGATTATTTTGATCGTGTAATGAGGCAATCATTTTAGTTAAAATATTGATAGGATTGGCGACAGCGCCACCATATAAACCAGAGTGTAAATCTCTATTTGGCCCTGTAACTTCAACTTCTACATAACTTAAACCGCGCAAACCAGTTGTTATTGATGGAATATCATTAGCAATCATTCCTGTGTCAGAAATTAAGATTACATCATTAGATAATTTTTCTTTATTTCTAAGGACAAACCAAGATAGACTTTCTGACCCAACTTCTTCTTCACCTTCAATCATAAATTTTACATTACAAGGCAAATTTCCTGTTGATGTCATGTATTCTAATGCTTTTACGTGCATATACATTTGCCCTTTGTCATCACAAGCACCTCTAGCAAATATTGCGCCTTCAGGATGTATTTCTGTTTTTTTAATCACAGGTTCAAATGGAGGTGACGTCCATAATTCGATTGGATCTGCAGGTTGTACATCATAATGTCCATATACTAAAACTGTCGGTAGATTTTTGTCAATTATTTTTTCTCCATAAACAATGGGGTAACCAGGGGTTTTACATAATTCAACCTTATCGCATCCCGCTTTTTTTAAACTTTCTAAAATGTAATCTGCAGTTACTAAAACGTCTTTTTTATACGCTGAATCTGCACTAATCGATGGGATTTTAAGTAACTCAATTAATTCATCTAAAAATCGTTCTTTATGCTCTTTAATATAATCTTTAACTGTATTCATTCTGTTTTATTTAATTCTCTATCAAAAATAGAAAAATAATAATGAACTACTTTGTAGTTTCTTTTGATTGTTTATATTTGCAAACCGAAATGCAGGCGTGGTGGAATTGGTAGACACGCTAGACTTAGGATCTAGTGCCGCGAGGTGTGAGAGTTCGAGTCTCTCCGCCTGTACAACAAGCCTTTCAAAGTTTTTCTTTGAGAGGTTTTTTTATTGGGTACAACAAGTTGACTTTTTCTATTTCTACTTTTGAAAAATTTCTTCTTCTTTCTTTCTGTTTTCTTGAAGTATTCTGTTTTCACGTATTATATATAGGTAGCATATGTGTGCAGAAAGCTATAAGGACTAAATTAAAACAGTATTTGGCATAATTAAAACCATAGTACCTCTTATTTGACCAATTTATACCCATATAAATTATCTATGACCGAATAATTTTAAAATATAATTATTACTTTCACAAATTAAAATAAACAAAAATTTAAACGCTATTTTTTACAAATTAACAATCAAATAATTAAAAGTATAAACCAACTATGACCGCAAGTTTTGAAATTTTAGATTACATTATTTTTATAGCCTATGCTATTCTAATTCTAGGAGTAGGATTATGGGTTTCTCGAGATAAAAAAGGACACCAAAAAAATGCAGAAGATTACTTTCTAGCGAGTAAATCTTTGCCTTGGTGGGCAATTGGAGCTTCTTTAATTGCGGCTAATATTTCTGCAGAACAGTTTATTGGAATGTCTGGTTCAGGTTTTGCATCAGGATTAGCCATTGCTTCTTATGAATGGATGGCAGCCATCACTTTAATTATTGTGGGAAAATACTTTTTACCCATTTTTATTGAAAAAGGATTGTACACCATTCCTGAGTTTGTGGAAAAACGATATTCTACCAATCTAAAAACTATTCTTGCTGTTTTTTGGATTGCCCTGTATGTTTTTGTAAACTTAACTACTGTTTTATATTTAGGTTCTTTGGCTTTAGAAACCATTATGGGAATTCCGATGATGTATGGTGTTGTGGGGCTTGCACTTTTTGCAGCGGCGTATTCTTTATATGGAGGATTGTCTGCAGTTGCGTGGACAGATGTAATTCAAGTGGTGTTTTTAGTTTTAGGAGGTTTAGTAACCACTTATTTGGCTTTAAATACCGTTTCAGACGGACAAGGCATGTTTGCAGGATTGACTACAATATACGAGGCAGTTCCAGAACGTTTTGCGATGATTTTAGACGAATCGAATCCTGAATATAAAAACTTACCTGGTATTGCTGTACTTGTTGGAGGAATGTGGGTGGCNAATTTGTATTACTGGGGATTTAACCAATACATTATCCAAAGAACTTTGGCTGCTAAATCATTAAAAGAAGCACAAAAAGGGATTTTATTTGCAGCATTTTTAAAGTTAGTCATTCCGTTAATCGTGGTAATTCCTGGAATTGCAGCCTATGTAATGGTCAATGATCCTGAAATTATGGCAAGATTAGGGATGGCTGGTTTAGAAAACTTACCAAGTGCAGAACAAGCTGATAAAGCCTATCCTTGGTTGTTACAATTTTTACCAACCGGATTAAAAGGTGTGGCATTTGCGGCATTAGCAGCAGCTATAGTTTCTTCTTTGGCTTCGATGTTAAACTCGACTTCTACCATTTTTACGATGGATATCTACAAGCAATACATCAATAAAAATGCCTCTGATAAAGCTACTGTAAATATGGGTAGAATTTCTGCGGGTGTTGCTTTGTTAATCGCTTGTATTATGGCGCCTTTGTTAGGAAATTTAGATCAAGCGTTTCAGTTTATCCAAGAATATACAGGGGTGGTAAGTCCGGGTATTTTAGCCGTATTTATGTTAGGTTTGTTCTGGAAAAAGACCACCAACAAAGGGGCAATTTTTGGTGCGTTACTATCTATTCCAATTGCAATGTATTTTAAAGTAGCTCCAAAAGGATGGTCTACAAGTGCATTTTTTGTAGATGTTCCGTTTATGGATCAAATGGGGTATACAGTTGTATTAACAATGATTGTGATTGCCATATACAGTTACTTGCAACATAAAGGTGCAGATGACGAAAAAGGTATCGATATTTCTAAAGCAATGTTTAAAACAAGTCCGTTATTTAATATTGGTTCGTTTGCAGTAATGCTGATTTTGGTAGTATTGTATAGTGTGTTTTGGAATTAATAACAAAGGTGTAATAAGTTAGCTTCTCAAGCATTAGTTTTTGGTTATTTTTTCTCAACAAAAAGCAAGAAAAATATGTGGGGTTTTAATGCTAGTTTGTTTAGAGAAGAGAAACCATTTTCTAAAGGAGATTATTTTTTATACACTTCTTTAGGAGTTTCTTATGCTATAAGATTTAAGTAACAAATACAATGTTTTAACACTCAGTTAAAACTAACTTTTTGATTTTAACTGAGTTTTTTAAACAATAATTTTGGCTTCGAAACTTTAATGGATGAGTTACAGATGAGCCAATCTACATTGTATCGAAAAATTTAATCGTTAACAGGCTTATCTTTAACCGAATTTATGAGATCTATTAGACTTAAAAAAGCCGCTGAAATTATTTTAATAGAAGATAATAAATTATCTTAAGTGGCTATAAAGGTTGGGTTTAATGGGTATAAATATTTTAGAGAATCGTTTAAAAAGCAGTTCGGTTGTTTGCCATCAGATTATAAAAAATCGTGTAATAAAACTGTTTAGATAATATCTCAATCGTCTGTTAAATTTTTGAGATGGAAAATGGTTGTTTTAAACTATTTAACGTGAGTTCAATATAACTTTTATAGCTTAAATAATTTTAATTAATTGAAAATAAATTACTTGAAATTGAAGTCGAAACGCAGTGTAGTTCAGAAATCTCTTATTTAGATTAAGATTTCTCTATTCTAGCAGAAATAGCATTCGATTAAAAAAAAATCGTTTCTAACCAGTAAACTATAGTTTTTAAGCCGGACTCACATTATTTAAATTCTTATGTTTCAAATTATGCCAAATGTAAAGGTCTAGTAGTTGTAGGTGAGAGCGTGCTAGTTTCTGTGCTTGTACAAAAGGCTTTGTAATGTTTTTCTATAAAAGTTTTATTGTTTAAATAAACGCTGATTATTCCCAGAAGACTCATTTTTTTTTCATACTTTTAGAATATTTATTTAGCATATGAAATTTAATGCCCTCACAAATAAAGGACTAACGTCTAGAAACATTGCTATTATATATTTTATAATTTGTACGTTCTACATTATTACCTCAGATAAACTTTTATTGGTTTTTATTAGTGAAAATATCACTAATGAAACATTAACCCAAATATAGACGTATAAGGGTATTTTTTTTGTTTTTTTCAGCTCATTTTTTATTTATTTTTTAGAGGTAAGTAGTTAGTTACTTATTAATTTCGTTTGATAAATTTTATTGTTATCTACCATTTTAACTATCAAATTATTAAAAATAGTATC
>P_2C_Liq_1_UnCtyDRAFT_1000906_pt1 | contig 11883 bp, 10 predicted proteins | sample Pon2CUnioCityCA_2_FD_10234 | JGI IMG/M metagenome (IMG submission 10234)
TGTACTAATTGCCTCATTGTATACGAAAGAAACGTTAACTTTTTTCTTTACATCAAAATCTAAATTATATCCATTGTCTTTATTTTTCTGAATACTAAAAGAAGCTAACATACTATTACTTCCTTTTCTAAGCAGTGAAATATTATCATCAAATAATGAAATACGTGATTTCATTTTAGAGTTTTCGTCGACAATATTAACTTTTAACTGTGTATCGTCAATTAACAAATTTTCATAGAAACTTTTATCTGTATAACTTTTCGTTGAAGATAAGAAATATTCAGTGCTATTTGATTTTACATCAACAAACTTGTCTATTTAGTATTCTCAACAACATCAAAATCTATTGAATATGCTCCAGTGGCGTCTCTTTTTATTTTATATGTTTTTAATAAACTTGTGGAATTATTTTCTTATGATATTGATTCTTCTGATGAGCAATAAGAGAACATAAACGCAATTACAGCTGCTACAGCTAGAGAACTAATTTTTTTCATAATTTAATTTTAATTGTTATAAATATTATTACTTATTTTTAAAAAAAGTAGGTCTTGCAATGCTAGTAGTAATTGAGATAATATTGGGGAAAACGTAGCAAATCTTTTAGGGGTTAACCATAAAAATAGCTAAAAATTTAAACTATTAATAACTATACTAATTTGTGTTTTACTGCATACATTGCTAAACCTACTGAATTTTTTACTTTTAATTTTTTTAATAAATTTTTTCTGTGCGAATCTATCGTGCTGATTCCTAAACACAGTGCGTCTGCTATTTCTGTTGTACTATATTGTTTTGTAATTAATCTTAAAACTTCTAATTCTCTTTCACTTAAACTTTCTATTAAAAACTCTTCTGGCAAATCTCCATCAGGTACAGTTTGCCCTGATAAGACTTTTAATAGTTCTTTTTGAATATTTGGACTAAAATATTGATCTCCTTTGGCTACCGCTTTTATTGCATCTATAATAAACTCTCCTGCACTATCTTTTGTAAGATATCCTTTACAACCAAGAGTTAACATTTCTTGAACAATTTTAATATCATCATAACTAGAAAGAATAATAACCTTTTGTTTTATACCATTCTTCTTGAAATGTTTTAACACCCCAATACCATCTACAATAGGCATCGTAATATCTAATATCAAAACATCTGCCCTGTTTTTAGGGTTGTCAAACCAGTTTGTTACTTCTTTACCAGTAAGAGAGTATCCACTAATACCAATATCTTTATCAGTATGTAATACAGCTATGACTCCGTCGATTACTATTTTGTGATCATCAGCTACGTGAACGTAAATCTTTTTTCTCATTGTTACTNTACAAATTTAAACTACTTATTCNTTTCTCACAATCCCCATTTATGGGGAAATTTTTCTCTCCCCATTTATGGGGAGAGCCATTTTACTAAAACACTGATATAAAGTATTTTAAAATTCCATAATCTATTTATTATTTTCNNCANATTTAGAAAAATAGAAAAATTGATTTTCTTAAAAACGCAAAAAACCGAGACGCATCTCGGTTTTTTTCGCACTAAATATACTATTTGTTAGTTTTATCGCAATCTGTCTACAGATTTTACAAGATCTTCATCCTTTTTAATAGCTTTATTTGCCAAAACAACAAGCAAAATTGCTAAAATTGGTAAAAACATCCCAATACCTTTCTCAGAAACTGCCGTTTCTCCAGATAAATTTAGAGACAAATAAATCAATAAGCCTAATAAAAAAAGGTTTATCAAAATAATAATACGCCCTACAACGAACTGTAATTTTCTATCTTGATATAAGAAAATAGTTACAATTGATAAAATGGCCGAAATAATGAACATAAACGGAATTAATTTTAACATAATTATTTCCTTCGAAAACAAATCTACAACAAATATTTTTTCTTTAATTGTATTCCATAAATTAAATACAAAAATTAGACCTCCTGAAACAATTGAAGCTAAAAATAAATATATTGTTTGAACTCTTTGAATCATATATAAAATTAAAATACAAAAGTAGAATTTCTTTTTTAAAAAAAGAAAACTTGAAACTAAAAAAAAAAGTATATATTTGCTCTGTATTAACCGCACATAAAATATTGTATAGTACTATATACAATAAATGAAACTCAAAAAATATATAATTAATCTTACACGTTTAAGATTTACATTTTAACTTAACATATAAATAATGTTCGAAATTTCTGAACTAAAAGCAAAAACTCTTGCTGATTTACAAGTAGTTGCTAAATCTATTGGTCTTAAAAAGACAAGTCAACTTAAAAAATTAGATTTAGTCTATAAAATATTAGATACACAGGCTACGAACCCTGTAAAAAATTCTACGTCTTCTGATTCAGAAGAGGTTTCTAAAATAGAGAAACCTAAAAGAAAAAGAGTCGTTAAACCTGCGCAACCTAAACCAGTTGCCAAAAAAGTGGTTACTGAAACTGCTTCTAAAAGCGCTAACTCAACTACTCCACCAAAAAAAGTTGAGATGGTTGAGGAAAAAAAGGAAATAAATACTCCTAAAAAAGTTGAGAAACCTCAGCAAAAGTCTGCAGCTATGGCTAACCAGAATAAACCGCAGCATAAAAACAATAATCCACAAAAAAATAGCACTCAAAATAATTCTCAACAGAATACTAAAGCTAGACCTAAAGAAAATAATAGGGATAAGAAACCTGTAGTAAGTAGAGGTAATAAATCTAATAATAGATATAAAGACCCTGATTTTGAATTTGATGGAATTATAGAAAGTGAAGGCGTTTTAGAAATGATGCCTGATGGTTATGGATTTTTACGTTCTTCTGATTATAATTATTTATCTTCTCCTGATGATATTTATGTTTCACAATCTCAAATAAAATTATTTGGCTTAAAAACCGGAGATACCGTAAGAGGAAATGTAAGGCCACCAAAAGAAGGTGAAAAATATTTTCCTTTGATTAGAGTTTCAAAAATAAATGGGTTAAATCCAAATATTGTGAGAGATCGTGTTTCTTTTGAACATTTAACACCTCTTTTTCCCCAAGAAAAATTCAACTTAGCTGAGAGAGGTAGTTCTTTATCTACACGAATTATAGATTTATTTTCTCCTATTGGTAAAGGACAAAGAGGAATGATTGTTGCCCAACCAAAAACAGGTAAAACAATGCTGTTAAAGGATGTTGCCAATGCAATTGCTAAAAATCACCCAGAAGTTTATCAAATTGTTTTATTGATAGATGAACGACCTGAAGAGGTTACTGATATGCAAAGAAGTGTTCGTGGAGAAGTGGTGGCTTCTACTTTTGATGAACCCGCAGACAAACACGTTCGTGTTGCCAATATCGTCTTGGAAAAAGCAAAACGATTGGTTGAATGTGGACATGATGTTGTAATTTTATTAGATTCTATTACTCGTTTAGCAAGAGCTTATAATACAGTTGCTCCTGCCTCAGGAAAAATACTTTCTGGAGGTATCGACGCTAATGCATTACACAAACCAAAACGTTTCTTTGGTGCTGCCAGAAATATAGAAGGTGGTGGTTCTTTAACCATTATTGCAACTGCACTTACTGAAACTGGCTCTAAAATGGATGAAGTTATCTTTGAAGAGTTTAAAGGTACTGGAAATATGGAACTTCAGTTAGATCGTAACATTTCTAACAGACGTATTTATCCTGCTATTGATTTAATAAAATCTTCTACAAGACGTGATGACTTATTATTGGACGCAAAAACTGTACAAAGAATGTGGGTTTTACGCAAATATTTGGCAGACATGAATCCTATTGAAGCGATGGAATTTATCAATGACAAAATTAAATTCTCTAAAAATAATGACGAGTTTTTAATTTCTATGAACGGATAGCGTTTTAAAAATATTTGAACTAAAAAAAGCCTTTTTGATATCTCACAAAGGCTTTTTTTAGTTCAGGTAAACGATCAACCAATGTATTAGTAAAATTAAACGAAAGCAAAAAAGCACCATTTGTGGATTAGAAAACAAAAAAAATCCGTTCAGAAAATGAACGGATTTACTCTTTTAGATATAGAAAGTAAACTTAATTAGAATACATAGCTTCTCTATAATCTTCTACTTTTGAGGCTTCTTTAATAGCTTCATATATTTTAAAAGTTTCTCTTTTTCTAGCTTCGGCTATTCTTTTTCTATTCGCATCGTAATTTGGTAATGCAGTAGGTATATCTTTATTGGTAACCTTAAAAGCATACACCCCTTTGTTACCCACTATCGAATTATATACTTTGTTTAGTTCTGCTTTATACATTGCTCCTACAACTTTAGCCTCTACACCTACACCTGATAATGTTGGGCTCTTTAAGGTAACGCTAGTAGCATTTCTAAGGCTAGTATTGTTTAACTTAGCTATTTCTTGTAAATCAGTTCCAACTAATTTATCTTTAAGCATAGCTGCCTTTTTTTCATTCATTAAAATAGGTCTTACTTTATTTATTGCTTTTGCAACAGACATTAGTCCTTTTTCTTCAGAAGCCGTTAAATAGGCTACAATATGGCTTCCTTCTAAATCAAAACGTTTAAAACTACCAACCTCAGTATCACTAGAAAAGGCCCAGCTTACAATTTGTCTTTGGTTACCAATACCAGGTACATTCTCATCTAAAACTTTAAGACCAACTGCAGGTTTTGGGAAATAATTTTTTTCTTTAGCAACTTCTGCAATATTACTACCTTTAGAAACGGCCAAAGCAAATTCTTCTGCCTTTCTAAAAACATCATTTTCTGTAGCTTCAGATGCTACTATTTTTCTGCCATAAGTAGCTAATTTTAAAACTTTTTGTTTGTTTTTTTGATTATCAATTTTAATAATATGAAAACCAAATGGCGATTGAACAACACCTATATCACCTTTTTTACCTTCAAAAGAAAAATCTCTAAAAGCTGGTGTCATTCTATTATAATTAAACCAGTCTAAATCTCCACCTTTGGCACCAGAACCTAAATCAGAAGAAAATTCTTTTGCTAAATCTGCAAACTTACTTGTTCTTCTTTTTACTACATTGTACAAACTGTCTGCTAAGCTTTTTGCCTCTTCTTCTGTTCTTGTTACATCTGGCGCAACTCTTTGAGAACCAACAAAAGGAATCAATATATGGCTCGCTCTAACAGAATCTGGCATTTCTGCAACTTCAGTTATTTTTGATAATTTAAATAAATCTTTATCTTTATAAGGCCCAACTATATCGCCTTTATTTGCTTTGAATAACATTTCTGCTATTTCTTGATTTACAGCACTTTTGTATTGAAAATTAGAGTTTAAATTAAAATCTGAATCATTTTCTGATAAAAAGACTTGATTATCGTTTGTTGTTTTAAAATCTTCAATTAAAGTTGTAACGTCATTTTTAATGGCTTGTTCATCTTGAGGTGTAGCTACAATATCAAACTTAACATAAGAAATATCTCTTGTCGCATCAACCTTAAACTCATCAGCATGACTTTTTATGTAGGCTTCAACTTCAGATTTTTTTATTTTTACCAAACTATCTGCAATACTAGTATACGGTACATATACAAATTGTGCATTTAATTTTGTGTTTTCCATCATAAACTCTAGTTCGCCCTCTTTTAAAGAAGCGCCTAAACCAGCAGTTACTAAATTATTATACGTATTTCTTTCTGAGTTATCTCTAATCTGATTCATATAATTAGACCACTGAGACCACAATTGCGTTTTATTTTCTTTCTCGTTCGCTAAAAACTGTTTGAATTTAGATTCATCAAATAAACCAGCTTCGTTTTGGTATTGTGGATTAGATTGTACAAACTGTGCATTTACAATCTCATTCCAAACATCAGCTTCGCCAATACTAATACCGGCCTCTTCAAGTTGATTTGCGTATACTTTTTTTCTAACGATATTGTCCCAAACTGTTTTTGCGGCTTGCATTTCAGAAACTCGTCCACCTGTTTGTTGCTTATATGCTTCTAATTCGTTTGCAAATTCTTGTCTTGAGATCGCCTCACCATCTACTTCACCTATTTCATTTACTTTGCTTGAATTAAAAAAGTCTCCAAGAGTTGATGGATCTAATACAAACGCAAAAAGTGCTAAACCTATAATGATAATTAAGAACATTGAACGTTCTCTAATTTTCGATAAAACTGCCATACTACATTAATTTAATTTCAGTGGGCGAATATACGATTTTTGCTTTTAATTTTGCAAACCATTTTTATACTTATTCGTGGCATTACAAGTGATGTTAACAAGGGTTTTATTTTAAACAAAAAAATTAATCTGTTTCGTTCACTATTTTAACAACAACCTCATCAATTTTAGCGCCGCTCATTTTTAGTATTTCCATCTCAAACCCCTCAATATCAATACATTCTTTTTCTTCTGGAATATTTTCTGTATGCTCAATAATAAAACCACCTAAGGTTTCATAGGCTTCAGATTTTGGTATATTTAAATCATATTCTTCATTTAAATAATCTACTTCTAATCTTGCAGAAAATTTAAACTCGAATTCACTTATTTTTTCTTCTAAAAATTCTTGAGAATCATGTTCGTCTTCTATTTCTCCAAATAATTCTTCGACAATATCTTCGACGGTAATCATACCTGAAGTACCTCCATATTCATCAACAACAATTGCAACACTTTTTCGCTTTTTCATTAGTGTATTTAAGATGTCATTAATCATCATAGATTCTGGTACAATTTCTAATGGCAATAAAATTGATTTTATGGATTTTGGTTTTTTAAATAACTCAAATGCATTTACATATCCTAAAACATCATCTAACGATGTTTTGTATACTAAAATCTTAGATAAGCCTGTATCTATAAAAGTTTTCTTAAGATTACTTACTTTTTCGTGGATTTCGACCGAAATAATTTCGGTTCTTGGCACCATTATTTCTCTTGCCTTTACATTATGAAACTCTAAGGCATTTTGAAAGATTTGAATCTCTGAATCCATTTCATCATCATCATTACCAGTTTCTAACTGTTCATTTATATAATGTCCTAACTCTTCTTTACTAAATTCAGTTTGCTGCTCATCTGCACTAGTTTTAAAAAAAACACGAAGAAAAAAATCTGAGATTAGTGTTATAAATTCTGAAAAAAAATGAAACATATAGTAAAAAATATATGCGGGAAAAGCGAAGATTTTTAAAACTTCGTTAGCATATATCCTAAAAATAGCTTTTGGTAAAAACTCTGCTGTAATAAGGATAACAATAGTAGAAATAATAGTTTGTATGATTACTATAGAAAATTCGTTAAAAGACGCAACAGGTATAAATCTAACTAAAAATTTACCCATATAATAACTATAAACGACCAAAGAAATGTTATTACCCACTAGCATTGTGGTAATAAATTTTGATGATTTTTGAGTAATTTTAGTAAGTATTTTTGGGATAAAGCCTTCTCTTTTCTTTTCTAATTCAATATGCATTTTATTTGCAGATACAAACGCAATTTCCATACCTGAAAAAAATGCAGATAATAAGATTGATACTATGATGATGATGAGTTCGACCTCCATTAAAACATCTTATTACTTATTTTGATCATTTCTTTTTTGAATTTTCTTTCTAAAATGTCTTTTAAAGAAAAACACTAAAGTAATAAAAATTGAAAAACCAAGAAAAAAATACGCCCTTTCTCTATCTGAATTCCAACGCACTATACCTTCTATTACACAAATAAAAGCCACCATTAAATACCCGTATTGAAAAAATTTCCAAATTTTATTCATAATTTACTCTTCTGAAGTTTCTAATTTTCCTGTAGTTTTTTTAGCCAAGTGCCTTGTTAAATCATCTTTAGATTCAAAGCCAATTCCATAAATTGTATCATTTTCTTTTGTTAGCTTAAACGCAACTTCTGAAACAAAATATTTTGTTTTTTGATCCCAAAACAGTTGTTCTGTTTCTAATCTTGATTGATCTGTATGGTTAATAACGACAACATTTCCTTTAATTTCTGATACTGATGTTTTTGCATAAGTTAATCCGTAATCTCCAATAATCGTAACAGAATCCAGGCCTTTGTTTTCAAAATTAATAATTTTTATGCCAGATGGAAACTCATTATATGGGTGTTCTTTCCTATTACTAAAATCTAACATTAAAGGGGTTATTAATTTAGAAGTAACCCTACCTGAATCTTTATATACGTGATATGCGTCTTTAGTTTTACCCACTGGTAGATTTTTATCTGCTAAAAAATCTCTTGCTTTTTGAGTATCATTAGAACAAGAAAAAAGTACTACCGTTAAGAAACAAACAGTAGTACTTTGTATAATTATTTTTAAGTGGTTTCTCATTATTTAGTCGCTAGAGGCAACTTTTACAGTTTCACCAATCCAACATTTAATAGTATACGTATCTCCTATTTTAACGCCTTCTGTAAAGATAGCCTTCTTACTAGGTAGGTTTCCTTTATATGTTGCAACATATCTTCGTGCTAATGAAGAGATACTAGGATCTACACTTGCCGCTTTTTGCGCTTGTCTTAAAGCTGCAGCATATACCATTCTTTTTTCAAACTCACTTGATCCACACTGATTTACACTAGATTGATATGCTCTACCTATAAGTAAATACGCTTTACCAAAGTTTCTGTTATAACTTAATGACTCTCTAGCTAAACTTCTAGCTTTTGAGAATTGACCTCTTGATAGGGCAGCTTCTGCAAATTTTAATTTGTACTTGGCTTTCTTTAAAGGATCGGTTTCCAGATCAAAAGATTTTTGTCTCATTGCTGCAGCTCCACTAGAATCTCCATTATCTTCTAAAACATTTGCATAAAATGCATAGGCATCTGGTGATGGTTCTGCTTCTGCATAAGCTTTAGCTAACTGTGCGTATAAAGGTTCTGATTGACAACCCTTATAAAACATTCTAGACACCGCTCTTTTTAACCATATTGCGCTGCTTTTATTAGCATCAAAATCTCTTTGATAAAGAGGAACTAACCTCTCGCAAGTTGCTATTTCTGAGATAATATTATCTAAACCCCCTTCAATTTGGCCTAATGCTTTAGAATTAATCTGATAAGCTCTTAACCTTCTTTTTTCTTTAGCGTCTAAGACTTTCGTTGAATCTTTTGTTAACTCATTTATACCTTTAGAATAATCATCTAATTTCTCTCCAACAGATTCAATCACATCATCATAAGTATCAAAAACTTTTTGTGGTTCTGTATCTTTGTACTTGTCTGTTACCCCTTGAAAGTATTTATAGATGTTTTTTACGCCCATATCTTTAGGAGAAACTTTATACGCTTTTTCTAAAACATTAAATATTTCGGCGTCTGATGCTAATTTATTTTTTGCTAAGTACGTAGCGTAATCACTATGCGCTTTTGCTAAATTATTTTTAACATCATGATGTTCAGGGAAATACTGCAATCTTTGCTCGTACACTTTTTTTGCTAAAGCAGGATCTTTTCTTACATCTTGCGCTAAATCTGCACCGAGCTTATAGATGTTAACAGATAAATCTTTACAATTATCCATTAAATAGGTCCAATTTGTATAAGCATCATCGTATTTTTTAGACTTAAAATCGCCTTTAAAAAGGTTGTACTTAATTTGGCACTCTCTGTTTGCATCGTCTTGTGCATTAGTTTTTGCAGTAATAAAAAGTACTGTTACTGCTAATAAAAACGTAATTTTCTTCATTTTAATAGTTTTTCTGTTAGTCTATTTTTCTTTTTATGAACCATCTTTCAGACAAAGATAAACTTAATCTAAAATTAAAATAGTTCTCTTGTATTAAATTATTTTCTAAGGTTCCTCTTTTACCAAATTCGAATCCTGCATTTACTGTAGATAAACCCTTTAGTGGTAAACCTAAACCAAAAGATATGCCAAAGTCTGTAATTTCTGTAAAATTTGAATTATTTCCTGAATCATTTATTAATAAGCCTGTATTTTCATATCGTAAACCCGCCCTATAAGTAACTCTGTTCCAGTAGCTTGTTATGGAGTTTATTTTAGGTAAATAAAAACCTCCTAAAGAGATTCTATTTGCATTACCATATCTATAAGCTCCTGTTGTATTACCTAATAAACCTGTGGTTGATATCTCATCTTGGTTTTCATACTCAATTCCTGCATACCATTTATCTAGTTGACCTATACCGACTCCTAAAACTGCTTTAAAAGGCAGATTGAAGTCTCCATCAATGTCTATTACTTTATTTCCACTTTGATCTACAAGGGTATCTCTTACAAACTCTGAAGTTCCTGAGCGCGTTATACTATATGTTAGACTTTCACCAACGACACTTAAATCATTTCCAAATTTCACTGTTGCCCCAGCGTTTAAAATTAGATCATTTTTTAGTTTTTTTTCGTATTGGGCACCTAACTTTACAGAAGCCCCTCTCAACTCTGTGGTTTCTCTGTACTTTGTTGCTAATGAAACATCTGCAATTTGATTTGTGATACTGTTCTCTACATTACCGAAACTAAAATCTCCTTCTATACCTAAAGATAGCCCTTTAAAAACTTTAATCCCAAAACTACCATAAAATCGATTAACTCCACCATTTCCTTCATATATAGAAATTTCAGTTGGATTTTCATTGGCATCAAAAGTAGTATTTGCTAAAGAATATCCTACCGAAGAAATTGGCTGCATACCAAAAGAAAAACCAGCAGTATCTCCAATAGGAAAAGCCAAAGCAACATATGATAATGTTGTTGAAACACTACTTTGTGTGGTATTTTCTGTTTTAACAGTTAAATCGTTGTTTAGCAAACCTAAAGAATAGGTACTATATCTTAAACTTGCATATGCTGCAGGATTCGTGAAGTTTAAATATTTGTAGTGGCTAAAGGCTACTCCGATTCCACCCATTGCACTTTGCTCTACTGTAGTGGTGGTAAACTCATCTCCAATACCAAAATAAGAATATGGCGAAGAACTTGTTCTTTGTCCCATAACAACTACAGCAGTAAATAGTAAAATAATTACTATAATATTTTTAATCATTTGTTTTTGTTAAAAATCAACATTTTATTTAATCCTTCTAAGAGAAAATTTTGATTGGCAAATATGCTACTTTTTAATTGTTTTGACAAGAAATTTGCATCTCCTCCTGTTAAAACAACTGTTAAATGTAAATATTTGTTTTTGTACTGTTGAATTACACCTTCAATTTCTTGGATAACACCATTTACCACCCCAGCATGTATGCTTTCATTTGTGCTATTCCCTATAAAATGTAACGGTTTATTTATTTGTAACAGGGGTAGTTTAAATGTAAACTTATGGAGTGCTTTATAGCGCATTTCTATTCCAGGAGAAATTGCACCTCCTAAATATTCTTTTTGTTTATTTACAAAATCAAAAGTAATACACGTACCTGCATCAATAATTAAAACATTTTGATTGGGGTACATCATTACTGCTCCAAAAACCAGTGCCATTCTATCTACTCCTAATGTTTTGGGTGTAGCATATAAATTTTTAAAAGGTAATTGTAATTGTTGTGAAGCCTGTCTTAAAGTCACCAAATTATTAAGTTTTGCTAACTTTTTTTCACTAATTGATGAAACACTTGCTATAATGGCCTCGTTAATTTGATGATTCTTGACAATTATTTTCATCTCTGACAGCAACCTACTTTTATTAAAAATATAGTGCTTTATAATCTTATCTTCCTCAAAAACAGCTGTTTTTACTCTTGTATTTCCAATATCAATAATAAGGTTCATCTAAATTTTTATATATTTTCAAAAATACAACACATTTTTTTCACATTTTATCTAGGAGATGTAAAAAAACATTTTATATTTGCATCCGCTAAGGCAATGGTACCTTAGCTCAGTTGGTAGAGCAAAGGACTGAAAATCCTTGTGTCCCTGGTTCGATTCCTGGAGGTACCACTT
>P_2C_Liq_1_UnCtyDRAFT_1000909_pt1 | contig 11839 bp, 16 predicted proteins | sample Pon2CUnioCityCA_2_FD_10234 | JGI IMG/M metagenome (IMG submission 10234)
TTTCGGTTCGATACCTGAAGTCGTAACTAACGCCGGTCTGAGCAGGCACTCTTTTTATGTTAATTACCTCCGAATAAACGCTCATGGCGGGCTCCAAGGGCAGACCGCTGACGTCTCTGCCATCTGGGCTCAGTCCATATAGCGCGATTCCGCAGCGGACCATGTCGTAGTGCTTGCTTGGGTAGCTCAGAGTGGCATTTGAAGCACTGGCGTGGGCTAATTCAAACTCAACTCCCTTTCCCCTTGCATACTCAATAGCGGTTTCAAAAACTTCAAACTGAGAATTATCTTCGTTTTCATTGGTGTTGGACAAGTGAGTGAAAATACCCTTTGCAAAATGCTTATTCGACTCAATAACCTGCATGAACCCCTCAATTGCTTCTGGCAAATCATTCACCGTGAAGCCATTTCGACTGAGTCCGGTGTCTACCTTGAGGTGAAGCTGTAATTGATCAACCTGATTTAGTAACTGCAGGTGATGAAAACTACTAATACCGACCTCAATTTGATGTTCTTTGGCGAGCTCTAAATCTTCTAGCGAATTGAAAATCCAAGCCATTATTGGAGCCTTGATTCCCGCTTCGCGAAGCTTTACGGCCTCGGAAATATCGGCAACGCCAAAGTAGTCAACATCGTGATCAAGTGATTTAGCAACCTGCAGTGCCCCATGGCCATAGCCATCGGCTTTTACGACTGCCATAACCTTGGCAGGCCTGGCTACTCTGCGCAGAACTTCATAGTTCTCGCGTATTCGGTCCAGATTGATTCGAATTTCACGCATTGATAATTACAACCGCTCCCGCCATGCCGCCATCGTGGCTAATGCTGAGCTCAATTCTATTTGCCAAATCTGGATGTCTTTCAGCGGTTTGCCCGTGAAGCACAACTTTTGGCTTACCGCCCTTGGTGATTTCAATCTCGTTCCAAATCAACTTCTCAGGCTCGCCAGTAGCTTTTTTCAAAGCTTCCTTCACCGCAAACCTGCCAGCTCTTGATTCAATGCTTAGGTTCTGTTCCGATTCAAAAAACAATCTCTGGTTCAGTTTTGGAGTTGCTTCTAGGGCTTTTTTGAACCGCTCAACATCGACCAAATCCATGCCGACCAACATTATTCAACCGTCACTGACTTAGCTAAGTTTCTTGGCTGGTCAACATCTAATCCCTTGGCTTTGGCAAGCTCCATGGAGAAGATGTGTAAGGGAACAACACTCAGCACTGGCGCTAGTAGCGGGTCAGTTTTAGGTGTGTAGAAAACTTTGGAAGCAAATTCTGCAACCTCGTCATCATCCTGCTCGGCAATAGCAATCACCTTCGCTCCGCGAGCATTGATTTCTTGAATGTTGGCCAAAACCTTGGCGTGCAGATTCTCTGCAGAACTCGGAGAGGGAACCAAAACAATGACCACCTGGCCAGGCTCAATTAGCGCAATTGGACCGTGTTTCAATTCCCCGGCGGCAAATCCCTCTGCATGGATGTAGCTAAGCTCTTTGAGTTTCAAAGCCCCCTCCATTGCAATTGGGTAGCCGACGTTTCTGCCTAAAAATAAAACTGACTGAATGTCCTTCAGCTCACTAGCAAACTCGGCAACGTCACCTGTCATCTCCAGAGTTGTTTTTACTTTTCTTGGAAGACTCAATAGTTGCTTGCCAAGTTCGTTGAGATTCTCAGTCTTTCCAGTGGCGTGTGCCAAAAACAAAGCAAGCAAATAACCGCGGTGATCTGAGCGGAGAAAGCCTTGGTTGAAGCCACTGCCACCTCGGGCCCTGCGTGGGTATAGATCGTTGCATCACTTTCCCGAGCCAATGTTGCACCCTGAGTGTTGCAAATGCTGAGCACCTTAGCTCCGCGCTCAGATGCATACCTAACTGCCATCAGCGTGTCCATGGTCTCGCCACTTTGACTGATTGCAACCACCAGAGTTTTTTCATCAATCACTGGATTTCGATATCGAAGCTCGTGAGCCAGCTCAACACTCACCGGAATCCTTGCCAGCTGTTCAATTGCATACTTCGCAACCTCACCGGCATAAGCCGCAGTTCCGCAGGCGGTGATGATGATGCGGTTTATGTTTTCTATGTTTTCAATACTCAATCCAGCAAACTCACTGAGGTTTACTTCGCCATTGGCATCCAGTCGACCCATCAAAGTGTCCCCAACGGCCTGAGGCTCCTCACTTATCTCCTTGGCCATGAATGACTCCCAGCCACCCTTGCTGGCAGCAGAGGCATCCCAATGAACCTCAAACTCATCGTGGCCAACCGGATTTCCCTGGAAATCTATTAGCTCAAACCCATCGGCACGCAGTTTGACAATCTGATCTTGACCAACGCTTATTGCTGTTTTTGTGTAATCAACGAAAGCTGCAACATCGCTTCCTAAAAAGTTCTCGCCATCTCCAACGCCGATTACCAGTGGTGAGTTTCTCCTGGCGGCCATGACCAATCCCGGATCAGATTTGTTGATTGCCAGAATGGTGAATGCTCCCTGCAACAAATTCGCTACCGAAATGAAGCTTTTCTCAAAATCGCCAGTCTTCGCAAATTCATCTGCCAGCAAGTGAGCGGCAACCTCGGAATCAGTTTCTGATTCGAACTTAATCCCCTCACCGACTAGTTTCTTTTTCAGCTCTGAGAAGTTTTCGATAATTCCGTTATGGATGAGTGAAATCTGTTCCTGGCCTGCATTATGCGGGTGCGCGTTTCCGTCAGTTGGTGCGCCGTGTGTAGCCCAACGGGTGTGACCAATTCCAATCTGCGCATCCGCCATTGGAGATTCAGTCAATTGGTCAATCAAGACCTGCAGTCTGCCTGCTCTTTTTTGAGTCTGAATCTCATCGTTCGTGATAACTGAAATGCCCGCAGAGTCATATCCTCTGTACTCCAGTCTTTTCAAACCACCGAGCAAAACATCCAACGCTGAGTTTGGGCCTACGTAGCCCACGATTCCACACATATCTCTAATCTAGGGCAGACTAGGAACAAATGAATGCAGTTCAGATGGGAGTCAGCCCATATATCGAGATTGCCAGATCCGAATGGGCTGAATTGGGCTACTCTCTCAACCCAGCTCTGACCGAAGCTGAACTAGACCAGATTCGAGGACTTGGGGACTTCCTGGACTTGGATGAGGTGCGCGAGGTTTATCTTCCTCTTTCCAGACTTTTGAATATCTACGCTCAGTCAGAGCGACAACTCCACAAACAATCAACCGATTACTTCGGTCCCAGAGCTTCAAAAACACCATTCGTCATAGGTGTTGCGGGGTCGGTGGCTGTTGGCAAATCAACAGTTTCTAGAGTTTTGGAAACCCTGCTATCCCGTTGGCCTGACACCCCCAATGTTGAACTGATAACAACCGATGGTTTTTTGTATCCAAATGAAGTTTTGGAATCCAAAGGTCTCATGCAGCGCAAGGGATTCCCAGAAAGTTACGACATTAAGGCTTTGATGAGATTTATCTCAGACATCAAATCTGGTGTTGCTGAAGTTTCTGCACCTGTTTATGACCACCTCAGCTACGACATCATTCCCGGCGCCAAGCAGGTAATTCAAAACCCAGATGTGCTAATCGTTGAGGGCTTGAATCTTTTACAGCCTCCCCAATTTGATCAGGAACTTGCCCTCAGCGATTTCTTAGATTTCGGAATCTATGTTGATGCTGATTATAAGAACATTGAAAAATGGTTTATCTCAAGATTTGAGAAGTTGTGGCGATCAGCCTTCACTGATCCGAAAAGTTATTTTCACAGCCTGACACAGACCATGAACCAAGAACAGGCCATTGACAGGGCTCAAACAACTTGGCGAGAAATTAACCTGCCCAACCTAAAAGCCAACATCCTGCCCACCAGAAACCGGGCAACTGCTGTTTTACAAAAAGGCGATAATCACAGAGTTGAATCTGTATTACTTCGCAAGGTCTAGGCTGAGCCGTTCTCTAACTTTATTTGCAAGTCGATCTGCCCAGCCCTGAGCAGTTCCTGAGTCGGTTGCCTCAACCATTACTCGAACTAGGTTTTCTGTTCCGCTAGGTCTGAGTAACACCCTTCCAGAATCTCCCAATTCAACCTCTGCCTCGTGAATCAGATCCATCAACTGCTTATCGTCAGTTTTAGTCTTATCTACTCCAGAGACATTCACCAAAACCTGGGGGTATCGAGTCATTTGTGAGGCAAGCTCACTAAGAGTTTTATTGGATGCAATCATTTCGGCCATGACCTGCAAGCTGGTTAGAATCCCATCTCCGGTCGTGGCATGAGCGCTAAAAATGATATGCCCTGACTGTTCCCCTCCCAGGGTGTAACCCTTTTCTGACATCTGCTCCAACACATAGCGGTCGCCCACCTTGGTCCTAATCAACTCCACCCCTGCTTTTTGCATAGCCAGCGCCAGGCCCAAATTACTCATAACCGTCGCCACCAGAGTGTCTCTTGATAACTCACCGCGAGCTTTTGCTCCGAGGGTCAAGATGGTCATGATTTCATCGCCATCTACAATCTGTCCGTTTTCATCAACTGCCAAACACCTGTCAGCATCTCCATCGAAGGCAATTCCAAGATCAGCTTTTGATTCCACCACCTGTGCCTGCAGCGCACTCAGATGCGTAGATCCGAAGCCTAGATTGATATTTGTGCCATCGGGGTCAGCACCAATTACGACAACTTCGGCACCAGCGTCTTTCAATGTCTGAGGCGCAACAGCGCTGGCTGCACCATGAGCACAGTCAACAACAACCTTTAGTCCCTTTAGAGACTGTTTGAGTGAACCGAGAAGGTGCACCGTGTATCGATCCTCAGCATCCGCAAACCGAGCAATACGACCAATGTCGTTCCCAATGAAAATCTTGTGGTCAGTTTCCATGGAGGCCTCGATCTGATCCTCAACGGCATCCGCTAGCTTGTGGCCACCTTGAGCAAAAATCTTGATGCCATTATCGGGTGCGGGGTTATGGCTGGCTGAAATCATAAAGCCAAAATCTGCCTGTAAATCAGCAGTCAAAAAAGCTGCTGCCGGTGTGGGTAGAACCCCTGCATCGTAAACATCAACGCCAGCAGATGCTAAACCAGCAGCAATCGAGTTGGAGATGAAATCGGAACTCAACCTGGGGTCGTGGGCTAGAACTGCAATCGGCTTGCGTCCCTCAGAGCGCGCAGTTTCTCCCAGTATCTCCGCAGTTGCTCTTGCCAGAGATACACATAACTCGGGGGTGATGTCTCGTCCAGCGAGACCACGCACGCCATCAGTTCCAAACAGCCTGGCCATAGCCAAGAGTCTAGGGGATTAGCGCTTGGAGAACTGAGAAGCTTTGCGAGCCTTTTTAAGACCAGCCTTCTTACGCTCTTTCACGCGAGCGTCACGAGACAAAAAGCCGGAGCTTTTCAGGTCTTTACGGTTATTCTCCGCATCAATCTCGTTCAGCGCTCTGGCAATACCTAGCCTTAGCGCTCCGGCCTGGCCGGCAACGCCGCCACCGGAGATACGAGCAATCACGTCATAGCCGTTTTGTAGGTTCAAAACTGTGAATGGGTCGGTAATCAGCTGCTGGTGCAACTTGTTTGGGAAATAATCCTGCAGTTCACGACCGTTTACGGTGATTTTTCCAGTTCCAGGGGTTAGACGAACTCTCGCACTTGCCTGCTTGCGACGACCCAGGCCTGCGCCGTTTTGGGTAAGTGTTCCTCTAGAGCGAACCTCAGGAGCGGTAACGCTCTCGGTTGAATACTCGTTTTCAGTGGTTGTCTCGGCCAAGTTCTTTTCCTTACTGGGCAATCTGATCGATGTTGTAGGTGTGAGGCTTCTGTGCCTCGTGAGGGTGCTCGCTACCGCGATAAACCTTTAGTTTTGAACCAATCTGGTCACCCAGTTTGTTTTTTGGGAGCATTCCCTTGACTGCTTTTTCAACAGCCTTCTCAGGGTTTTTCTCCATCAACTCTTCATATCCGATGGACTTTAGACCACCTGGGTAACCACTGTGACGGTAAGCGCGCTTCTGAGCTAGCTTGTTGCCGGTCAAAACTGCCTTCTCGGCATTGATGATGATTACGAAATCTCCAGTGTCCATGTGTGGAGCAAAAGTTGGCTTGTGCTTTCCGCGAAGCAATCTCGCTGCGTGGCTGGCCAAACGACCTAGTACAACGTCAGCTGCGTCAATGACGTGCCACTGGTGATCGAGCTCACTGGCCTTGGGTGAATATGTTCGCACGTTTTTCCCTTAATTCTTTATAAACAGGTGATTCATTGGTTGAATCTAATATTGGCTCAACCGCCAACACCAAAGGACAATAATAGCCTCCCGCGACCAGTGCGGTCAACCAAAAACTAATCCAGAATCCTCATATTTCGAGTTTTCTCGGCTTGGGCGGCCAATAATGATTGCTTAGGGTAATGAATCTGCATAAGTGTCAGCCCTTCGGGTCCAACCACCTTGAATTCATTCAGCCGTTTTTTAGCCTCAAGAATCTCGCCAAGTCGAGTTTTGGTCATCTTGCCGCTACCCACTTTCATCAAAGCGCCAACGATTGATCTCACCTGGGTGTGACAAAAAGCATCCGCCTCCAAATCAATCTGTAGCAGGTTGCCTTGACGGCTAACTTCAATCTTTTTGATTTCACGGATGGTGGTGGCACCTGCTCTTCTTCTGCAAAAGCTCGCGAAATCATGAAGTCCCAAAAGCTGAGATGAGGCCTCCTGCATCAATTTTTCATCCAAACGCGAGTAGTGCCATAGGTGATACCTGGCAGACAGCGGGTCTTGCTCGTTTGAGTCAGAATCCGGTAGCGATAGCTTCGTTTAGTGGCTGAATACCGAGCATGAAAACCCTCTGGAGCGGGTTCAAAAGAGGAAATTCGAATGTCATCGTCTAGGACGGCATTGAGTTTTCCTACCAAGCGATGGCTCACGCGTTTAGTTTGTGTTTCATCCAAATCCAAGTGAAAAACCTGGCCCAGGGCATGAACACCCGCATCGGTGCGACCACCAACCCTGAGTCCCTCTGGCAAATCCCCAAACACCACCCTGAGAGCCTTCAATACTTCACCCTCAATGGTTCTAAGACCTGGCTGGATTGCCCAACCCGCATAATCTGTGCCGTCGTAGGCGAGGTCAATCCGGAAACGACTAAGCCCGCCAGGGATGCTGGCGGGCTTAGTCATAAGTTCCTACTTCTTATCCTCAGACTCGTCTGCAGCTGACTCCTCAGCCTGCTCAGCTTCAGCTGCTGGCGCCTCATCGGCGGCTGCTTCTTCGGCTGGAGCTTCCTCAGCCGGAGCGTCCTCGGCCGGTGCATCCTCAGCTGGGGTCTCTTCAGCGGCTGGCTCCTCTGCAGGAGTTTCTGCTNCCTCTGTTGCCTCAGTCTCTGTTACCTCGGCTGCAGTCTCTTCAACTGCAGCTTCCTCGGTTACTGCATCTTCGGTTACTGCCTCTTCGGTCTCAACAGNCTCAGCAGCTGCGGTTCCCTTGATGGTGTTTTCCAATTTCTTTTTGTTGGCCTTTGGCTTTGGCTCAACTTTTTCCAAAACCAACTCAATCACTGCCATTGGTGCGTTGTCTCCCTTGCGGTAGCCAAGCTTGGTGATTCTGGTGTATCCACCCTCACGACCCTCCATCAGAGGAGCGATTTCTGCGAATAGCTCGTGCACGACAGATTTGTCGGTGATCTGACCCATGACCTTGCGGCGTGCGTGCAAATCCCCACGCTTAGCGAATGTGACCAAGCGCTCAGCGATTGGACGCAGGCGCTTTGCCTTGGTCTCGGTGGTTGTAATTCTGCGGTGTTTGAAAAGTGAGCTGGCCATGTTGTTCAGCATCAGTCTTTCGTGGGCTGGGCCACCACCTAATCTTGCTCCCTTTGTTGGGCTTGCCATTGTCTTTCTCCTTGACTTTCTAAATCAGACCTAGTTGTCTTCCTCAAAACCTGAAAAGTATGCGCTGTCGAATCCAGGAACCGCGTCCTTGAATTTCAAGCCCATCTCAGCAAGTTTGTCGCGAACCTCGTCAACACTCTTTGAGCCGAAGTTGCGGATGTTCATCAACTGGTCTTCGCTGAGGGCAATCAACTCACTTACGTTGTTGATACCTTCACGCTTTAGGCAGTTGTAACTGCGGACAGTGAGATCTAGGTCCTCAATAGGGGTTGCAAGCTCTCCACTCTCCTGCTGCTCAACCGGAGCTGGTCCGATTTCAATACCCTCGGCCTCTTCGTTTAGGTTCTTTGCAAGCCCAAACAACTCAACCAAGGTTGATCCAGCACTGGCAACTGCGTCTTTAGGCAGAACTGAGTGCTTGGTCTCAACATCCAAAACCAGCTTGTCGAAGTTTGTAAACTCACCGGCACGAGTTGCCTCAACGCGGTAGCTCACCTTCAACACGGGGCTGTAGATGCTGTCAACTGGGATAACGCCCGCTTCTGCGTCAGGGTTTCTGTTCTGTGCGGCGGAAACATAGCCTCTTCCGCGCTCAATGGTGAACTCAACTTCAAATTTCGCTTTGGTGTTCAAAGTTGCAATAACCAGCTCTGGGTTGTGGATTTCGACTCCGGCTGGCACCTGAATGTCGGCTGCAGTTGCTGCTCCAGCACCTGACTTGGTTAGGTGGGCAACCACTGGCTCATCGTGCTCGCTGGAAACGACCAGCTGCTTGATGTTCAAGATGATTTCGACAACGTCTTCTTTAACGCCCTCTACAGTTGCAAACTCGTGAGGAACGCCCGCGATCCGGATGTTTGTAACGGCTGCACCGGGGATGCTGGAAAGCAAGGTGCGGCGCATTGAGTTTCCAAGCGTGTAGCCAAAACCTGGCTCTAGTGGCTCAAGAGTAAATCTTGAGCGGTTATCTGCAATAACTTCTTCGTTTAGGGTTGGTCGCTGTGCAATTAGCACTGTTATTTCCTTTCAGCTAAGCATCCGCCATATGATGCTTATCTTTGTGATTCTTCATATCGCGGGTGGCGTCCGCGACTAATTTGTTTAGTTTTAGACGCGACGACGCTTAGGAGGACGAACTCCGTTGTGCGCCTGTGGTGTCACATCTGAAATCGAGCCAACCTCTAGGCCTGCGGCCTGAAGTGAGCGAATTGCTGTCTCGCGACCAGAGCCTGGTCCCTTGACGAAAACGTCAACCTTCTTAACTCCGTGGTCTCCAGCTTTTCTGGCAGCAGCCTCGGCTGCCATCTGTGCTGCGAACGGGGTTGATTTACGACTTCCCTTGAACCCAACATCACCGCTGGAACTCCAGGCCACCACTGCACCGGTTGGGTCAGTGATGGAAATGATGGTGTTGTTAAAGGTGCTACGAATATGAGCCTGCCCTGCAGGGATATTCTTTTTGTCTTTTTTCCTTGGCTTACGCGCTGCGGATTTTGGAGCTGCCATGAATCTCTATACCTCTCTCTAACGCTTAGCGCGTTGCCTTTTTCTTGCCTGCCACCGTGCGCTTTGGACCCTTGCGTCCACGAGCGTTTGTCTTTGTGCGCTGACCGCGAACCGGCAAGCCCTTACGGTGTCTAATTCCCTGGTAGCTACCAATTTCCACCTTGCGGCGGATGTTGCCAGAAACTTCTCGGCGAAGGTCACCCTCTACCTTGAGGTTTGCCTCGATGTAATCACGGATGGAAATCAACTGATCGTCAGTTAGGTCTTTCACCCTGGTGTTTTTGTCAACACCGGTCTCACTAAGAGCCTGTGCTGATTTGGTTCGGCCGATACCGAATATGTAAGTTAGGGCTATTTCAACTCGCTTCTCGCGAGGAATATCCACTCCTGCTATACGTGCCATGAGGATTTTCTCCTATTTTCTTCGGAAGGTCTTTGGCATGCTCACCCTGATTTGGCTAATCAGGCTCTCGCCTTCTCGAGAGGTATTACGAGCTGCCCTGGTCTATCTAGCCCTGGCGCTGTTTGTGGCGAGGGTTACTGCAAATCACCATCACACGTCCGTGACGACGGATGACTCGGCAACTGTCACAAATCTTTTTTACGCTTGGGTTTACTTTCATCGTCTGTCCTTACTTATAGCGATAAATGATGCGGCCACGGTTTAGGTCGTAGGTGCTCAGCTCAACAATTACGCGATCCTCGGGAAGGATGCGAATGTAGTGCTGTCGCATTTTTCCTGAGATGTGGGCCAGAACTGTGTGTCCATTGGTCAACTCGACCTTAAACATCGCATTCGGCAGAGCCTCAACGATTTGACCCTCAATCTCAATAACGCCGTCTTTGTTGGCCATAGCCTCACTTATTCACTAGTTGGTCAGCGAAAAACACAGTTCTACTACCTCAAAAAGGATGGAGGACATGTATCAGACGCCAAAGGGAAATCTTAGCGAATCTTTGGGGTTACTGTCTAGCCTTTTGGAGGAATAGGTTTGATTCCAAATTTGGCCAATTCAGACTCTCCACCATCTTCTGCGGTCAAAACCCAAATGCCTTTGCTGTGAACGGCAATTGAGTGCTCCCAGTGAGCNCCGTCACCGCCGTCCTTGGTTTTTACTGTCCAATCATCCTCCGCAACAAATGTTTCGGGGCTGCCAGCAGTCAACATCGGTTCAATNGCCACCACNAAACCTGGGCTNATCTTGGGCAANCTTTCCCNCACTCCAAAGTTATAAACGGGTGGAGCTTCATGCATTGAGCGACCAATGCCGTGGCCGACATACTGCTCTAAGATGCCGTAGTTGCTGTTTTTTTCAACAAAACTTTCAATGGCAACACCAACGTGGTTCAGTCTTTTGCCCAAATAAAGAGCTGCTATTCCCTCCCATAAAGACCCATGGGTGACATCACTTAGCATTTGCCTCGCAGGGTCCTCAGCACCCGGAACAATTACGGTTATTGCCCTGTCTCCATTCCAACCGTTGACCTCGGCACCGCAGTCGATGCTGATGATGTCTCCGGCCTGCAAAGTTTTCTCCGATGGAATCCCGTGCACAATCTCATCATTGACTGATGCACAAATTGTGTGCTGGTAACCGGGGACTAGTTGAAAATTGGGTCTTCCACCATTTGATCTGATGGTGTCCTCTGCAATGGCGTCTAACTCCAAAGTAGTAACACCGGGTTTTATGGCTTTTTTAAGATTTGCCAGTGCCCTAGCGGTTAGCTCACCGGCAGCCATCATGGCGGCTATGTCTGAATCAGATTTTTTTGTGTAACTGGATCCCATTTTTTAGCCAAAGCTTGCGATAGCTGCGTCAATTCTTTCAGTGACTTCACTAATCTCGCCTAGACCATCAACTCGAGCAACCATGCCTCGATCTGAATAAATACTGATTAGGGGTTCTGTTTCTTCGGTATAAAGCCCTAGACGATGACGGATTACATCCTCGCTGTCATCTGTTCTTCCCTGTTCGCGAGCCCTGTTTGCCAAGCGAGAAACCAATTCCTCCTGGTCAGCCTCCAGCAAGATAACCCCATCCAACGAAGTCTGCTGCTCGGCCAATATCTCATCAAGAGTGTCAACCTGAGGCTGGGTGCGTGGATATCCGTCTAGCAAAAAACCATTCTGGGCATCATCGTGACTAAGTCTGTCTCTAACCAATTCATTGGTAAGGCTGTCTGGGACATACTCGCCAGCATCCATGTAGGACTTGGCTTTCTTTCCCAACTCAGTCTCGTTTTTCACATTGAAGCGAAAAATGTCTCCAGTGGAAATTGCTGGGATGCCTAGCTTCTCCGCAATCAAAACTGATTGCGTGCCCTTCCCCGCCCCTGGAGGACCAATTATGAGAAGCCTCATCTCAATAGGCCCTCATAGTTCCGCTGCTCCATCTGAGCGCTGATTTGCTTCACGGTGGCCAGACCAACGCCAACGATAATCAAAATCGATGTACCTCCGAATGGGAAGTT
>P_2C_Liq_1_UnCtyDRAFT_1000910_pt1 | contig 11828 bp, 12 predicted proteins | sample Pon2CUnioCityCA_2_FD_10234 | JGI IMG/M metagenome (IMG submission 10234)
CCCCATTCATCGACAGGCCTACCATTTGGGATGCCGATATCGGCTGTGCCTGCCATGGATAGCCATGCGTCGGTGAAACGCCACCCAAGCGATGGATCTTTTTTACCGTAATCCATGTGGCCGTAGATTGGTTTGCCGTCGATGTTCTTAACGTCATTGGTGAAGAAATCAGCGATATCTTCGTAAGCACTCCAGTTCAACGGTACGCCCAGGTCATAGCCATATTTGGCTTTGAACTTTTGTTTCAGGTCCTCGCGATCAAACAGATCAGCTCGGAACCAATACAGGTTGGCGAACTGCTGGTCAGGCAGTTGATAAATTTCGCCGTCGGGTGCGGTGGTGAAACTAATGCCGATAAAGTCATCGAGGTCTAAGCCCGGGTTGGTGAACTCTTCCCCTGCACCCGTCATATAGTCAGACAGGCTCATGATCTGACCATAGCGCCAGTGTGTACCGATCAAATCAGAGTCGGAAATCCAACCGTCATAGATCGACTGACCGGATTGCATAGAGGTCTGCAATTTCTCAACTACGTCACCTTCTTGTATCAAGTCGTGATTCACCGTGATACCTGTTATTTCTGCGAAGGCTTTGGCTAGCGTACGTGCCTCATATTCATGCGTGGTGATGGTCTCAGACACCACCGAAATTTCATCAACGCCCTTGGCTTTCAACTTTGCAGCGGCGTCAATGAACCACTTCATTTCCTGCAGCTGCTCTTGCTTTGAAAGCGTGGATGGCTGGAACTCACTGTCAATCCAACGTTTGGCGGCAGCTTCGTCTGCCCAGGCACTGCTTGTACTCAATGCCAAGGCAATCGAGGCAGCTAAAGCCGAATAGCGAACTTTCATGTTGATCTCCTCAATTAGCAATAATGCCTTCCCGTCAGTGTTTAGGTAGCAGCCCCGGGAACATAGGTCGCTACCCTTATAGATTCTGTCTGGCTGTCTACCGAGCTACCCTTTACGCATCAGGACAACAAACCAAAGCACTGACAGTCCAAACCCCCACCAAACGGAAGGTTCCTGGTCAAGTGACAACCACTGGGCAAGCACGCCTGCGACGCCCACAAAAGACAAGTTGATGTAGGCTGCGCCAAGTAATCCAATAAACAAACGATCGCCACGCGTGGTGACCATTGGTAAAAATCCCTTCCTAGGTGAAGTCGGGTATTTGATTTCCAATACCGTCATCACAGCCAGCATGATCGCAATGCAGCTAAAGAAAATGGCTACAGGTGCTGTCCAAACCATCCAATCGAACATCGTCATCTCCTGTGCGTTTTAAACGCGACCCATCGCAAAACCTTTCGCGATGTAGTTGCGCACAAACCAGATCACAATGGCGCCTGGCACGATTGTTAAAACCCCAGCGGCCGCCAAGGTGGCCCAGTCCATGCCTGATGCACTGACCGTCCTAGTCATGGTGGCCGCGATCGGTTTGGCATCGACGCTGGTTAACGTTCGAGCCAGGAGCAGCTCAACCCAACTGAACATGAAACAAAAGAATGCAGCAACGCCTACGCCCGCCTTGATGAGTGGCAGGAAAATCGTCAAAAAGAATCGGGGAAAGCTGTAGCCATCGACATAGGCTGTTTCATCAATTTCACGTGGTACACCGCTCATGAAACCTTCCAGGATCCACACGGCCAATGGAATATTGAAGACCAGGTGCGCTAACGCTACAGCTAGGTGTGTGTCCATCAGCCCGAGCGTGCTGTAGAGCTGAAAGTACGGCAACAAGAACACAGCGGGTGGGGTCATCCGGTTGGTCAGCAACCAAAAGAAAACGTGCTTGTCACCAATAAAGCGATACCGGCTAAACGCATAGGCGGCGGGAAGCGCCACTGTTAAGGTAATGGCGGTGTTGATAAACACGTAAATGATGCTATTGATGTAGCCGCTATACCAAGTGGGATCGGTAAAGATCTTGTAATAGTTTTCAAAGGTGAGGTCTTCTGGCCATAACGAAAACGATGACAGGATTTCGTTATTGGTCTTTAGGCTCATGTTGATCATCCAATAGATGGGCAACAGCGCAAAGATCAGATAAACAAACAGAAACAGATTTCTTGGCGTAAACAGTGACTTGAACATGGTCTTATCCTTGCTGCTGTGACTTGCCCACGTTCTGCATCCAGTTATATAGAACGAAGCAGAACAGCAAGATGATCAAGAAGTAAATAATGGAAAAGGCAGCGGCCGGGCCAAGATCGAATTGCCCAACGGCTTTTTGTGTCAGGTACTGCGACAAAAAGGTTGTAGAAGTACCGGGTCCGCCACCGGTTAACACAAAGGGCTCGGTGTAAATCATGAAACTGTCCATGAACCGCAGCAGCACGGCAATCATGAGCACCCCGCGCATCTTGGGCAACTGTATGTAACGAAATACGGCCCATTTGCTTGCGCCGTCGATGCGAGCGGCTTGATAGTAGGCGTCAGGAATAGAGCGCAGACCGGCGTAGGCCAATAGCGCCACTAGCGGTGTCCAGTGCCAGACATCCATGATCAATACCGTCACCCACGCGTGCGTTGGGTTACCGGTATAGCTATAGTCAAACCCCAATTGCTGCAGCGTATGACCAAGTAGCCCAATGTCGGTGCGTCCAAAGATTTGCCAGATGGTTCCCACAACGTTCCACGGGATCAGTAATGACAACGCCACGAGCACCAGCGTGGCTGAGGCTTTCCAGCCACTAGCGGGCATGCATAAGGCCAACGCCACACCCAGCGGAATCTGTACGGCCAGTACAGATAGGGAAAACGTCACCTGTCTGGCCAGCGCGGCATGCAATTCGCTGTCACGCATCACCATGGTGAACCACTCTGTGCCGACAAATATGCGGCGGGTTGGCGAAAAAATGTCCTGAACCGAATAGTTCACAACGGTCATTAAAGGCAAGATGGCAGAAAACGCCACGCAAATAAGGACTGGCAAGACCAATAGCCAGGCCTTTTGGTTTGATGGTTTGTCTGTGTTGTTCATACGACCAGTTCCTCTTCGCAGTAGAAGCAGGTGTGTGCGTCGAGCACTTGTAGATAGACGTTCTCGCCCATGTCGGGGCGCCAGGATTGCGGGCTTAGCCGAACCCGAACCGGCGTTTGATCAACGGCGCACGTCACCAGGATGTAAGTGCCAACGTCTTGAATGAGTTGCACAGTCGCCGCGAGGCAGCCTGCTTGGTCGTTTGGAAAGATGCGCAGGTACTCAGGACGGATCCCAAGCGTGGTTGCTTGCGCTGGCACGGATACCTGTTGCGGCACTGTCACGACCTGATCTGCAATCTTCATGCCGCTAGCGCTGGCTTGGATGGGAAGAAAGCTCATGCCGGGTGAGCCAATAAAATGGCCGACAAACGTGTGTGCCGGGCGCTCAAACAAGTCTTCTGCTGTGCCGACTTGAACCGCTCGACCACGTGTCATGACCACGACTTCATCAGCAAATGTCAGTGCTTCAACTTGATCGTGTGTCACATAGATCAATGTGAGCTTTAGTTCATGGTGAATTTGTTTAAGCTTTCGGCGTAGTTGCCACTTCAAGTGTGGATCGATAACGGTTAGCGGTTCATCAAATAGCACCGCTGACACGTCTGGTCGCACCAGCCCACGGCCCAATGAAATCTTTTGTTTCTGGTCTGCACTGAGACCCGCTGCACGCATGTCGAGTTGATGGCTCATCTCCAGCATTTCTGCAATTTCCCCAACCCGTTTGGCGATTTGCTCCTTGGGTACTTTGCGGTTCTTTAATGGAAAGCCAAGGTTCTGCGCCACGGTCATCGTGTCGTAGATCACGGGAAACTGAAATACTTGCGCGATGTTGCGCTGCTGTGGTGAACGCGCGGTCACGTCTTGTCCGTCAAAGCAGACCGTGCCTTGCGAGGGTTGGAGCAGGCCCGAGATGATGTTTAGCATCGTGGTCTTGCCGCAACCCGAGGGACCGAGCAGGGCGTACGCGCCGCCGTCACGAAACGTCATTTCCAAAGGTAGCAGCGCGTAATCCTCATCGCGTTGAGGATTGGGTTTGTAGGCGTGGGCTAGGTCGAGTTTGATTTCAGCCATTACGCCACCTCGCGCAGCAATTCGGGTGCAACAAGTAACGCACCACTGGCTTCAAAGACGTATGCATGGCTGGGATCTAAATGCAGCTGTACGTTAGCACCGAGCTCAAAATCATGAACACCGGTTAACTGAGCAATCATGGGGCCAAGGACGGTATCGACGTGCACAAACGTGTCTGAGCCTGAAATCTCAGCCAATTCAACTTGACCGTCAATGGCGATGTCAGCGGCGCGACCGACCAAACGCAGGGCGTTCGCCCTGATGCCCAACGTCAATGCCTGATCGCTTTGCGCCGGCAATGTAATGGAGACTTCTTGGCTGTTGGCCAAGCGCACACCGGTGGGTGTGCGTTGTGCCTGAACCAAGTTGATCGGCGGGTCACTGAACGCTTTGGCGACTTTTAAAGAAGCGGGGCGGTGAAAGACATCGGCCGTCGGCCCGTATTGCAGTAGCTCACCTTTGTCGAGCACGGCGGTATGACCACCAAGCAGTAGCGCCTCACTCGGTTCCGTCGTCGCGTAGACGACGGTGGAATTACCGGTGGCAAACAGCAGGCTTAGCTCGGCTCGCAAGTCCTCGCGCAGTTTGTAGTCAAGGTTCACCAGCGGCTCGTCTAGCAACATCAGCGGTGCATTTTTGGCCAGGGCGCGTGCAAGTGCCACACGTTGCTGTTGACCGCCCGATAGCTCCGATGGCAGGCGCTCTAAGAAGGCTTCGATGTGTAATTTTTCTGCCAAGGCTTGGACTTGTTCTTTGACGTTACCTTTGCGCGCGAGCTTCAGTGGCGAGGCAATGTTGTCGAACACGGTCATCGAGGGGTAATTGATGAACTGCTGATACACCATGGCGATATTGCGTTGACGCACTGGGCGTCCAGTTACGTCGACGCCATCGACCCACACACGACCCGCTGAAGGCTTGTCTAGGCCAGCCATGATTCGCATCATGGTTGTCTTGCCCGCTTGCGTGGCCCCGAGCAGCACCGTCACTTGCTGGGGCTCGAGCGTCAAGTCAAAGGGGTAAAGGTAAGGCTGACCATATACCGCCTTACTGACATTTTCTAACGTCAGCTCCATTTTCAGGGTGTCTCCAACAATTTAGCATCAGTATTTTTCGTTTTTTATATCTTATGGTTCGTTTGTGTTCATTTGCACTCAGTATTTACCCTCGTATGGTACGCAAAATGTTCCGCTTTCTTTCTTTTTATGGACATAATTGGTAATGACTGTTCTAACGCCCCGACAAGCAGACTTGGTTAACACGACTAGAAGCAATGGTCCTACCTCGATTGAGGCATTGGCAGCTCACTTTGGCGTGACATTGCAGACAGTTCGTCGCGATGTTCGCTTTCTTTCAGATGCTGGTTTGCTTGAGCGGTTTCATGGTGGGGTTCGCATACCGGGCTCAACGACTGAGAACATTGCGTATCGCCAGCGCCAGGCGCTCGCTTCAGAACAAAAAGCGCGTATTGCTCGTGCCGTGGCCAAGCGTATTCCCAATGGCTGCTCACTCATCATGAACATTGGGACAACCATTGAAGCGGTCGCTCATGAGTTGCGTCACCACAAGGGGCTGCGCATCATCACCAACAATCTCAACATTGCAGCGGTGATGAGCACAAACAGCGACTGTGAAGTGATCGTGGCTGGTGGTGTGGTGCGTGCCAGCGATCAAGGCATTGTCGGTGAGGCAACCGTCGACTTCATTCGCCAGTTCAAAGTTGACATTGGCCTGATCGGTATCAGCGGCATTGAGTCCGATGGGACGCTGCGCGACTATGATTTCCGCGAAGTGAAAGTGGCGCGTTCCATTATTGAGAAATCACGCGAAGTTTGGCTAGCGGCGGATTTGAGCAAGTTCAACCGACCCGCCATGGTAGAACTCGGGCATCTGCGCGATATCGATGTGTTGTTTACCGATGCAGAACCACCAGCGCCGTTTGCCGAGCTATTGGATAAGGCAGAGGTTTCATGTGTTGTAGCAGACTGAGTTAAGGAAAAACCGAATGCCATTCATCCTAGCGCTAGACCAAGGAACATCGAGTTCACGTAGCATCGTGTTTGATGAGCGTGGTCAGATTGTCGCCATGTCACAACGCGAGTTTCCACAGATTTTCCCTAAGCCTGGCTGGGTTGAACATGACCCTCGCGAAATCTGGAACAGCCAGTGTGAGACGGCGCGTGAAGCGATAGCCAAAGCCAACATCACAGCCAAAGACATTGCCGCGATCGGTATCACCAATCAGCGTGAGACGACCGTGGCCTGGCATAAAAAAACGGGCGAACCGGTTTATAACGCCATCGTCTGGCAAGACCGACGCGCTGAGCCCTTATGTGCAAAGCTGCGTCAGCAAAACCTGAGCCAGCATGTCTCCGAGACCACTGGGCTTTTGATCGATGCGTACTTTTCCGCCACGAAATTGCACTGGATATTGGAGAATGTGCCGCAAGCGCGTGCACTTGCTGAGTCAGGGGATTTGGCTTTCGGTACGATTGACAGTTGGCTTATCTGGAATTTAACGGGTGGGGCCAGTCATGTGACTGATGTCAGCAATGCGTCACGCACCATGCTCTTTGACATTACACGTAATGCGTGGGATCCAAAGATGCTTGAGGTGTTGCAGATTCCAGAGTCTGTTTTACCGACGGTATTGCCCTCTAGTGCCGCGTTTGGACAGACGGACCCCGCTATCTTCGGTGCCTCTATCGCCATTGGTGGCGTGGCCGGCGATCAGCAAAGCGCTCTATTCGGTCAAGCGTGTTTTAAGCCAGGCATGGCTAAAAACACCTATGGCACTGGTTGTTTTATGCTCATGCATACGGGGCAACATTTGCAAAGCAGTACCAACGGGCTTATTTCCACGGCCGCAGCCCAACCGGTGGATACGCAGCAATACGCACTTGAAGGCAGTATCTTTATTGGCGGTGCGGTTGTGCAGTGGTTGCGTGATGGTTTGCGCGCGATTGACTCGAGCTCTGATGTTCAGCCACTGGCTGAAAGCGTGCCCGACGCAGGCGGTGTGATGTTTGTACCCGCATTCACCGGTCTAGGCGCACCGTATTGGGCACCCGATGCGCGCGGCACTATTGTTGGGCTAACCCGCGGGACCACGGTTGCACATATTGCGCGTGCCGCGCTTGAAAGCATCGCCTTTCAAAGTGCGGCACTGTTGCAGGCCATGAACCGCGATGTAGTCGCGGCCGGCGGCGTAGCCGTGACTGAACTGCGTGTTGACGGTGGGGCCTGCGTCAATAACCTTTTGATGCAAATCCAGGCTGACCTGCTAGGTATACCCGTGGTGCGACCTGCAGTCATAGAGACCACCGCACTTGGGGCGGCCTACTTGGCAGGCCTACACGCAGGGGTGTACAAAAACCTGCAAGACCTTAGCCAGCAGTGGCAAGCGCAGCGGGTCTTTCACCCCACGCTGCCACGTGAGCAAGCGCACGAGCGCATGCAGCGCTGGGAGCAGGCCGTTCGTCAGACAACAGTGTCTTAGCGACCATCATTAGGCCCGTCTACCCGCTCATTGACCTTGCCCCAGTGCATAGCCGCGTTCACCGTTAAACGTGCAGAGATTCTCTGTTTTGATGACATCGATTTCTCGGCCCGTTAGCGCTTGCAAGAGTCTAATGATGTCCGAGTGGCTGACTTGTTGATCGACGGGAGCGGCAAATCGGCAACGCCAGTGGTCGGTGCAAAACGTCTCCGCAAATCCGGCAGGCCACACCTTCACGCCCCGATTGGTGATCATTTGTAGCTCAAATGCAGGCGTGGTGAGTGCGCTTAGTTGACCAGCTAAAAAATCAGCGGATACATCAGGCGCGTGCACAAACACATCAACACCGACGAGCTGTTTTACAGCGGGAACGGCCTTTGCCTTTGTTGCCTCTGGTTTGCTCGGGTTACCTGCGTTCGCTAGCCGCTCGGTCGAAGTCGCTGGGGTAGACGTATAGTCGATCACTGGTAATTGCGTTGGCGTCTTGCCTAGGCGCGCAATGACCGCACTGGCAAACTCACTCGTGCCAACGGCATCTGCTTGACTTAGGTCACCATGGAGTTCTCGGGTGTGCACACCATCTTCGATCGCACACAGCCAAGCATTGTGTATAGATTCGGCAACGGCGGGCTGACCGATATGCACTAGCATGAGAACCGCAGCGAGCAGCAGGCCCGAGGGATTGGCGATGTTCTGACCGGCAATATCGGGTGCGCTGCCATGGATGGCTTCGAACATGGCACAGTGCTCACCGATATTTGCACTTGGCGCTAAGCCGACTGAACCGGTCAGTTCTGCAGCAATGTCCGAGATGATGTCACCATACAAATTGGGCGTAACAATGACATCGAACTGTGTTGGTTTGGTAGCCAAACGGGCGGCGCCAATGTCGATGATCATATGATCTGTTTCGATACTTGGGTATTGCGCTGCAATCTCATCGAATACCTTGTGAAACAGGCCGTCTGTCATTTTCATGATGTTGTCTTTGGTCATGCATGTGACATGACGACGCTGGTGGTGCACGGCATACTCGAAGGCATAGCGCACGATCCGCTCGCAACCAGGCCGCGTAATGAGTTTTAGACATTGGTAGACGTCATCGGTTTGCCGATGCTCAATGCCTGCATAGAGATCTTCTTCATTCTCGCGGACGATGACCACGTTCATGTCGGGGTGCAGTGTCGTCACAAAAGGGGCGTAACTCACGCACGGTCTTACATTGGCATAGAGACCTAAGGTTTTACGAATTGTCACGTTCAAGCTTTTAAAGCCACCGCCTTGTGGCGTGGTGATCGGTGACTTTAGGAAGACTTGGGTGCGACGTAGGCTTTCCCATGCTGCTGGATCGATGCCAGTGCTGTGCCCTGACAGATATTGATTGTGACCGATTTCAATAAATTCGGGGGCGATCTTTGCCCCGGCGGCATCTAGTACTTTCAGAGTGGCATCCATGATTTCCGGGCCAATGCCATCGCCGTGCGCCACGGTAATCGGAGTCAGTGCGTTCATGTTTGAAATCCAGTCAATGGTTGAAACACCGCCATTTTGGCGTAAAAAATGTTTTACTAAAAACAATCATTTATAATAAATATCATAGGTAAAACACTATGAATAAGATCCGACCACCACGCGTGACGTTTAACCAGCTACGTACACTCGAGGCCGTGGTGCGACATGCGTCTGTTACTCAGGCGGCTCGGGAATTGCACTTGACACAGCCCACTGTATCCGCGCAGTTGCAGGATTTGCAGGTGGCTGTTGACGCTACGCTGTTCGAGGCTGTTGGAAGGGGTATTCGACCAACGCCCGCCGCTCAACTATTGCGTGAAACCGCGCTCGAGTTATTTGCCCGGTGGCAGCGATTTGAAGAAGACTTGCTCGGTTTGCAAGGTCTTGAGCGTGGCACGCTTCGCATTGCTGGGGTAACCACCACAGAGTATTTCATTGCGCAGTGGCTAGCGGATTACAGCGCGAATCACCCAGGTATCGAGATTGATTTGGCGGTTGATAACCGCGATGCAGTCGTCAATCGTTTGGTTAACGACGATATTGAGATTGCGGTGATGATGATGCCGCCTGCGCAGTTGGCATTGGCTAGTGTGCCGGTGATGCATAACCAATTGGTGCTCATTGGAGCCAAAGAGCATCCCTGGGCTCAGCAAAAACGTTTGCCCAGAAAAGCGCTGAACGACCAGCCGCTTTTGATGCGAGAGCAGGGCTCAGGTACTCGCCTTGCCACAGAGGCATACTTACGCGAGCATGCTCTGCAGCCAGTGGTGCGAGCAACCCTGGGTAGCAACGAGGCCATCAAGCATGCCGTGGCCACGGGCCTTGGGTTGGCTGTGGTCTCGGAACATGTGCTGCCCAAGAGGCCAGCCGGCGAAGGGATTGCGATTCTTTCGGTGACCGGGTTTCCACTTAAGCGTCAGTGGCAATTGGTGTGGCGCAAGGATAGAAAACTGTCTTTGGCGGCACAAACCTTTATCGATGAGGTCAGCGGGCGGTATTAGTCGTCAATCATTGTGATTGAAGATAGCGCTCGATGACAGCTCATCACCCAAAGCCTCAGTTTTAATTGTCCTACTTGGTGTAATCACATCGATGAACTTAGGCGGTGCTTCAGGTAAATTTGAGAAAAGCGGGGGTGGCGTGTCGTGTTGACGGACACCTTGATGCATTGTGGGGGCAGACCTCGGGAGCAAAAAATGAAAGACTTGAAGAATGGCAATGCAAAGGTGAACGAAGCTGATATCGGTAAACGAATTGGCAATATTGGAGATTTACCCGATTCCGTAAAAAACCAGCTCGAGATTACTCAGATGGATGACATGGAACAAAAGGTTCTTCGTACATTGAACCAACGCTTTGGAGGCGTGGCCACCATTGACGAGGTTATCGTTGGTTTGTACAGAGACTTTGGATTTGAAACCAAGGCGCGCCAGGATGTGATCGACAAGCTGCAGAAAATGGCTGACACCGGTTTGTTAAAAGAGACTGAGGGCAAGAAAGATGTCTACGAGGTGACTGAAGCCGGCCGGGCGATTCAGACTCCTCTAGCTGACATGCCATTGTCTGCGCGGATGTAAAACAGGCATCCACTGGATGGTGTCCTGGTTTTAAGGGGTAAACCAGACGACGGCTTGCCGGGCTGCTTCGATAGCCTCTTGCTCGCCACTAAATACGACTGGCGTACTGTCCATCAATAATATCCAGCCGCTTAAGTCTTCTGGTTCTCGCCGCCAGTGTTGAAATCGGAATTGCCCATCATCTTGTTCAATGATGTCAACGCAGTGATCGCCCTCAAAGTTATTGAAGCTATTGGCGACGCGCTTTTTTGGGGGCATGTTCACTGGCGTCTAAAACAGGGTTTGAAACCCGGTGCCGATCACGGTGGTCTTGGCACCTGACACCATTTGGAAGTTATCGCCATAAGATGCCCATGCATAAGCGGTGGTTCGTGGTGACAGCTTGTAAGTGATCGCTGTCCCAAGTATTTGCTGTGACCCCGTCGCAGCCTGTTCTTTGAGTTTTCCTCGCGGTTGCAACATTTGCCATGAGGCCATCAACTGTGTGCGGGGATCGATAGCCCAGCTCAAACCCAGTAAGTAGGCGTCGTGATTAAAGCCTGAACTAAACAAAATATCACCGTCTTCGGTGATCGAGGTGAGCGGGCTGCCACTAAGGTCATTACCCGGACCGCTACCGGATAGCGCGCCATTGATGCCTCGTCCCCAGGCGGCCGATAAAACCACTTGATTGACGGTCACGGCAGCGCCCAGATACCAGGCCTGCGGGTTGGTCGTTTGAGGGTTGGGTTGTGACAGGCCGCTGCCATTGGAGGCGGGTATGCGGCTACTGGCATAAGCCCGATCGTAAGAGGCAGCCAGCAACACAGAACCTGCTTGATACTGCACAGCGGCGGTGAGCGCGCGCATTTTGTTGCTATTGCCAAATCCATTGTCTGACGGCACGGGTTTGTTTACGCCGCTATCGGCGTAAATGCTGGTGTCGCCGGTATCAAATGAATAGCCCACACCGGCGGTAAAACCCGACCACGTTGCTGAGGTTAGTTGAATCAGATTGTCATAGATTTGGGTATTGATAGCGGTAAAGGACGTGCCCATGTTGCTCTGCCCAAAACTCAAGCCCATGGGATCAATGTTCGTAAAAAAATCGGTGGAAATGGTTTGCTGTCGCCCAAGTGCCAGGGTGCCCCAGCCGTGGCGGGTCAGGCTAACTGTTGACTCAATGCCAAAGAACGAATCGTA
>P_2C_Liq_1_UnCtyDRAFT_1000912_pt1 | contig 11804 bp, 9 predicted proteins | sample Pon2CUnioCityCA_2_FD_10234 | JGI IMG/M metagenome (IMG submission 10234)
ATTATGACTAGACCAGCCGTAGAAGCTGGCGAGAACCTTGGATTTCTCCCAGGTGATCTCAAGGAAAAACTAGATCCCTACATGCAACCTATTTATGATGCACTGCGCGATATGATTCCAGGAGAAAAACTCTCCAGTTATATTGAAAAAGGAATCATACAAATTGCACCGCTCGCATTTATGCGCGGTAGAACACTGGATGGCGCATTTGTCATCCTTGATGAGGCTCAAAATACCACGCACGCACAAATGAAAATGTTCTTAACCCGTATGGGAAAAGATGCTAAGTTTTTCATTACTGGTGATCCAGGACAGATCGACCTGCCACGACGTGTCATTTCAGGACTTAAAGAGGCCTTATTAATTCTCAAGGATGTAGATGGAGTAGGAATGATGTATCTAGATGACAAGGATGTGGTGCGTCACAGACTGGTTAAAAAAGTGATTGCTGCTTACAAGGATATTGAAAATAGGAATTAGTATTCAATTTCTTAGTTTGTAACATACATTCATACCAATAAGAACAATTAAAGAACCTACTATTTTCTTTTAATCGTAGAATCCTCTGTTAAAAATGCTCTTATAACTATCATTGTTACCTTATTTTTTGCTTTGCACTCTAAACTATAAATAAGTAATTTTTAGAACATTGAATTATTATTTTTAGTGTTGCAAAGAGTTGTTTTTTATGATATGTATCCTTAGTTGTACTTATGGTTTTTCAATTGTTTAGGACTTCCTTGGTAGAGTTAATGGAGAACAACCTTTCGCAAAAGCGAAAACAAAAAAAAGCCCTGAAACAATTCAGAGCTTATACAATTAATGAGTTAGGAGCTTACATTTTATCAATATCACCGCTTCCAGTAATTTTTTTATCGGCATTACGTGTGTTTCCTTTATAGCGTATGTCGCCACTACCGGTTACACGAGCTTTAAAATCGCCGCCGTTAATATATACAGCTAAGTCACCACTGCCGGTAACTGAGGCTTCTACATTATTTGCTTTTAGACCTGTGGCTTTTAAATCACCGCTACCTGTAACACTAGCGTTTAGATTTTCGGCTCTACCGGTGAGAATCATTTTACCACTTCCTGTAACTGATGCTTTTAAGTTCTCGGACTCTATATTTAAACTCATATCTCCTGAACCGCTCACTTTTAAACTAAAATTGCGGGCTTTAAGATTCATGTCGCTCATAATTTCACCACTTCCTGAAACGCTAGCATAGTCTATTTTTTCTACAGGAACAGTAACCTTAATCGCTCTTTTAGGATTGATATTGGTATTGTTTTTAGTGCCTATAATGAGTTTACTACCACTTACTTCAATTCTTAAGTGTTCCATGATATTGGATTCTGCTTCTACCTTAATGGTTCCTTCTGTTCCAGAAATGAGTGTTACATCCATAGAGCCAGCAACAGTGACTTCATCATAATCTCCTGTATTAAATGTTTGTGAAATGACCTCGCCATTTCCCTTAATAGATTTGTTACCGAACCACTGTGCACTAGAAATTTGTGCGGTGCATGCTATAATGCATAATAAAAGGATCTTTTTCATAATTATTGTTTTTAAGTTTAAGTTTAAGTTTAAAGCGGTTCTCGACTTTCGCTCAAACTGACAAGTTTTATTGAAATTCAAAAATCTATTTTTGTTAATCGTTATTCACTAATCGGTGTTCGATATTCAAACTGTTTGCAACCTACCTTTGCGGCAGGCAGGCTCCGCTCGAACTGATATTCAAATTCAAGTTCATTTTCCTTTGATGATTATTCCATCGCCTTTAATTTCACACCACCATATGAAGTGCGTATGTTTATGGTATTCCCACTATTTTGTGATCCATTATATCCTGCTTTTAATTTATCAGTATAATCGCTGTCTGATCTTGTAATGGTTGCGGTATCACTTAATGAGATTCCAGCAAATTCTGTGTCTATTTCAAAATCAAAGTTTGCGTCATTTTCATAATATACCTTGACACCCGTAAAATCACTGCGTATAGTCACTTCCTTAAATCCAGCTTTTAAACGTGATACATTTATGGAACCATAATCGGTATTAAGATTTAAAGACTTAATAATAGTGCCTATTTTAAAGCTTACATAATCGCCACGACCGGTAAAATCTACCGCTTCACCTATGGTTATACTACCGTAGTCTGTATTGATATTTAGATCGATTACTTTTTTGAACTCACTATGAGTGTAGTCTGCTTTAAGTTCTATTTTCTCAGCCTCATCTACTGTAATGCTGCTGTAGTCTGCATTTATAGTAGCACTTTTTACGTAGTCTATTGTAGATTTATTAGTATAATCCATTTTTATATAATTATCTTCATGGAGTAGCTCACCGATGTCCATTCTACCATAATCGCAGTTGAGCCTGGCATGACCGCTTAATTTATCCAGAGATAGCGTTCCATAATCATTACGAGCATCTAGATCGTTTGTTATGGGCATTTTAACTACATAATTAATTTCAACACTCACCTTATTATTACTGCCAAACCAACTGCTCCAGCTCCAGTTTTTACGGCTAGAATCTACTTGCGTTCTAGCACTCACACGACTGGCGCTCGATTCAAAGATCACGTCCACTTCTTTAAGCTTATCATCTACATCTTCCTCATCATCTCCAGTAACTTCTACCTGAACCTCTATGGCTACCTTAGGTTGATTCCAGGTAGTGATGGTCATACTACCATATTTATTATCCAGTAGGATTAAGGCATCTTTTTCTACGGTATATGATTTGTTGATGCTTTTTTTCTTAGTGTGCTTGCCTTTTACCGGACCAGCTAGCACTGCGAGCGGCAGGAATAAGGTGAGTAAAAATGTTTTATAATATAGTAGCATCGTTGTGGAGTTTTAATTGTTTTAGGGATTCTATGTGATCAAGTGCCGCTTCTAGCAATTCTATTCTGTTTTGAAAATTTTGAATCATCGCGGCTATGACTTTGCGGCTATTACCGCTGTTATTTAAATCTATTTTCAGTTTTTGGTAATCATTTTCCAGCTCTTTGAGCTGTTGCTTAGTGTCGGCTATTAAGCGTTCTGTTTCTGGGCTGTTTTCTTCTTCTAGTTTTTTTAATTCTTCAGTAATGGTATTAGAGAAAAAGTCTTGCGCATTTGCCATTTCTGGAGAGACACTGGCTAGATCATGAGTAGTCGTTTCATTCCAGTTAAAACCAGCAACACCTAGTAAGATGGCAAGTCCAGCAACAAGTGACCATTTGAGCCATGGGGTTTTTCTAGCATGGACATGATCTTCAGTAAATCCATCTCGATATAAAGGCACAACTTTTTTATCTTCTTGAGCCTTTTGTAAACGTTCTAAAAAGCGATCTCTATGACCGCTCGGTAACTCTGTGGTATTAAAGTCCTGTTCTTTAAACCAGTCTTCCATTGATTTAGGCATGAGCTTTAATTTTAGTTCTTAAACTTTCTTTGGCACGTGAGATTGTGGTGCGACACATCGCATTTGAAATCTTCATAATCTCACATATTTCTTCATTATCCATTCCTTCTATCAAGTGCAGCGTTAGTATCTGCCTGTAATTATCTTTTAATTTGTTCATGATATGGAGTACTTTCTTTGCGGTCATTCCTGCGTTCTCCATATCTATTTGTTCCTCATCTGCTTGCGATTCTATGTGGTAAGCCACCTCTTCATAAGCAACTGTTTCCATTTTATTCTTCTTGCGCAATAGCGACAGACTGTTATTAATTACAATACGTTTTAACCAACTGCCAAAAGTCGCTTCACGATTCCACTGGCTCATCTTATTAAAGGCCGTAATCATACTTTCCTGCATAACATCTTCGGCTTCGGCAGGATCTTTTACTATGCGCAGTGCTACGTGGTACATCCCACGTGAGTAGTTATCATAAACTTGCAGTTGCGCTCGTGGATCACCTTGCTCGCACAGGTTGTATAGCTTTATTTCGGTTTCGGTTAGTGTCACTTGGTTAGTGTTACATGTTAAAGATGCATCTTTTTTAAACTTGTTACAGTGAACTGGCACTGAATTTGAAAACCTATAAGAGTTAAGGTATTTGGTTAAAAGTATAAGTGCCTGCTAGTAATAAGGTTTTTTAAAATTAGAATGTTGATTTATAGCGTTTTAATTGTAGTTATCTCGCTTTCGCGAAAGCGTAATTACCACAACCTATTGCTCAAAAATAAGTGTAAATTAATTGAAGAGCTGCCGTGTTTTGTGACATAGTGGCGAGAAGAAAGCATATGTTCAATCCAAAGAAAATTAAATTAGACAATTTGTCACTCGGTGATTTAGATCATGAGGCAGAGTTGATCCCATTATTAAGTACTGAAGATGAGGAAGAGATGAATAACGAGTCTGTTCCAGAGGTTTTGCCCATATTGCCATTGCGCAACATGGTGCTATTTCCTGGAGTTGTAATCCCTATTACGGCTGGAAGAGACCGCTCCATCAAGTTACTTGAAGAGGCTAATAAGTCCCATAAAGTGATAGGTATAGTTGCTCAAAAAGATGAATCTATAGAAGAACCTGGAGCAGATGATTTACACAAAGTAGGTGTGGTAGCTCGCATTTTAAGAGTTCTTAAGATGCCTGACGGTAACACTACGGTCATTATACAAGGTAAGAAACGGTTCCAGATGGGAGAGATTCTAACAGAACAACCTTATATAACGGCTCGTGCAGTAGATATTCCTGAGGCGAGACCACTTCCTGATCATACTGAGTTCAACGCGATCATCGATAGCATTAAAGAATTATCTCTAGAAATTATTAAGGAGAGTCCTAATATTCCTAGTGAAGCTAGTTTTGCGATTAAAAACATTGAGTCTAACTCATTCTTAGTAAACTTTGTAAGTTCAAATATGAACTTGCAGGTTAGTGAGAAACAGCAATTACTGGAAATAAACGACCTTAAAGATCGTGCGCTTGAAACATTGCGCTACATGAACATCGAGCAACAAAAGCTGTCGCTTAAAAATGACATACAGTCTAAGGTTCATTCAGACATTAACAAGCAGCAACGTGAGTATTTCTTGCACCAGCAAATGAAAACCATCCAAGAAGAATTAGGTGGTGGCGTGTCATCTCATCAAGAGCTGGATGAAATGCGCACTCGTGCTAAGGAAAAGAAATGGGATGATAAGGTAAAGGAGCACTTTGAAAAGGAACTTGCTAAAATGCAGAGAATGAATCCGCAGGTGGCAGAGTATTCTATACAGCGCAATTATCTAGATCTCTTTCTAGACTTACCGTGGAATGAGTTTTCTAAAGATAACTTTGACTTAAAGCGTGCTATGAAAATTCTAGATCGTGATCACTACGGTCTTGATGATGTTAAAAAGCGTATTATAGAATATCTGGCGGTTTTAAAACTGCGTAATGATATGAAATCTCCTATCTTATGTCTTTATGGACCACCAGGAGTAGGGAAGACCTCTCTAGGAAAATCCATGGCCGAAGCGCTAGGACGTGAATATGTGCGTATCTCTTTAGGTGGTTTACGTGATGAGGCAGAGATCCGTGGTCACCGTAAAACTTACATAGGTGCCATGCCAGGACGAATTATCCAAAGCATTAAAAAGGCCAAAACCTCTAACCCAGTTTTTGTGCTGGATGAGATAGACAAGTTAAGCTCTTCTCATAATGGAGATCCGTCCAGTGCGATGCTAGAAGTACTAGATCCAGAGCAGAATAATGCTTTTTATGATAATTTCTTGGAAATGGGCTTTGACCTGAGTAAAGTCATGTTTGTGGCGACTTGTAACTCGTTAAATACCATTCAGCCAGCTTTACGTGATCGCATGGAGATCATTAATGTGACCGGTTATACCATAGAAGAAAAAGTAGAAATAGGAAAACAACACTTATTACCTAAGCAGCTTAAAGAACATGGTCTTACTAAAGATCATCTAAAACTAGCCAAACCGCAAATCGAAAAAATCGTAGAAGGTTATACTCGTGAAAGTGGTGTGCGTTCCCTAGATAAGCAAATCGCTAAAATGGTACGTTATGCTGCAAAAAGTATAGCCATGGAAGATGATTATGATTTAAAAGTGACTAATGATACGGTAATAGAAGTACTAGGTTCTCCTCGCATGGAGCGTGATAAGTATGAGAATAATGAAGTTGCTGGTGTGGTTACAGGACTGGCATGGACTCGTGTAGGTGGTGATATATTATTTATAGAATCTATATTATCTAAAGGTAAAGGAAACTTAACCATAACAGGTAATCTAGGAAAGGTCATGAAAGAAAGTGCTACCATAGCCATGGAGTACATCAAGGCAAATGCTGACACACTAGGAATTCCTACAGAGGTGTTTGATAAATACAATGTTCACATTCACGTACCAGAAGGCGCTACTCCTAAGGATGGACCTAGTGCTGGTATTACCATGTTAACGTCGCTAGTTTCTTTATTTACACAACGTAAAGTAAAGAAAAGCATAGCTATGACAGGAGAAATTACATTGCGCGGCAAGGTACTTCCTGTAGGCGGAATTAAAGAAAAAATTCTTGCTGCAAAACGTGCTAAGATTAAAGAAATCTTACTCTGTGAGCAAAATAAACGTGACATAGACGAGATTAAACCTGAATACTTAAAAGGATTAACCTTCCATTATGTTACTGACATGAGTGATGTCCTAGAACTAGCGCTTACTAAGCAGAAAGTTAAAAATGCTAAGAAATTAGTTTAGTAATAGTGTAATGGTTATTAGTTATCATTGTTTTAGATAACGGTTAAGAGATGGATTAAAAAAGCTCTTTTCCTTATCAAGGAATGGTGGGCAAAGTTTGCGGTAGCTAGCTATGGTCGGTAAGGTTGTAAACGGCTATTTGTTTTAATCTCATCAGCTTGCGCTGGTCAACCTCTCCTGATTCCACTTCGACAAGCGAAGTTAAATCTGTCCTCTCCTTTCTAAGGAGAGGAACTTTTATAAGGTAGATTTTTAAAAAAAAAGCTCCTTTCTATATCAAGGAATGGTGGGCAAATTTTGCGGTAGCCAGCTATGGTCGGCAAGGTTGAAACGTTTTAATTTTAAAATACTTCCTAATAAATTAAGTTATAACAATTTGGTATTAAAGACTTAGAGTGTTCTTTATTCCATCGATTAGGTGATGATTTCTATTCAATTAATCCTAAATTCCTTAGTGAATAACTAGTACCACGCTTAAAAATAAATTAAACTTGCAGTCGTTAGTAAAGCAGTGAATAGATCTCAATCTTATATATCGTTTATAGTGGTCATGCTTGTGGCAGCAATTTTCGCGCAAGCGCAAATAGGAGGAAGAACTACGTACCAATTTCTGAACCTGCCAGCAGGAACCAAGCAAGCTGCTCTAGGTGGTCGTGTGCTCACTGGAGTGGATTATGACCCTACTTCGGCTATATTTAATCCAGCGACTATTAACCCAAAAATGGATAATCAACTTCAGGTAAATTATGCTAACTATTTAGGTGATGTAAATTACGGTACGGCTGCTTATGCATATACATGGGATCGTCATGTGCAGACTTTTCACGTAGGTGTTACTTATTTGGATTATGGAACCTTTAACGGTTATAATGAACAAGGAATTTCTACGGGCGAGTTTGGTGGTAATGAAGTCGCCGTATCTGCTGGTTATGCTTATAATATCCCTTTTTCTGATATTTATCTAGGTGCAAATCTAAAAGTGATTTCTTCTAAACTGGAGCAATATACCTCGCTAGGTGGTGCCATAGATTTTGGAGCCTTATATTATAATGAAGATAAGGATATAAGAGTAGCCCTGGTAGTGCGCAATATAGGAACTCAATTTACACCTTATAATGAGGTGTATGAAAAGTTACCGCTAGAGATAGCCTTAGGGTTTTCTAATAATATGAGAAACCTACCGCTGCGACTGCACGTCACATTAGAAAACTTACAACAATGGAATATTGCTTTTTCTAATGACGCAAATGCTCAAACAGACCTAGACGGTAATACTATAGAAGATCAACCAGGATTTTTTAATAATGCGTTACGTCATACTGTTTTTGGGGTAGAGATTTTTCCAGAAGAAGCCTTTCAGGTACGTTTAGGATATAATTTTAGAAGAGCACAAGAGTTGAGTATTCAAGATACCAGAGCTTTTTCAGGTGTGAGTGCAGGGTTTTCTCTTAAAATTAATAAAATGCGATTTAGTTACACGCATGCTAGATATACGCTGGCGTCGCATACGAGCCTTTTTGGCGTGAATATAAATTTACAATAATGAGTCATAAAATTACTATAGCCATAGACGGACATTCTAGTACCGGTAAAAGTACAGCCGCAAAACAGCTCGCACAAAGGCTCAAGTATATTTATGTAGATACTGGTGCTATGTATCGAGCAATTTCTTTTTACGCTTTAAGCGAAAAGATATACCGTGACAATTATTTACACACACAAGAATTAGTCGATTCTTTAGAGAACATTCAAGTAAGTTTTCAACGCAATGAAGCAACAGAACGTGCTGATGTTTACCTTAACGGGAAAAATATCGAGAACGAAATACGCACCCTAGAAGTAAGTAGTATCGTAAGCCTGGTAGCCGAAATTTCAGAAGTACGAGCTAAGTTAGTAGCTCAGCAACAAGAAATGGGAAAAGAAAAAGGCGTAGTAATGGATGGTCGCGATATAGGAACCGTAGTATTTCCAGATGCTGAACTAAAAGTATTTATGACCGCAGCGTCAGAAGTAAGAGCACAACGTCGCTATGATGAGTTGCTGGAACGTGGTGATGAGGTTGTTTATGAAGAAGTCCTTAAAAATGTGCTAGAACGGGACCACATAGATTCTACCAGAGAAGACAGTCCACTCATTCAAGCTGATGATGCAAAACTACTCGACACCAGCGAGATGACTAGAGAAGAACAGTTTGAACAACTCGTTACTTGGGCAGTTGAGGCGATGAATTGTTAGAGAACGTCATTACGAGCTTAGCGTTGGAATTTGATATTTATAACTACTATGCAAATCACTTCATATTATAAATATGCATTTTTCCCGAATCTAAATGGAGTAAGCTTAATGTACCGTTTCGTCCATCGCTCAATATTTCATAAGAAAGAGTGTCTTGTTCCTTTTCATCAACTAGATATAAAAAATTACCAGTACTTAAATCAGTATTGGCGTGAACATGTTTGTTAGTGATATGGTAATCATACCAATTATGCTCGTTTATGTCATTAGAATTATAAAAAATCGCTACTCGATTAGTTGTAGTTACCAACCCAGCGTTTCCATCATCTTCTAGAAACCAAGTGCCTCTTGCCAAAGTTGACGCTGTTTCATTAGACTGCTTACTTTGATCATTCGCATATTTTTCATCCACTTTATTTAGGTATTTAATAAAAAAAATAAGCCCTATTACAAAAACGAGACATCCTGTAATGATAATAATATTATTAGTGGCTAGAAGGGATTTCGGGATATCCTCATCGTTGGTTTTTCTCATGTTATTTTTTTATTAAAGCTTCATAAATTGCTATCCATTCTTTCATACTCATCTTGGTACATAATTCTGCAATTAGTTCTAAAGGTATATCATCCACCTTTTTAAAACGGATGCAGCTTTTTCCCATGTCAAGTTTGTACTTGGAATGTTTAGGATATTCTGCCTTGAACCATTCCATTAGTTCAGGACTCGCATAAATACCAGAATGATACAGCGCTATAAAATTCTTTTGAGAAGCGATATTGATAAAAGGTAATGGCGTCCATTCTTTGCCTACATGATAACCTGGTTCATATTGAGACTTAGGAACAAAATACCCCAACATGCCATAGAGCATTCCTTCTTCAAAACCGTTTGGTAGATTTTTAAGAATCACGTTGTGTAAATCTTCTACGGGTTTTTTACGATCTTCTGATAATTGATCGATGTATTCTTGTGGAGTAGTGGCTTTTGAAGTCATGATGAGGTTATAAACTCAATATTACAAAGATTTTATTCAAAAGAAAAACCTCGCAGATAATGAAAAGTGCTTTTGGCTTTTAAGCCTTTTCATGGTTCCTATCTGCGAGGTGTTAGATTAATAGTCGTCCATACAATACGATAATTACAATGAACGATATATAAATGTAAATAAAAAATGTTAAAAGCGTTAAATTGCTGATTATTAATAGACAATAGTGACTTAATTGCAAGATTAATTAATAGCACTAGAAGTGTTTACACTTTTTACTAACCTTATAAATTCTGCACGATAACCATTAGGGACATGGTTCAATCCTTTTTTTGCCAGTTTGATAATATCTTTTATCGTAGTGTTACCATCATAAGCAGATCTTCTTAATTGCATTCCGAATAAGGCAACCGCTGTAGCAAAATTCATATCGGCACTTGCTTTTGTGGTGTTGTTTTTTTGTACATGAATCATTTCAACACTCTTCTTGCCGTCTGGTTTTTTATATCTGAATTTTACGGTAAATAATTCGTCACCATATTCATTTACAATTTCATTATTTTGATATTTCAGTTCTGGTTGAACACTAGTTTTCTTATTATCTACAGGAGTTATTTCATAAAGTGCTGTTACCGTATGGCCGCTGCCTAGTTCTCCAGCATCTATTTTATCGTTAACAAAATCTTCATCATTCAGTACTCTGTTTTCATATCCTATAAGTCTGTATGAAGAAACGAGTGCTGGATTGAACTCGATTTGAATTTTCACATCTTTGGCAATAGTGTAAAGTGTTCCGCCAAATTCTTTTCCGAAAATCTTTTGAGCTTCTTGCATGGTGTCTATATAAGCATGGTTCCCATTTCCTTTATCGGCTAGTGTTTCGAGCTGTTCATCTTTATAATTCCCATATCCAAAACCTAGAACCGATAGGAAAACACCACTTTTTCTTTTTTCTACTATCATGGTTTCTAAATCTGAATTGCTAGAAGCACCTACATTAAAATCGCCATCGGTAGCGAGAATAACTCTGTTGTTTCCATCTTTTACAAAGTGTTCCTCGGCAAGTTGATAAGCTAACTGGATTCCTGCGCCACCAGCCGTAGAGCCACCAGACTGTAGGTTATTTAATGCTTTAAGGATCGTTTCTTTATGAGCGCCAGAAGTAGGAGGCAATACTACACATGCCGCACCAGCATATACGACTATGGAAACGTGATCTTGTTCTCTCATTTGATCCACCAGTAAACCAAAAGCTTTTTTAAGCAGTGGTAATTTATTTGCAGCACTCATAGAACCCGAAACATCAAGTAAAAACGTCAAATTAGATGGTGGTAGTTCTTCTTGCTTATAAGTTTTACCTTGCAAACCTATGCGTACCACACGATTTCCCTCGTTCCAAGATGCTTTTGAAACCTCAGTATTGATTGAAAATGGATGTTCATCTTCAGGCTGCGGATATTGATAGTCAAAGTAATTCACCATTTCTTCAATCTTTACCGCATTAGGTGGTACGTGCTGACCACCATTGATCAAACGTCTCACGTTGCTATAACTGGCTTTATCTACATCTATAGAAAAAGTAGAAAGTGGTGCTAGTTGAGTACTTTTAAACTTATTTTCTTCGATTTTTGCATATTGTTCGTTCAAGAAAGTCACGTAGTCTTTGGGTTCGACGGTTGAAATGTATTTTTCGTAATCTGGAACATTTGTTTTGAGTTCTTCTGGGATCCTGTAATCGATTCCGTTTTTTGTATTCCCGCTGGTATTGATGATAATAACACCATTAGAACCACGGTTTCCATAAATAGCAGTGGCTCCAGCGTCTTTTAAAACAGTAACATTCTTTACATCATGAGGATTAATGTTTCTAAAATCACTTT
>P_2C_Liq_1_UnCtyDRAFT_1000915_pt1 | contig 11775 bp, 12 predicted proteins | sample Pon2CUnioCityCA_2_FD_10234 | JGI IMG/M metagenome (IMG submission 10234)
GTCTTCAGTGCCACAGAAGTACGTGGTGTCGTCCATGTCATACAGCAACGTGTTGTAAAATCTTTGGCCTCTTGGACCAAAGTCGGTCACTGCAAGTTGGAAGGTTGGCTCATCATCGTACGGACCAGCCATCGTGTGTGATGTATGCAAATCATCTAGGCTGAGTACGATGTCTAAGACTGAGCGGTAATGGCGTGACATGCGGTCTGAAAACCAATCGTCTTGGAAGTCATCTAAGACCGTGTAGAAATCGTCAATGCCAAGATCTTCGCGTAAACCGAAGAAGTGGTCCATCACAAACGCGGTAAAATGGTACGTCATGAGTTGTAAATCATAGGGCATGTCTTCGTCATTGAGACTCGACCGGTTGAACCGGTTGATGCTATCAGAGAATCCATACGTATCTTGGCCGTAGAGCCGGTCACCGTTATAGACGACATCATACACAGACCCTGAGAGGAATAAGTTGACTAAGTGTAAAGGTGCTAAGAAGCCTTCTTCGCCCGCATACAATTCCATGTAATATTGATCGAGGTCAAATACCACAGGATCGATATCATCACTGTTGTCTTCATAGGCAATAAACTCTAAGCCCCGACCAAAATCTGTTTCGGTATCGGCACTGATCGCGCCAAAGAAGGAGAAGAAGTTAACGGTAGCTTCGTTATTTGCAAAGTCAAACATGAGCTCATACGTGACGTCATCATAGAGGGGGTCGTCCGATTCTTCGAACAAGGTAATCGTCAGAGAATCTTCGGTTTCCACAAAATCTAAGCGGTCATAGATGACGGCCCCCGATATTAATTCTACAAAGGATTCAATATCGACATACGGCATGCTATTTGACATCGTATGCACGGTTAGTGCGCCATCGGATACGGTGTATTCACCGTCGATGCCTTTAAATTCTACTTCATTGGATTCAACGACGGCAATCGTGTCAAATGGTGCCACATTCACAGGCACTTCGTACACGTTTTCTAAGCCTTGCAGACTTGCAGTAACTTCTAAAACGCCTTCTTGAATCGCGTCAAGGTCTTTAAATACAGCCCCGAGGTGTGAGATAACATCAGGTGTCAACGTCGCATACGTGAATTCGACATCCCCCGCTTCATCGGGTAAATCAATGCGTGATGACACCGTTGCGCCGTTGAACGATAAGCCGTCAACCGCCGCATCCAGTTGCGCAAGGATGGCCTCTTCGCCTTCGGCCGCAATGGTCGCATTGTAATATTCGGTGTATGATTCCCCGTCCTTTTCAAAGGTGCCGACAACTTGGACGGCGGTATCTGCTTCACCGTAGGCTGGGCGTGCAATCACGCCATCTGCACTTAATATATTTTCGTTAGACGTGGTCCATGTAATGGCCACATCTCCGTCTTGGGAAGGTAACGTTACGTTGCTTTCTAATGGTACATCAAACAGTGTAATGGCCGCGGCTGCTGACTCTAATTCTGCCACAACCCCCGCGTTATCAGCAGTTCCATCACCGCCACATGCGGCGAGGACAAGCACTGTCATTACGGATAATAATCCCATCCATTTTTTCATGTAGGTGCCTCCTTATTTTTAAGTATTATACACCAATCATGCTAAAATAAAAGGACTAAGCCCTTATAAAGGATGGTCATCATGTTATTGCTCTGTGGAGCCAGCGCCTCAGGAAAAACCGAAATCGTTAAGCTCTTAACTAAACGGTATGCATACCATAAATTCATTACGACGACGACCCGCCCGAAACGACCACATGAAGTAGACGGCATTGATTATTACTTTTTAGACAGTGCACTATTCAACAAACTAAACATGGATGGTGGGTTCATTGAAACGACGGACTACCAAACCAATCAATACGGCTCTCGGGCCGATCAAATCAACGATTCCATGGTTGCCATTCTTGACCCCAGTGGCATCAACGCTTTTTACAGTAAACGCCCCCGAGAAGACTACATCGTCTACATAAAAGCCGATAAAGATACACGCAAGTACCGAATGCTAAAGCGCGACGATGATTTAGAAGTCATCTGGAAACGCTTAGACATTGATGACGAAACTTTTCATCCAGATAACTTGACACACATTGATCTGAATTTGGAAAATAATTCTGGATCGCTCAACGATTTAGCAGATACGATTCACACCCACTATCAAGCATTCTTAAAGGAGCGCCCATGAGATTTGACGTAAAAAAAGATCGCTGGATCATCGCCCTTATATTACTCCCACTCGGGGTTGGGTTCATCGCCATATTCTCTTCACTCGCATTCACCCCCACAGACTCAGACACCGCGCCCACTTTAGTGCCGTTTTTTATCTTTTTATTCATGGGTGCGTTAATCTGGCAGATATACGCAAAAAGTTATTATCTCCTCGATGAGCAGTCTGTGCGAATTTTCTTTGGCCCATTTAAACTAAGAATTCTCTACACGTCAATCACCGACATTAAACCGTCCAAAAACATTTTATCAGGGATGGCCCTATCCTTAGACCGCGTGGCCATTTATAAAAATGGACACCTCTGGCAACTGATTTCCCCGGTCGATAAGATGCGCTTCATTGAAGAAGTGAAAAAGCGCGCGAAACTCTGATAAAACGTTGACAGAGGGCGTGCGTTTCAACTATAATGCTCCTTGCGACGGAGGAATACCCAAGAGGCTGAAGGGGCTCGCTTGGAAAGCGAGTAGGTCGGGAAACCGGCGCGAGGGTTCGAATCCCTTTTCCTCCGCCATCTTATCTGTCACGGAGGAATACCCAAGTCCGGCTGAAGGGGATCGCCTCGAAAGCGATTAGGGCGGGAAACCGCCGCGGGGGTTCGAATCCCTCTTCCTCCGCCAGTCATATAATCTTCGACTTAAGACCTTTTGAGGGTCTTTTTTTTGGCCAAAAAAAACACCGCCTTAACGGTGTTTATCGGTGATTAAGTTGGCACTAATCATGGCTGATTCAAAGATAATCGGAAGGCCACTGCCTGGATGCGTTGAGCCACCCACGAGATAGAGATTTTTAATGTCTTCATAACGGTTGTGCGGGCGTTTGTGTAAGAGCTGATTCATCGTATGTTTCATCGCAAACGTCGCCCCTTTATAGACCCCAGAATTCGCCCAATCATCGGGGGTATAAACTTTTTCAATCGTGATATCTTCAGGGCTAAAGTTTAGCCGTTTTTGCATTTGCGCGAAGACTTTGGATTTATAGAGGGTTTTATGCGCGTCCCAGTCAATGGCCGCATCGGTATTTGGGACGGGGGCTAAAACCATCAGTGAACTTTGACCCTCAGGCGCAAACGATTCATCGAGTGCTGACGGGTGATAAATGTATAAGCTCATATCATCGGTTAAATCTTTGTTCGCTTTGAGACTTTCGGTGTACGCTTTATAGTCATCCGAAAGCACTAAAGTATGCATCGGAAAATCTAAGCGTCTTTTGATGCCTAAATACAGCATATACGCCGAGACCGAGTAGGCTTTTTGATCGACTTTTTTCATTGTGTATTTCTTTTGATCAGCTTTGTCGATTAAGGTTTCTACCATTTTGGGCATGTCCGCGTTGACGATGACTTCATCGTACGCATGGTCCTTCCCATCGACTTTAAGCCCTGTGGCCGTACCGTCTGTGGTAAGAATTTTTTCTACGGGGGCGTTCACATGAATCTTTCCACCCCAGCGTTTGATATGCGTCGCCATCACATCCATTAAATGGGGGATGCCCCCTTCAATGTGATAAATGCCATCCATATGTTCAAGGTATGAAAGCATCGTGAAAAACCCCGGCGTTTCTTGTGGGGTCATGCCTAAATACTTGGTCTGAAATTGCATGATGTCTTTGAGTGATTCATTCGTGAAGTGCCGGTTCAGTTTACGTTCCACATTCCCGAGTCCCACAAACCGCCCAAAATGAACGACGTGCTTGTTGATTAATGATAAGCGAGAGTGGAAGGGCCTCACCATCACGGGATGCATCGCTTCGACTGTCTTACCTTCTCGTTTCATAAACTTTTCATAAGCGGCGCGTTCACCAAATTTTTGATCAATGTCATTTAATAGTGCATCAGGATTTCCTGGAACATTCCACACATCATCCGGTTTATTCAGTTGATATATTGGATCAATCCGTGTCACGTTGACTTCGTTTTCAATGTCTAATCCGGCCGCTTCAAAGAGCCATTTGTACGCATCAAAATAGACGATGAAAGAAGGCCCCATGCTAAACATGAAGTCGCCTAAATAAAGCCGTTTAGACCGGCCTCCAATGCGGTCATCTTTTTCGTATATATCAACGGAGTATCCTTTGGACGTCAGGATTAATCCAGCGGCTAAACCGCCTGGCCCCGCGCCCACAATGGCTATTTTTTTCATGGCTCACCTCTTAGAAAAAGTGTATCATAAAATGGATTAAAGCGGCGTGCGTGACGTGTTTTTTTCCGCCACTAAGTCATACTTATGGCATACTAAAATCGAACAAACGCGCACAAATACAGTGCCACTCATCATGGTCAGGAGGCGACATACGTGACATTACACACCAATAATCCGGTTCAAAAAATCGCCATCTTAGGCGTCCTATCAGCCCTTGGAGCCATCTTGATGGCGTTCATTCAATTGCCGTATCCACCGGTGCCTTTTTTACGCATTGAATTTTCGGATGTGGCCGTCCTTTTAGCCTTTTTATTGTATGGTTTTAAAGAGGCCGCTTTTGTTGGGGCTTTAAAAGCGGTGGTGAACGTGCTGATTTTTGGTCCGGTCGGGCCGATTGCGATCGGGCAAATCTCCGCCTTTATTGCGTCCATGGGGTACGTATTTGGGCTCTTTGTCATGCTCAAGGTTTTAGCAAAAAACCACGGCGTTTTACGGGCCGGCTTCATCATTATAGAGGTCACGCTGTTGATGACCTTTGTCAATTACTTTTTTGTCACCCCCATTTATTTTGGGTCTTGGACGTATTTAGGCGTTCAAGACTGGTTGAACTTATCGAGTTTTGGCTTGTCAGGCACCGGCACTTATTTGACGACCATTTTAATTGTTTACGTGCCGTTTAATATTCTCAAAGGCGCGGCGGTGATGGGGGTATATGTGGTCATTGCGAAAGCCATCCAAGCGTACCTCAATGAGGATTTAAATAACCTCCCAGTCTAATGTCAAATCAAGCATTTGATGAGACCGCCTTACCTAAATTCGGTATACTTAAGGCGAGGTGGATATGAAAGATGCATATGTGGCCGGCGGGTGTTTTTGGTGCATGGTCGAACCATTTAGTGGCTTGCCTGGCATCCATCATGTGACGGCAGGATATATGGGTGGTCGGCTTGAACACCCAACTTATAAAGCCGTGCAAAAAGGGGACACCGGGCATCTTGAGGCTGTGAAAATCACTTACGATGAGGCCTACCTATCTTTTGAAAAAATCATCCAACATTTTTTCACACAGATTGACCCGACCGATGAGGGCGGCCAATTTGCCGACCGCGGTGAGCCCTATCACACCGCCCTCTTTTACGCAGATGACGCGGAATTGGCGATCATCAACTCGGTGATACGTGCGCTCAATCAATCGGGAGTTTTTAACGGGCCAATCGTCACCAAGGTGACCCCAGTTGTTGCGTTTTATCCGGCTGAAGAATCCCATCAGATGTACCATATAAAAAATCCATTTCATTACACCGCGTACAAAAAAGGCTCCGGCCGTGACGCGTATCTAAAGGAGACTTGGTCTATGAAGATTGATAAAAAAGCAATGAAAGAAAAATTGACCCCGACCCAATTTCATGTCGTGTTTGAAAACGGGACAGAAGCCCCGTTTGATAACGAATACCATGACTACAAAGGGGAAGGCATTTACGTCGATGTGGTCAGCGGTGAGCCGCTCTTTTCCTCGACGGATAAATTTGATTCAGGCTCAGGGTGGCCAAGCTTCACGAAACCCCTAAAAAAAATCGAAGAAAAAATGGACACGTCACACGGCATGCGGCGAATCGAAGTGCGAACGAAAGCGTCAGACATCCACTTAGGGCACGTCTTTGAAGACGGCCCAGCCGATCGAGGGGGACTGCGCTATTGCATCAATTCAGCGGCGCTCAAATTCATCCCCAAAGAAGACCTGGAAGACGCAGGCCTCGGCGAATACAAAGCGCTGTTTGAATGAAACTTTTACTCGCTCCTTCAAAAACGATGGCGAATGCGCCTCAAGACACGCATACTACCCCGCTGTTTCCAAATAAAACGCAAGCCTTGCTGAATATCCTCGCAAAAAAAAGCGTCGAAGACCTCGCCGACCTGTTTGATGTGTCAACAAAGATTGCCGAGGTGAACTACGCGCGCTTTCAAGACTTTCAAGAAACCCATAATGCGATGCATGCGTATACCGGATACATGTTTAAAATGATGGATAAACCGTCTTTATCCGACGAATCCATCTCCTACATTGAACGGCACTTAATGATCGTCTCTGGCTTGTACGGATTAGTCAGAATGACCGATAAAATCGGCCATTACCGCTTGCCCATGGGCGTCAGTCTTGACCAGCCCTTGAGTGATTATTGGGCCGATTCAATCAGTGCCCACTTACGCGATGAATTCATCATTGACTTACTCAGTCAAGAATACCGCGATGCATTGCACATGAATGACTTAGATACGGTCACCATTGATTTCGTTGAAATCAAAGATGGCAAAGAAAAACGCCCAGCGATGATGCTCAAAAAATGCCGGGGCTTGATGGTCAGAGCGTGCAGTGAAGCCTTCGTCAAAACCCGCGATGATTTAAAAGAAATCAGCGTGGACGGATTCACCTTTAACCCGGATCGCTCACGCGATGAATGGTTCGTCTATGACAAACACACCAGCTAGACTTAATCCGTCTAAGGGTGTGTTTTTTTTTAAAGCTTTAGGCCCCCGATGAATTCCCGGAGTAGCGAATCACTGGGAATGTCAGCGTGATCCACGGTTTTAAAGTATTTCAAATATTTAATGAGGCGGTTGGCCGTAATAAAGTGGGGATTTTTTCGGTCAATTTTTTCTAAGGCAGCTAAGGCGAGGGGTTTCAAGGCACCCATTTCATAGGCGAGTGCACTGTTAACCACAAAGTCTGCGTCTTCTAAAAACGGATAAATCCACGTGAATTCACCGTCTCTGACGCTTTCCCACATCGTCAAGGTGCCAAGCGCATCGGTACTCCGAAAGGCGATGTCGCGGACGATGCGTCGTAATAATCGGACCGAGGTAATGCGTAAGGGATTGTGATCATCTAAGCGCATTTGTAAGTGCGGGGAAATAAAAATCTTAAAGACCCATGATTTATCTAAATGATCGGTGAGTAGTGGGTTTAATGCGTGAATCCTTCAATTAAAATCAAGGTCCCTGGTTGAATCTTTAACGGTGATTCTCCGCGCCGTGACCCGGTCGCAAAATCAAACTGGGGAATGGTTGTCTGTCCGGTTTCAATGAGCGTTTGAATGTCCGCTTTAAACCGTGGAATATCTAAGGCATGGATGGTTTCTAAATCATGGGCCCCATTCACTAACGGCAGTTGATCGCGGTCTTTGTAGTAGTGATCCAAGGATATCATCACGGCGGGCTGACCCTCCGCCTTTAAATGGGTCAACAGTTTGTGCGTAAACGTCGTTTTTCCGGATGATGAGGGCCCCGTTAAGGCCACTAAACGGACGGCATCAAAGACTTTTAAATGGTGACGAATTTGCTTGAGCGCATCCTGATGTTCAGCTTCCGCGGTATCAATTAATCGTTTGGGAGCACGCAATACTTTTTCGTTGACGGCGTAGATGCTTTCCGTGCCAAGTTTGGCATTGCGCCGGTTGGCGTGTTTTAAAAATTCTTTAAAGACAGGTTCTGGGCGGTACTCCGGAATCGTTCCGGCAAATTCGGCGCGCGGGGATTCAATGATTAACCCAGGGTGTTCCATGGTCAACCGGAAGGTGTGTAAATAGCCGGTTGATGGGACCATGTGATGATACATGTAATTGATGTAGTTTCCGCACTCATACACGTGCACGGTGTCTTCAGGTCGGTAACTTAAAATGTGCGCTTTATCGGGATAATTAAACGTTTCATAAAGCGCCTTGATAGCGTCTTTGGATACGGTTTTGCGGATGATCGGAAGATCGGCAGCAATCAAAGATTGTAACGTGTTTTCCAGTTGCCGCTTTAACGCTTTTAAGGTGAGTCGCGGGGCCCCTTCTGTAAATTCTAAGTAGACGCCACGGGACACTGAAAAGTAAAATTTAAAATGCGCGTTTGGGTAAAGCTGATACAGGGCCATGGCGACGAGGTAGCGCAAGTGAGGCTTCGTACGTATAAACCGCTTCACTTTGGGTGAGATCCAAAAATTCAACGGTCGCGTCATAGTCAATCTGTGCGGTTAACTCAAATAACCGCCCGTTGACGCTCGCTAAAAAGAAGCGATGATCAGGGTCATCAAGCAAAGTTTTGAGAACGACCGGACGGTCAAAATGGTGCGTGTCATGGTTCACTGTCAGTGCAAACATAAAAGCGCTCCTTAACGTTATATTGTAGCACGTCAGGCTGCGTTAAACCGCTTAACCTATGATAAACTAACAGCGGACGCAAATTTTTATGTTCAAACGAAAAATCGTGTGGTAAAATGATAGAGCTTTTGGCCGCTTTAGCTCCAACCGGTAGAGCAGTTCCATGGTAAGGAAAAGGTTGCTGGTTCGAATCCAGCAAGCGGCACCATATCATTCCCCACACTTCAAATGATTGGAGTGTTTTTTTATGGCCACAATCTTTTTAACAGGTGCCACATCCGGCATTGGTAAAGCGCTTTGTTTAAGACTCATTAACGACGGTCATACGGTCTATGGCACGGGGCGCAGCGCTGAAAAACTCAAGGCCTTAAGTGACGCAGCAGGCTCCACACGCTTTCATCCTGTGACGATGAACTTAGCCTCGTTTAAGTCGATTGACGCGGCCTTATCTACGCATTCCAACGTTCTCACAACCACCGACATCTTAATCAATAATGCCGGGGCTACAAGTGCCGACAAGCAGATGACGGAAGATGGCTTTGAAATGCAGCTGCAAGTGAATCATCTCGCTGTGGTCTATTTGACCCACCGGTTTTTTAAAGGGTTAAAGGCCAATAACGGCATGGTCATTACCACCTCATCGGACGCGCACCGCCGCACGCATTTCAAGGAAAAAGCACTGCGCGATGAAACGCGCTATAAGATTTTCAAGCGCTACCAAGAAACGAAACTGTACAACTTAATTTTTTCTTACTATTTAGACCGTGTGTATGGCAAACAGCCCACCCGGTTTTACGCCGTTCACCCAGGCCTCGTAAAAACCGATCTGGGGGCGAAAAATGCCTCCTGGTTCGTCGATAAGATGTGGAAACTGTTTTCAGCCACCGGCCAACCCCCGGAAGGTCCCGTCCCAACGTACTTAAAGTTGATCAATGAACGGCCGGCTGAATTCGTCTACTACGCCTACGAAAGACCCAATCATCATTTGCCCGAAGTTGAAGATGAACGCATCCAAGAAACCTTGATGACCCACGCCTTAGACGCTTTAAAAATCAAAACCTTTGGAGAGACTGAATGACACGGATTATCGCGATTATCGCATGGATTGGCTTGCTCATCTATGGGGGGTATTATTCCATTTTCATCAATCCCGGCAGCACATTTTTAGCGGACTTATTTGCTGGAAATGCCGATCCGTTTGCCTTTATGGTGTTTAATTTACTCGGCATGATTCCCCTTGCCTTTTTTGTGTTTTTTCAAAGTTATTACCAGCTCAAGTGGTATCACTACGTGTTTTTACTCGGAAGCTTTGTGTTCGGTGGGTTTGCGACCGGCGGCATTTTTGTCTTCCCCCCCGAAGAAAAAACCCCGAAAGTGACCCGCAGGGTCATCATTGCTGGCTTGCTCATCACCATTGCGGTGATGGCGTATGGCCTCGGATTTGGCTCACTCACTACGTATTTAGAATCCTTTCAAACCGATACGTTTGTGCACGTGATGACGGTTGATTTCTTTGTCTTGTTCATCTTTTACCTCGCCTTACCTAAACTCAACAAAGGGATTATTCAACTCTTTTTTGTCCCCGCCTTTTATATTCAGATGTTATTTGGCGATCTTAAGTGAAGTGTACGGCGAGTGCGGCCTTCGGTTTAGAAGGTGTCTTAAAAAAAGAACTTGAATGGCTTGGATTACATCCTGAAAAAGCCATGGATGGCCGAGTCTATTTTGACGCAACCGCTGAAGCCATCATGCGTGCCAATCTCTATCTAAGAACGGCTGAACACATTTACATCCTCTTAGAAGAAACGCCGCTTACTACATTTGATGATTTATTCGATACGGTGAAAGCACTACCGTTTGCTGAATGGATTGATCCGAGTGGTGTTTTTATCATCAACGCCAAAGCCAAAAAATCGACGTTAATGAGTGAGCGTTCGATTCAATCACTGACCAAAAAAGCGCTCATTGAGTCATTAAAAGCCAGCACAAAACGTTACGATTTTCCAGAAAATGGCCCCACATATACCTTCCGGGCATCTGTCAGCGACGATGTCTTTCGGTTAGAACTCGATACATCGGGTGAGGCGTTGCACCGGCGAGGGTATCGGCTAGACGCTGGGGCTGCCCCGCTCAAAGAAACACTTGCAGCAGGACTGTGTTTACTCGCCAGATACACGGGGAAGCGCCCCTTGATCGATCCCTTTTGTGGGTCGGGAACGATTGCCATTGAAGCGGCGATGATTGCGCGCAATATTCCCCCAGGGTTAGCACGAACCTTTGCCTTTGAAGATTTAATCCCGTTTTCGAATGACGCGTTTAAGGCCGTGAAAAAAGCCGCCTATCAAGCGATTAATCTAGATAAAGACGTGGCGATTACCGCGCTTGACTATGACCCTAAAGTGCTCATCAAGGCCAAAGCCAACGCGGAGCGCGCGGGGGTGGATGAAGACATTGACTTTATTGAAGCCCGCTTTGAAATGCATAAGTTTACCAATCAACCGAGCGCCCTCATTACCAACCCACCCTACGATGAACGCTTAATGAACGCGCGAGAAATCGATGCGCTTTATAAAGCCATCGGACGCACCTTCAAACGGCTCGATCAGGTGGACCGTTACCTCATCTCAAGTGTCTCTGGGACGGAGCAAAAACTGGGGCTTACTCCCACCAAGACACGGGTCTTATTCAACGGCCCCATCAAGGCGCGTTTCTACCAATTTTTCACGGACTAACACAAAATGTGTCACACTGTCACATTTTGTGTCTTTTTTATGTTAGACTGTAAAAAGGTGAAAAAACTATGTCCACAGATGCGAAAAAAAGCTTCCTCATTTTACAAGACAAAAACATCTTTAAAGGTCTGCTAATCCTCTCTTTACCTTTAATGCTAAACAACTTACTAAGAACTTTACATGACATCGTGGACATGTTTTTCGTCTCCCGCATCGAAGGCTTTTCCACAGAGAGCGTAAGCGCCATTCAGCTCTCGTTTCCCATCATGTTTGTCTTTATCGCCTTAGCCCTTGGGTTAAGCGTTGCTGGGGTGGCCTTAATTAGTCAATTCATCGGGGCCAAAAAGTATGAGGACGCCTTGCATTATGCCGGTCAACTCGTCTGGGTGGCACTCATTGCCGCTGCCATTTTTACGACGATGGCATATGTCTTAGCCCCCGTAATTGTCGGGGCCATGGGCGCGACCGGGTATGTGTTTGAAAATACCGTCGCTTACATTCAAATTCGCGCCTTTGAACTCCCCTATGTCTTTACATTCTTTGCCT
>P_2C_Liq_1_UnCtyDRAFT_1000916_pt1 | contig 11773 bp, 10 predicted proteins | sample Pon2CUnioCityCA_2_FD_10234 | JGI IMG/M metagenome (IMG submission 10234)
ATGGAATGGTTGAAGAGGGTAAAAAAATTGCCAAGCTTCACCCCAATATGATCGTTAAAATCCCGATGACCGAAGCCGGCATAAAGGCGACCAAAGCATTGACCGAACTCGGCATTAAAACCAATGTCACTTTAGTCTTTAGTCTGTCGCAAGCCTTATTAGCGTGCACCGCCGGGGCGACCTTTATTTCCCCCTTTGTCGGACGCCTTGATGACATTGGCACGGATGGCATTGCCTTGATCGAAGACATTCGCGACATGATCGATACGTTCGGATTCGATTCTGAAATTATCAGTGCCTCGATCCGCCATGCCGAACACATCCAAGCATCCATCAAAGCAGGCGCACACATTGCCACTGTACCGTATGCCGTCTTGAAAAAAGCCTTCAAACACCCGCTGACCGATAATGGCTTAGACGCCTTCTTAAACGATTACAAGAAAGTCTACGGGGCATGAGTTTTTACACATTTAAAATGCCCCTGATCAACGGCGAAGATAAACCGTTTACTGACTATGAAGGCCAGGTTGTACTCGTCGTAAATACGGCGACTAAATGCGGACTAGCGGGCCAATTTGAAGGCTTAGAAACCCTCCATCAATCTTTCAAGGACGAGGGCTTAAGTGTCTTAGGCTTTCCCTCGAATCAATTCAAAAATCAAGAACCCGGCAGCAACGATGACGTGGCAAAAGCGTGCCAAGTCAATTTTGGAGTCACATTCCCGCTGTTTGCCAAAATCGACGTAAATGGCGCTCAAGAAGCACCGCTTTACACCTATTTGAAGCGTGAAAAAAAAGGCCTACTTGGCCGGGATATTAAATGGAACTTTACGAAGTTTTTAATCGGGAAAGACGGAACGGTATTAAAACGCTACGCGCCACAGGTCGCTCCAGAAAAACTGACCGATGACATTAAAGTCGCGTTAGCCGCTTAAGTATTTTCTCTTAAAATGGCTAATTTCTGATTCGCCAAATGGTACGCTTCTTTGTATCGTTTGGCGTTTTTTAATGCGTCGATGGCGACTTTTGACGTCAACATAATGGAGAGATAATCATTTGTTTTAAGTGCGGCTTCAAACGCCGCTTTTAAATTGGAAGCAAAATGGCTGATATCTGCGGCTTTCAACCAACTTTTCAAGGCGTACGCGCAGCGCCGGTGAACCGGATTGTTAATGGGTTCGGCCCATGATTCAAGCTGGTTTAGATGGGTTAAAAGTTCTGATTGATGGGCCGTTTGATACATCGTATAAAGCATTAGAAAGAAATTCGTTGATGATTGATACGTGATCTGTGATAGCACGCTGTAGGCTTGATCGTAATCTTCAATGAACGCGTAATAGCGGGCCAGTGTGCCTTCGATGAATGCATCAAGTTGGGCATTGCCTTGTTCACTGACGGGAGCGCTTTTTAAGGCGTGATAATGGGGTAATACTTCACTGTAGCGATGGCCGTGGACCATGCCGATCAGTTGAAAGGCTTGGCACCGTCTAGCTCTTCGGTAATTGGCAAATTCTAAAAAGATGGCCTCTGCTTCTTCTAAGTAATGGATGGATGCTTCGATGCGGCCAACTTCGTTAATCCCAGTGGCTCCGATTAAAAATAAATTGATGGCTTTTAAATGGCGATTATCAACGCTCTTTAACACACGTTCTCCGTGTTTCAAACTCTCCGATAATTGACCCTTCACATAAAAGTATCCAGCACGCTCAACGGTGTAAATATCGCGTTCAGCGTCCGTCATATACGGAACTAATAGTTCCAATTCATGATCAAGTTCATCGAGGTCCAATCCAGCATACTGCGTATGGATGGCAAACATGTATTGATAAAGCGTCCAAGGAATGACAAATGTTGACTTTGAGAGGTTCGCGTCATTTAACTGATGAAACTGCGTGGTGGCCGCGTCATACTCCACGTATAAAATGGCTTTAAAAAATTGATTCAACGCCATTTGAAGCGCTTCACTTTCCACGTCACTGAACGCCTGATAAGGAATCACACGGATGATTTTTTCCCACGTTTTTTGCGAAGGTTTGGTGCCTTTTTCGATGCTCGAGAGCGTGCGTGCGGTCACATTTAACGTCTCTGCAAGCTCTTTGATGGTTTGTATGTGACGCAATCGATAATACTGGATAAGTTGATTAATTCGCATAAAAACTATCTCCAAGCGTTTGACTTTATTTGATGGGGAGCTATGGTATGATATTTATAGGTGATATGTATGCTAACTTTAGTACTTGAGAAACAAAAAGAACAAAAATTTATTGGACTATTTGCGATTATGTGGGCCTTCATGTACGGCTTATATCTATTTTTAGATTACTTATGGTACGGAAGTTTCCAAGCGATGGGTCAAGAATTATCGACAGGTTTAATCGTTATTCATCAACTGACGAATCTCGTGGTATCATTCGTCGTCACGGTGATGTTGTCATTCTCCCAGATTCAACTCAGTCTGACTAAAACTGAACCCGCAGGGGGCAATGCCATTCCCTTCTTCTCGTTCATTTTTGGACTCTTAACGTTTGGGTGTGCACCGTGTGTCATCACTTTCCTAGGCGCAATCGGGATTGCCTTCACCCCGCTTGTTTTACCGTTTGGTAACTTAGCCTGGAAATTGATTTTACTTGCCTTGATGTTTGTTGGTTTAGGATTTGTCCTGCACCGCATTCAACATACGGTATGTGAAGTAAAATTTGATTCAAAAGCCTCTTCATAGGAGGCTTTTTTTATGCCTGCATAATCGTATTAGTAATTTTTTCAACCATCTGAGTGGCTGCTTTATAGCGCCGCGTTTGTTCATATAATTTAGATAATTCCAACTGGGCCCAACGCGTTTCACCGTATAGTTGCTGATCGAGTGCAGCATCCAAATAGGCCAGTAAGTGCCGCTCAATAACGTCCGGTTGGGAGGCTTCCACCACGGCTTTGAGAAATTCTAAACCGTGCTGGAAAACTACCGGAATCACGTAGTCTTTTGGTGGAGTTTTCAAATGATCTGTTAGTGCGTGATAATCGGCTCTCACGTGATAATTCATTGCCTGGTAAAAATAATATTGCGGATGTGCAGCTGGTAAACGCCCTAACAAGTGGGTGGCTCGGTCTAAAAACCCTAAATGTTGAGCTCTTAGTCCTTCAGTCACAACAATTTCATCATAGAGATTAGGCAGAAGAAACGTCTTTGCTTTATCTTTAAGTGACGCGTAATCGACCTCATCACTTTTTAATTGGCGCTTTTTATACAGTTCCGACCGAATTTCTGCTTCCGCTCGACGTAAGACGTTGTTAAAAAAGCCAAAGGTTTGATGCGCCTCTTTGTTGACTTTTAAGGCACCTTGTCGATTATAGCGATGAAAGCCAATTTCGGCTTTTTGTAACTGAATCACGGCTTTTAAATGGGGGTGTGCCACAATTTTCACCGTATCATCCAACCAGGCGTTGGCTGATTTGAGTTGCCACGTCCGATAGGCAACTCTAAATAAGGTCATGCGTAATAAAAAACCAAGCGGGCCCCTTGTTTTTTCCGTCAGTTTAGAGAACACTGGTTCCATCTTTAAAACGCGCACTGTATTGGCTGGCCGGGTCATAACGCAGAGCACCCAATGCATCGCATGATATTGAAAATGAAGTGGACCATTCAATACGCGTTGGGCGTATGATTGCAGCGTTGCCTGATGCCCATAGAACGCGTTCAAATCACCATTTAAAAAATCTTGATATACAGCCTCAATCCATTCATGCCACCCATCGTTATGTGAAACGGCTAAACGTAATGATGTCCCATACACTTGATTCAATCGAGTCAAATCATCCTGGGAGATTGATAACTCACCGTTTTCTACCCGAGCCAAAAAAGTATGAGATCGGCCAAGTATCTCAGCCACATCTCTTAATGATTTCGCCTTTAAAATGCGTAAAAAATGTAAACTCGTTCCAAGCGTTGATGGATTCATAGCATAGTCCTCATGCATCTAGTATACAAAACAATGCACTTTTGAGAGCTATTTTATCCTTTAAATCGACTCAAGAAAAGGTGTAAACAAAGAAAAAAGACACAAAATGTGTCTTTTTTAGAAAGTCAAATCACACAGCCCCTTCCCAAAAACTATGTAATTCTTAATCCTAACTCTATTATCCATGGTCATAGCAGGTCGGCGCAAGGGGGTTGTGTTAGTTTACAGTTTCCATGAAAACGGGGTTAAATACGATTTTTATCAAACAACATGAGATTTAAACTGATTTTCATTAATGGATCGAGAATTTCATAATGCCCCGTCCGACTGGCGTATTCTCTTAATACACTCAATAGAGTCTGAACGATATGCAAGTGTTCGAACCGATCGTACGACTGAATGAAGTACTCAAACGCGTCCTGGTCGACGGGATTTTCACTGAATTGCACATCAAGTAAACGCAGTAAGTGTGCTTGATGGGGGGACGTTGTTTTTGGGTATTTTAAAGCCAAGGCGTGATACCGAGCCTTCGCAATATCACGGTTGTTTAAATGAATATGAGCTTGGGCCTCTAAAATAGCTTGAAACAATGATTTCTCTGGAATGCTCGAGAGATAGTCGATGCACGAGTGATAGTCATGGGACCGGTAAGCCACATACGCTTTAAACGATTGCAATTCATTCCAATACGTCGTATTGGTTTCAACAAGCACGTACGACAGACTTTGTATAATCGAAGACGCACTGGTCAGTTGATGCATTTCGATGTAACTTTTAATCGCCACAAAATCCGCTTCAATTTTTCTAAATAGATTGGAGTATTTTGCATGTAATTTAGATGCACGTTCCGCGTATTCCAATGCTTGCACAATTTGATAATCCGCACTTGATAGTTTCGCAAGCATGGTCAGTGCCACGGCGTGCGCCCGTGATTCACGGTGCAACGTAATGACTTCTGAAAATGCAGCGCGGGCACTCGGTACATCACCGGCATGCCATTTTAAAAATCCGAGATTCAAATAATACCGTTGACGTTGCACAAGATTTAAATGAGCTAAATGGTTGGCGAGTGCTAAAAATGCCTCACTCACTGTTTTTTCTTGAAAGTGAATTTGGATGAATGCCTCAACTAAAATGAGTTCAACACTGAGCGGGGAATATTTCAGCTTACTAAATTGTGGGATGAGCGCATTGGTCAAGTGCTGAATGGCCGATTCATTTTGATCATACGTCGCATAGTACAACGCTTGAATGTTCTCATTGACACTGGATAAATACGCGTCATCCAGCACAAACGTATGATGCAAGGCAGCGTATAGATACTGAAGGGTATCAACATTTGGTAAGGTTTTTTGATTTTCAATCGCACTGACTAATGAAGGAGCCACACTGGCGCCTCGTGCAAGCCCTCTCAGTGAATAGCCTTGCCGAGTTCTTTCAAACGCCAACCAGGCACCTAGTACGTATAAATTCTCTGGGTGTCCCACGTATGCATCGGAATTATTCATGCAGCAATGCCTTGATGAGTGTGTCGTACACCACTTGTGGGTGTGTTTCATTCAGCGGCTCGTGACGCATGTTGGGCCACTGAACATCGTGTATTTTTAAGTCGGGATGAGCCTCTTGATAGGCGGATTTAATCATCGCATGAGACGCTCCGTGTTGCGTGACGGGATCCTCTTTCCCAGCCATTAGAAACAGTCTTTTTAAGTTTGTTTTTGCAATATTTGCAGGTTGAGACACCTGGTCTACGAGCGCAAAAAATCGCCGATAAAACACGCTATTGTAGGCATATCCAGTCAGTGGATCATCGAGATACGCGCGGACATTTTCAGGATTGACCGATAACCAGTCTTTGTGTGTCTGAGGCGCTTTAATGGCGCGAATGAGCGGCTGATTCAACACCCATGCTAAGAACTGGTTGCGCGCATTTTTCCGGTAAAATAATGCACCCAGCCCTGCAATAAGTCGCGTCCCCTTACGCATAATCAATGAATAAATGGGTAAAGTTCCCATCCATATCATCTGATCAAAATCATTTGGATATTCGTGCGCGTAGCCGCGGGCAATGACTGAACCCATCGAATGACCCATGAGGGTCCATTTAAGGGCAGGATATGTCTTTTTTTCTTCCCTGTAAAGCGTATGAATGTCATTCATCATTGCGGGAAAAGTGTCGGTATTTTGTAGGATACCAAGTCGATCTTTAGGCGCGGTCTGACCGTGCCCTCTTAAATCAATGCCTAGCGCATAGATGTTGTGGGCTTCAAGTGTTTTGAGAAAAGCGTCATAGCGGCTAATATGTTCACCCATCCCATGGATAATGATGAGGCCAAATTGAGGATTTTTTACATCCGTCTTCAAGCCAAAAAATGAATGCTTATCGAACTGCCATTCAAAGGTTTTCATGGGTCCCTCTTCCATAAATAATGCTTTATCACTTTATATTATACCCCCATCAAGCGTGGGATGAAAATACGAGGACATTCAAACACGGTCCAACGGTTTAGTTTTGTAATAAATCTCAGGTATGATACATTTCAAGTATAGACAATTAACGCAGAATAAGTGATCGTCATGATGCATTATTAATCAATTTATCTGCCGAGGTCATTGAACGCCCTTATTTGAGGGGATTGATAAGTGCCGTTTTAAACGCTTTGTACACCCAGGTGACGCGTCTGGTTTACACGTATCTTTAATCAAACAGAAAGGACCGATTGGCAAAGCGCAAGGCAACGCCTATGTGAACAAAGAACTGGCTGCTACTTGCGTCATGACTTTCGTGGTGACATAATATGGATCCGAAAATACGCCGCAACATCTTTTTAAATGCTCATGCAGATGGATTAAAAAAGCGGATGAACGCACACCTCGATATGCTCAAGTTTTCACCTCGCTTTAACGCACCCAAACATGCCTTGATTATTGGGGGATCGAGTGGCTACGGATTTGCCAGTCGCCTCGTCTTAGCCAATCAAGGAACACATACAGTGAGCGTCTCATTTGAAAAACCCCCTGGAAATGACAAGACGGGAAGCGCTGGATATTGGAATAACACGCATTTTATGACTGCGTTTAGCACTGGCCATGTCGATTTAAACCAAGATGCTTTTGCAGCGTCTACGAAAGCAGACGTCATTGCCTACTACAAAGAACGTGGCGTGACCATTGACCTAATTATCTATAGTTTGGCTGCTGGGGCGAGACCTGGTGCAGACGGGGAATTAGTACGCTCCGCATTAAAACCGATTGGGGAAGCATATTCAGGGATGCACCTAGACGTGGCATCGCGCAAATTATCAGACATTACGCTCGAGCCAGCCAGCCAAAAAGAAATCGCTGATACCGTCTATGTCATGGGTGGGTCTGACTTTTATGACTGGGTCAAAACGTGTGATGAAGCCGGCCTATTAAGTGACTCTGTTAAAGCAGTTACTTTTTCCTATGTGGGAGGGCCAATCACTAAACCCATTTACCGAGACGGGGCTTTGGGTAAGGCGAAAGATGATTTAGAAGCTTACACGTATCAATTAAATGAGTATTTGCAAGCTAGAGGCGGAGAAGCCATTGTTGCTCGCTTAAAAGCCATTGTCACCAAAGCCTCGATGTTTATTCCTGGCATTGCCACATACGGGGGGCTTTTATTTGATGAAATGATGAAACGTGGCGTGCATGAAACCACACTCGAACACGTTGAGCGTTTGTTCCGGGATAACCTCTACGGCACGCAGCGTATATACGACAGTGAGGGCCGGATCTGTTTGGATACGTTTGAACTTGACCCCGCCATTCAAGCGGCTGTTAAAGCCCGCTTTGAAAATGCAGGGGAAGAGATTTTAATGGCCAAAGGCATGCAGGCATTTATCGATGAGTTTTATCAAATTAACGGATTTAACATTTAAAACAGCCGTCCACTTACGTGGGTGGCTGTTTTTTGGGTGACAACATCGAAGACTTAGTCGAAGCGAATTTCAATGACACTGCCCGCCGCGTAGCGCTCACGGTGGGTGATGGTGATGTGTTCGAAAGTTACACTTTCACCCTCTCGCATGAGCCCATCGGAAAAATCTTCGGCCGTTGATCGTTCAGTTCTCAAAATGGTCTTAGGGCCGTTGCCTGTCCCAATTTTAGTGTCGATATGGGTGACCAAGACATTTTGGGTACATCCCCCTTGCGGGACAGATAATCCCACATCTATGGGAACTAAGGGACAATACTTTCCAGGATCTCTCAACGCAATTGAGAGAGCTTCGGTGTTGCTTAATTTAATAACAATTTGACGCGTGGTGGCTGTTTCTCGATTTAACGGTTCTAAAAAGATTTCTACCCGGTCATTCGTTTTTTCTGGTTGACAATGTACTTCATCATCCGTGACCCACTTCATCATCCAACGATGCCACGCATTGAATTCATTATCGGCAGCAGTCATGATGTCCCAATGCCCATATTTGTCCGTGATTGAATCATATTCTTCGTAATAGCTTAACGCTGCTTCTTGGATGTAGATATCGGTTAAACCAAGATTGTGACCAACGCCATGGATGACACTTCGAGCAAATACTCTAGGTTCTCGAAAATATTTCGTTTCTACTTTTTTGACACTGTAATTATAGATTTCACCGCGGCGCGTATCCAAAGGCTCATCCGTCATTGCTGACAGTCCNCCATACACATATTCTGGCAGGCCAGCCGGCCAGTAGAAATTGATCATGTCAACATCGGTAAGGTCCGTAGTTTCTTCGACAATCGCTAGAAGATACTCGATGTGTTCGTGAATGAGTGCTTCGTAACTGGGGTGGCCGGGGCCAATCTCTGGCGACAAGAAAAACGGAGCCGTGACAATTTCGGGATGTAGTGTCCAGTTGAGCGTCATTTCACCCTCGGACATGACATCAAAATAATCCACCGACATATCGTGAACTTCACTCACAAACGCTTCAAATTCAGAGGCCGATTGAACCAGAGCCACATCTTCGAATTTGATTAAAATGCCTAGGGCATTTACATTCCCTTGTGCAGGAATACGCGTCGGTGGGATGAAGTTAGAGACGGTTGCTTGCCCATCTGATTGGGGCTCAGTACGGGTGTCTTCGATGGTGCACATATCCGCAGTGACTTCCCGAGGGGTTGGAAACACAATACCTTCAGGGGGACTCAATGATAGAGGTTGGGCAGCGCTGATGCCTGTTTTGGCCGCGTCTATGAACGCCGCATAATATTCTTCTGCCCATTCTCCGGTTGCACGGCCCACGATTAAACGTTGTCCGCGGTCTAATTCGATCACAGTAAGAGCGTGGTCTAGTGGTCTTAAGATGTCGTCAAACGTAGATAAAAACGTAGGAACTAAGTTTCCTAAAAACACATAGATTGTTTCGTGAAGCAATACATCTTCATTGAGTGACCCATCCATGACTCTGACTTCTTCGCCCAGCGCTAGTTGTAACAAGTCAGCATCAAATCGTCGCGAGGCATCCAACACCACGGTTCCTTGAATGGGATAATAATCGTACACGCTTGCCGGGTCACGAATTTCAAAAATAGTCGTATCCACGGTGGTTAAAAAGCGTTCGTAATCGTCACGGTCATCGAGTGAAATCAGNGTNACGTCGATGTCTGAGTCATTNGTAAAAGTGACAAAATGATTCGCATCCAAATTCGGTCTGCCTAAAAGTCTGGGAGGAAGTTCTTTTCTCAATGAATCGTTATAAAGCACTACCGCCCGTTGATATTGATTCCAATCCACATCGATGATGGAATCCACCCGTTCATACGGATGGCCGAAAAATTCGGTGAGTGTTGCGTCAAGACCCTCTAGCTTGGTAACCACTAAAATAGGTCGTTCAGCTCTGGGCAGGACTGGCTCGGGGTCAGGGACTTCCACCTCCGGCGGACTGGCGGGCTCGTCATCTTCCAATGCTTCTTGAGTCTCAGCTTCATAGATTGCCTGCAGAGTGATCGCTCTGATGACATTCAAATGTGATTGATCCCAGCCTATGAAGGCGAATCCGTCGCGAATGGGATCGGCCGGAAGTGGGGCATCGTCTCCGGACAAAACGTCATAGGTTGCAATGATGCGTCCGTCAAAATCTTGATAGGTGACGGTATATGTCGATGGGGCTTCTTCGCATGCAATCAGTAAAAAAACAAAGATGCCAAAAAACATCAGTAATGGCAATTTTTGCATAGTAATCCTCCTTACATTTTTCCCTTTGGCTCATTATAAACGATGTATGCAGTCGATTGAAGATGGCGTCGGTTTCATATCAAAAGGTACATCCATATCATTCCACCTCATCATGAGGCATTGATCGATTGGTCTAGATGCGTATGGGCTCAATGATGCTTGAAATTGATGCCATGGTTTGAACATCTTGGATGACCAAAATAAATATCTTTTTCAGCACACTTAAATGGATGTCAGACAGTTTTTTTACATACAAACATCCGACGCCCGTGGTATACCTTCCAAGCTGACTCAAATCATACCGAGATAAATCACAGTTTAAATAAAACGTTATGGCTTTTTGTCTTGAAGCAAAGCCAATAATTGGCATTTCACCGGTGTGCCCGGACTTATATTGATATGCGACATGGCCAAACCCGATGATTGTTCCCCACAGTTTAGGGGATACATGGGTGATATCCGTCAGAAGTTCAACCATTTTTTGCATGTCTGAAAGTTTTGCCTGGGGTAGAGTTTGTATATAATCGGCAACTGTTTGTGGGTTTATCTTCATAGTTTCGTCCTTCATGGGCGTATATATGTCATTATACCGTATGCCAAGTTTGACTTTAATTCAACCGTTGACGGGTACACTCAAAAACTAATTTGATGGGCCTAGATTCATACAAAGATTCCAATAAAAACCATGGGTGAAGTGTTGAGAAGATAAGGAGATACATATATGAAAAACAAATGGATAATTATTGCAGTTACTTTAATCGCCCTATCAGGATGTGAAACAGACCCCACACTCGATACTACTCCCGAGCTTGAAATACCCTTAACCGAAATAGCCCCAATCGAAACGACGTCTTGGGGAAGCTTATCTGCCTTAAACGATGAAGTGTATACCACCGAAGAAATGCTGGTGTATGCCCTGCAAGATGAATACAGTGCGCGCAGTGAATACATGGTTATCATGGATACGTATGACGTCACAAAACCGTTCTCCAACATAAAAGAATCCGAAGAAACCCACATTGCATTACTGCTTCCTTTATTTGGATCCTATGGCATTGAGCTCATAGACGATGATAGCCTGAAATACCTCCATCAGATTGAATCCCTTGAAGAAGCGTATGAAATTGGTGTGATCGCTGAAATCAATAACATCGCCATGTATAATGCCTTCTTAACCCAAGATCTCCCAAGTGATTTAATCGATGCGTTCACCAAACTTCGCGACGCTTCTGAAAATCACTTAGCCGCTTTTGAAAAACATGTTTCGTAATCAGTATTAGTTAAAACTGACACACACAAAACTCCCTCACATTCAGCGTCTCATGTGAGGGAGTTTTGTGTTGTAGCAAATAAAAAAGCGCTCAAAGCGCTTTAACGGAGCCAATTTTGGAGGTCCCGATCGGATTCGAACCGACGATGGCGGAGTTGCAGTCCGCTGCCTTAGCCACTTGGCTACGGGACCATGTAAAAAAGCTTTTCAATTTTAGCATAGCTTTTTTATGCGAGCAAACTTAGGCTTCAATGCCAGCAGAATTCTCTAACCGCTTTAGGATCAGTTTTTGGATAATGACAAAGATTCCGACGACGCCAATTCCAATGAGGGCGAGCCATAAGATAATATCCCCTGATCCTCC
>P_2C_Liq_1_UnCtyDRAFT_1000918_pt1 | contig 11767 bp, 3 predicted proteins | sample Pon2CUnioCityCA_2_FD_10234 | JGI IMG/M metagenome (IMG submission 10234)
AAAAAGAAAAAAAAAAGTATTCCGTATTGGCAAAGTAATTCTATCTACTATTATTCGTTAAGTTATTTAAAAAAAACTGAACAAAACGTTTCTTTTTATTTTTTAAAATGTTTTAAGCTTTATAGAACTATTTTAAAATCATCAAAACCCGAATCAAAAGTTAAATTAATTCAGTTATTTTTAAAATGGCTGAAAGTTCAAAATAATACATTAGATAATGAATCAGAAAAAATTGATTATTTACTAAAATATTTTAATTTTTTAACCAAACTATTATTAAAGTATGAATTTTTTCAATTAAATCTTCAAACAAGCAATTTTTCTAAAACTAGCGATATTGGAGTTGAGTCAAAAACTTTTTTACAAACAAATGAAATAGAATTTTTACAAGAAAATTCTAGTAGTTATGATCAAAAAGTACTAAAACTTCTACTTGTTTATGATAAATTAATAGTATCATCACAAAAATCTGTTCAAGCTCAATTAAATTCTGAATTATTTTTAATATTGAAGCAATCACAAGATTGGTTAATTGAATTGAGTAATTTTTCATTTTTTAAAAAAAGAATAAAAAAATTAGATCAAAAATTAAATGAAATTAATGAATTAAACAAATTTCAAAAATTACGACCAACGATATATTTTTCTACAAGTTTTAAAGAGCAATTGAAATATATTTTTGGAAAAAATAAATTAATTTATAAACCAGATCGACATAAATATTTAAAAACTAAAACCCAATTTCTTCTGTATCGAAAAGATCATGAAATTAAGACAATTTATCATAAAAAATATGATAAAAAAGATCTTTATACAGCTACCTTAATACCTGATTATGGATCGTGGATTCGATTTGGTTTCCAAAAAAATACAAAAATTAATTCTTATAAATATCCATTGAAGAATCAAGAAGATGAAATTATGATTCAATTGGATAAAATCAATAAAAAACCACTTCTTTATTTGTTAAAAGAAATGGGATTTACCGACCAAGAAATTTATCAAAGTTTACAGTATTCTGATTTTTTCTATTTTCAAAAACCATTACTAGTAACTTCAAATGAATTTAACCAACCACTTTCTAGATTCTCGTTAAGTTCAAGTTACTTTAAAAATATTTCTGAATTTTCAAGAATTTTTGATCCATATTATTATCGTTTAGGTAGAGTTGGAAGATTAAAAATTAATAATCGATTAAATTTAAAAATTAATGAACGACTTCAAACTATTACTTATGAAGACATTTTTGCAATTATCGATAAATTAATAAATTTAACAATTTCCAAAACAGTTCAAGATGATATCGATCATTTAAAAAACAGGCGTGTCCGTTCTGTGGGAGAATTGTTACAAAATTTATTTCGAATGGGTTTTCAACGATTAAGTAGAAAATTACGAAATCAAATAAATAAAGTCGACTCAAGTCAATTATTAAGTTTCAATATCGTAAATGCAACTGTCAGAGAATTTTTTGGGTCAAGTCAATTATCTCAATATTTAGATCAAACAAACCCGCTTTCTTCATTAACACACAGACGTCGAGTTAGTGGTTTAGGACCTGGTGGTTTTGATCGTGACCGAATTAGTTTTGCAGTTCGTGATATTCACCCGAGTCATTACGGACGAATTTGTCCAATTGAAACACCTGAGGGACAAAACGTTGGTCTAATTGCATCTTTAACTACGTGTGCACGTGTTAATAAATCTGGTTTTTTAGAAACACCGTTTTGGCGAGTTATTAACGGAAAAGTAATTAAAACTGGGCAACCAATTTATTTAACTGCCGATATTGAAGATTTTTATAAAATTGCACCTGCGGATTTAGCTACAAATAATGAAAATTATTTATTACAAAATCTAATTCCTGTTCGTTACAAGCAAGATTTCGTTAATGTAACTCCATCTGAAGTTGATTTTATTGCTGTATCACCTGTTCAAGTTGTTTCTGTTGCAGCTTCATTAATTCCATTTTTTGAACATGATGATGCGAATAGAGCTTTAATGGGTTCAAATATGCAACGACAGTCTGTTCCATTAATTCTTCCTCAAAAACCAATTGTTGGAACAGGTTTAGAAAATCAGATTGCAACAGATTCAGGTATGACACTAAATTCACAAGAATCTGGAATTGTAAGTTCAGTAACAGCAAATAAAATTGTTATAAAAACTAATACTGGAAGAAAATCTGTTTATAAATTACAAAAATATTTAAGATCAAATCAGCAAACTTGTATCAATCATAGACCAATTGTTTGGAAAGGTGAAAAGATTAAATCAGGCCAAATTTTAACTGATGGCCCGGCTATTGCAAGTAGCGAATTATCTTTAGGTCAAAATGTTTTAGTTGGTTATATGCCTTGGCAAGGTTATAACTTTGAAGATGCTATTTTAATAAGTGAAAGATTAGTATTTGATGACATTTTTACTTCAATTCATATTGAACGATACAAAATTGAAATTGATCGAAATTCAGAAACTTCTGAGCGAACAACAAAAAATATTCCAAATTTAAATTCGTATGAAACAAAACATTTAACGAATGATGGAATTGTTATGGTTGGAACATTCGTCAAACCAAATGATATTCTGGTGGGTAAAGTTATTTCTAATAATACTTCTGAACAATTACCAGAATCAAAATTACTTCGCGCTATTTTTGGTGCAAAAGCTAAAGGAGTCAAAGATAATTCATATAGAATGCCTGATGGTGAATATGGAAGAGTTATTGAAACAGTAACGTTTAATCGACGAACAAAATTGACTTATAAATTTGAAAAAATTTATGTTTTTATTGCACAAATTCGAAAAATTCAAGTTGGAGATAAAATTGCAGGTCGACATGGAAATAAAGGAATTATTTCAAGAATTTTACCAAGACAGGATATGCCATTTTTACCTGATGGAACACCAATTGATATTATATTAAATCCATTAGGTGTACCTTCTAGAATGAATGTTGGTCAACTTTACGAATGTTTATTAGGTTTAGCCGGAGATAAGTTAAACTCACGTTTCAAAATTTTACCATTTGATGAAATGTATGGTTTAGAAGTCTCTCGTATTTTAATTAATAAAAAATTGCGTCAAGCATCTATTACACAAAATCAAAGTTGGATTTTTAATCCTTATGCTCCAGGAAAAATGGTTCTAGTTGATGGCAGAACAGGCAAAGAATTTGAAAATCCAGTGACGATAGGAAACGCATATATGCTGAAATTAATTCATTTAGTAGATGATAAAATGCATGCACGTGCAACCGGTCCATATTCTTTAATTACTCAACAACCTCTTAGAGGAAAAGCTCAACATGGGGGTCAAAGATTCGGAGAAATGGAAGTTTGGGCATTAGAAGGATTTGGTGCAGCTTTTACTTTAAAAGAATTATTAACAATCAAATCGGATGATATGCAAGGTCGAAATGAGACTTTAAATGCAATTGTTAAAGGGCAACAAATTCCAAAATTTGGAATACCAGAATCTTTTAAAGTTTTATTACATGAATTACGTTCCATTGGATTAGATATGAGTACATATAGAATTGAAAAATTCAGTTCAAATAAAAAATATGAGGTTGAAGTCAATTTAATTGAAAAATACAATGCCTTATTAAAAACTTTTTCTCCAACTTCAAATATAAACGATATTTCATTTTAATAATAATGAGAACACTTACCAAAGAATTTGATTATATAAAAATTAAACTCGCTTCGCCTTTCAGAATTTTACAATGGGCAAATAGAAAACTACCTAATGGTCAATTTGTAGGTGAAGTCCAAAAATCAGAAACAATTAACTATCGAACATTTAAACCTGAAATGGATGGGTTATTTTGTGAACGAATTTTTGGACCTAGTAAAAGTTTAGAGTGTGCTTGTGGAAAATATAAACGTGTTAGATATGAAGGACTAATTTGCGAACGTTGTGGGGTAGAGTTAACAGAATCGCGTGTTCGACGTCATCGAATGGGATATATCAATTTAATATATCCTGTTACACATGTTTGGTATATCAATAGTCGTCCAAATTTTATGGCTTTATTGTTAGAAGTCGAAGAATACGAAAAAAAATTGGACACGACTTATACTTTAAATTCCGAAAAATGTAAAAAATGTGAAGGATTAAAATTAACAACTTCAACAATTGTTGATCTATGGGATGAACGTATTAAACGTATTAAATTAGCATCGTTAGCTTATTTTATAGCAGAAGACGAGATTTCGTTTTATGGACTGCATTGGGATTTACAACAATATAGACGAAGTCGTGAATTAGGTTATAGTGGATATCCTTTAAAACCATATCCAAAACCTCAAAATCGAAGATACAATACCCCAAAATATTTATTACGTGCAACACCCAACTTTTTAATCGGTGCTCCACTTATTAAACGTGAATTAGAAAAATTGGATTTAAAATCTGAAATTTTTCGTATGAGATCATTCATTTTAGTTTGTACAAAAGTTTTAAATAGAGAAAAACCTATCTATGATGAATCAAGATGGTTCAGAAAGTGGGAACAACAAAGGATTTATAAAATTCGTGAACAAGCTATTAAAAGAATTCGTATTTTAGAAAATTTAGTTGGAACAGGTTCTAATCCTGCTTGGATGATTTTAACTATTTTACCCGTTATTCCACCGGCATTAAGACCAATGATTCAACTAGAAGGAGGACGATTTGCAACTTCTGATTTGAATGAATTATATCGTCGAATTATAACAAGAAATAATCGATTGTTAAGATTGTTAGAAATTGATGCACCACAATTAATTATTAGAAATGAGAAAAGATTATTACAAGAAGCAGTTGACACTCTGATTGATAATGGTAAAAGAGGAAAAATTGCATTAAGTGCTAATAATCGACCTTTAAAATCTTTGTCTGACATCATTAAAGGTAAACATGGTCGTTTTCGACAAAATTTATTAGGAAAACGAGTTGATTATTCGGGACGTTCTGTAATTGTAGTGGGTCCAAGTTTAAAGTTAAATCAATGTGGATTACCCTATGAAATGGCTATTGAATTATTCCAACCTTTTATTATTCGAGAATTGATTAATCAAGGTTTGGCTAGCAATATGAAAATTGCCAAAAATTTAATTCAACAAAATGAATCGATAATTGATCCCGTTCTTGAAAAAGTTATAAAAAATCATCCAATTTTCTTAAATCGTGCTCCTACTCTACACCGATTAGGTATTCAAGCATTTGAACCCATTTTAGTACAAGGTAGAGCCATAAAATTACATCCACTTGTATGTTCTGCATTTAATGCTGATTTTGATGGAGATCAAATGGCTGTTCATATCCCATTGTCACTAGAAGCTCAAGCTGAATGTTATATGCTAATGTTAGCACCTTATAATTTCTTATCTCCAGCTAACGGAGATCCAATCATTATGCCAAGTCAAGATATGGTATTAGGTTGTTATTATTTAACATTAAGTAATATTAAAGGATTACAAGGAGCAAATCATTATTTTAGTAACTTAGATGATGTTATTCTAGCTTATAACCAAAATAAAATTGAACTTCATAGTTCAATTTGGATTCGAGTCCCAGAAAAGAGACCAGTATTAACAAATTTAATAAAAACTATAGAATTACCAGATAAAACTATCTTGGAATATTATGAAAATGAACAAATACGTAAAACAAATACAGGAGAAATTATTGTTCAATATTTACAAATGACAACAGGTCGCGCCATTCTAAATTATATAATTAAAAAAACTTTGAATTTTTTATAAACAAAACTTAAAAGTTAAAAACAAAATATATTCTATGCAAGATTATACTTATCAAAATACTTTAATTGGTAAAAAACAATTACGCCAATTACTGGCCTGGAGTTTTACTAATTATGATTCAATGCAAGCTTGTGCTTTAGCAGATGAATTAAAATATTTGGGATTTAGATATGCAACTCACGCAGGCATTTCAATTAGTATTGAAGATTTAAGAGTTCCTTTTGTAAAAAGTTTAATGCTAGAAAAAGCAAACCAAGAAATTTTGAATTCTGAAAAAATCTATTTAAAGGGAAAAATTACTGAAGTAGAGAGATTTCAAAAAATTATTGATACTTGGAGTTTAACAAGTGAATCGTTAAAAGAACAAGTAATTTATTACTTTAAGAATTACGATCCGTTAAATTCTGTATATATTATGGCTTTTTCCGGAGCTCGTGGGAATTTATCTCAAGTTCGTCAATTAGTAGGTATGCGAGGATTAATGTCTGATCCAAGTGGTGAGATTATGAATTTACCTATTAAAAAAAACTTTCGCGAAGGTTTAACGATAACTGATTATTTAATGTCAGGTTATGGAGCAAGGAAAGGTATTGTTGATACGGCTTTAAAAACAGCAAATTCAGGATATTTAACGCGTAGATTAATCGATGTTGGTCAAGATATCTTAATTCGTGAAAAAGATTGTTTAACTAAACAATCTTTTTTATTAACAATCAAAAATCAAAAAGATTTACAATTAATTCATGACAAAATCTTAGGTCGTGTTTTATCTAAACCTATTTACGATTCAAAAACAAAGGAACTACTTGCTGCTTCAAATACTCAAATAACTCCTAAATTGTTAGAGATTTGTAAAGAAAAAAATATTCAAGACTTTTATATCCGATCACCTTTAACTTGTAATTTATACAGAGCAATTTGTCAAAAATGTTACGGTTGGGATTTAGCTAGTGAAAATATTGTTGATATTGGTGAAGCTATAGGTATTTTGGCAGGTCAATCTATTGGAGAACCTGGAACGCAATTAACTATGCGAACATTTCATACAGGTGGTATTTTTACTTCTGATGCACGTCAACAAATTATTAGTTCTACAAACGGTATAATTCGGTTTTATAAAATGTTAAAAACTGTTCTATTAAGAACAACTCGAGGAGAAGATGTTTTAATTACAAAAAATTCCGGTTCACTGATTTTAATTCCCACGAACAAAAAAGAAGGACTTCAAAAGATTGAAGTTTTAAAAAATACCATTTTATTTCCAAAGAATAATCAATATATTCCAAAAAATTCTGTAATTGGAGAATTATTAAATACTAATAGACAAATTAAAACTGAAATTAAACCCATTTTAAGTGATACTTGTGGAGAAATTTTTATTCCTCGTTTAAAAAAGAAAGTTCATTTAGTGAATAATAATAGATTAATTTGGATTCTATCGGGTCAACTTTATAATAGTCCAACCAATTCGTTCCTAAATTTCTATCCGGATTATAAATTAAATTGTTACAGTTATATTTTTAGAACAAAAATTATAAGTCATTATAAAGGTTTCACAACATTTCTGAATAATCAAAAAGATTTATATCAAAGATTACTAAAAATCTCAAAAATCAAATATTCTTTACAAAATTCAGTTCTAAAAAAATTAAATAAAACTACCTATCAAAATAATTACTTATTAGAATTTAAAAATCAAAACTATTTGGTTAAGTTACAAAAAATAAATTCTAAAGTTTATCTTCAATTATCTCGTAACAATAGCGTAGGAACTTTAATTACAAACGCTTTTAGAACTTTAACTGGTGGGATTATTTATTATGATTTTCCAAGTTTATTAAAATCGAATACTAAAAATAAAACAATCTCGTATTTAAATCGTAATACTCCATCGTCAAGATATAAATCAATGGTTTCTTATCGAACAATTATTTGGCTTGGAGAAGAAAGTCATGAAGTCGATTGTGAGTCAAGTGTTTTATTCGTAGAACATGGTGATTTCATATCTGAAAAATTTGAACTTATACCAGGTCTTTTTTCAAAAACTTCTGGAATTGTTTCAATTCGTCAAAAAAATAATATTGTCCAAACCATTTCAATTAAATCAGGATTAGTTTATGAAGGTAAAAAATTCAAAAATAAAGCAAAAAAAATTTATTACCCTGGAGAATTACTATTTCCTAATGTTCCAATCAAATATTTATCATTTTGCGAACAAAAAGCAGGTAAAAATATTGATCAGCTAATTGTTCGTCCTATTCAAATTTATGAATTTTCACATTCAAATATTAATTATCAAAAAACTAATAAAGAAAATATATTTGAGTATAAAACTATATGTTCTTATAAACCTAATCAAACGATAAAAGGAGCACAAACTTTAAATTTAATTTCAAGTTTTATAGATTTGAAATCTGAATCTTTTTTAAATAAGAATATTGACATTGAATTAGTATCTAATAAAAAAACAAATTCTATTGATGTTCAAATTGATGAAAAAGTTTCTTTAAATAATTACTTAGTTCCTCAATTAAGATATAAAAATATTCAATCTTCCTTTTTAGTTCAACCAAATCAATTTGTTGATCAATATTCAGTTTTAGGTTATCTGGAAGCAATTACTCCTCAATCATTAGAAATTGTTAAATTTAAAGCTAAATTAAAAGATATAAAACAAATTTTATTAATTTCAAACAAAGATTGTGTAACTGTAAAGAAAGAACAATTTCCAAATAAAAAAATCAATGATTTTATTATAAATCCTGTAGATGGAAATATCAAAGGGCGAATTATTATTGATAATAATAACTTATTCACTTTGCAAACAGGACGACCTTATTTCTTCCCAAATTGTAAAAATGATAATTCTATTAATCAAACGAAATTACAATATAAAACTATTTCAGAAGAGCGTTTTACGAATAAAATTCAAACAAATCGATCAGTAAGTCTAAATTATCGTAATTTAATGAAGTTTTCAGTTGTACAAAAATATAATTCTGAAAAATTTTTAAAAGATTCAATTTCGATAAAAGCAGAATTTTCAAAGATTTTTTTCAAAAAAAATGGCAAACTATATAGTTCATTAATGCCTCAATTTTTTAAAAAATTTGCAATTGATAGTTCTTTAAAAAATCAAAAATATAAAGAATTATTAAGACCTGATACTGAAAATTTATCTACTTTTGGAAAAGCTAACAAGACTTTATTGTTACAGAGTTCAACATTGCCAAAAAATCAGTATAAATCTTTAACTAAATCTGATTATAAATTAGTTTTAGTAAAATTTATGGAACACCCATTTATAAATTCTTCAAAATCTGTTGGATTATATTCAATAACCGAAGATTATTTTGAACAAGAATTAAATAATGTTTTTTGTAAAAATAGTGAGTTTATTGAAACAGGTGAAACAATTGGATTATTAAATCTTGAAAAAGAAATTACTGGAGATATTGTTCAAGGTTTACCTAGAATTGAAGAAATTTTAGAAGCTCGGAAAAAGAACTTAATTATTAAAAAACTTCCGACTAGTCAAAAAAAAGGATTATTAGTTCAAAAGACCTCATTAGATCAAAACTTTGAATTTAGAAAATTAGGAACAACTATTAAAGAAAGCGATAAAGTGAATCCTCATAAATTATTGAAAGTTTATTTTAACTACTATGGATTCATTAAATTTTTTACATGCGATCGAACAAAAAAAGTTCATTATAATCGTTTAATTCAAAATTATGAAGGCAGTTATAAAACTTTTAAAAAGGTTCAATTATTTATTTTAAATTCAGTTCAATCTGTTTATCAATCACAAGGTGTTACCATTAATGATAAACATTTAGAAGTTATTATTAAACAAATGACAACAAAAGTTTTGATTACCTTTGAAGGTAGTACACCTCTATTAAGACGCGAAGTTATAGATCTATATCATATTCAATATATAAATCAAGTTATAGAATCACAATCAAAACAACCTGCTTATTATGTACCACTTTTATTAGGAATTACTAAAGCAGCTTTAAACAATCCAAGTTTTATCTCCGCAGCGAGTTTCCAAGAAACAACTCGAGTTTTAACAAAAGCTGCAATTGAAGGACGTATTGATTGGTTACGAGGGTTAAAAGAAAATATTATTATTGGACATTTAATTCCAGCTGGAACAGGTTCACAAAATTATCGAAATTGTTTTAAACAAAAAAATAATTTATCATTCAACTTAGAATCCCAAACTTCGAATATTTTCTAAAAACCTGGACAAGTTTTTTAATGTCTGCTAGGATTCCAATAGTAAATTTATATATTTAATTAAGTAGCTTAAAATTTTATGTCTGATATAACTTTATCTCAATTATTAGAAGCCGGGGTTCATTTTGGTCACAAAGCTTATCGTTGGAATCCAAAAATGTTCCCATATATCTATAGTGAAGTTAATAATATTCATATTCTAGATTTAGTACAATCTGCAACTTTATTAAAAGAAGCAAATTCGTATTTAGAAGAAGCAGCACGTGATGGCAAAACATTTTTATTTATTGGAACAAAACGTCAAGCTAGTACTCTTATAGCTCAAGAAGCTAAACGTTGTGATTCGTTTTATGTAAATCACAGATGGTTAGGCGGTATGCTTACTAATTGGACTACATTAAAAGAACGAATTACACATTTAAAAGATCTTGAACAACAGGAAGCTGATAATACATTTGATTTATTAACGAAAAAAGAAGCAACTTTACGTAGAAAAGAATTAAAAAAATTACGTCAGCATTTAGATGGTGTTAAAACAATGGGTAATTTACCTGATATTGCGATTGTAATTGATCAAAAACGTGAGATGACAGCAATTCGTGAATGTAGAAAATTAGGGATTCCCGTTGTTTCAATCTTAGATACAAATTGTGATCCTGATTTAGTAGATGTGCCAATTCCAGGTAATGATGATGCGGTAAGATCAATTAAGTTAATTTTAAAATCATTAACAGATAGTATTATTGCAGGAAAAGCTTAATTCATTCAATATAAATTTTACCAAATTGCAATAAATTTGGTAAAATTTATATTTAGAATTCTCACTCTATAGAGCTATAGAAGAATACTAAAGTAAAAATTTATGCTCCTGATTCTTAGGTTACTGTTATTCTAATGTATATTTTTTTTTAGATTTTTTTTGATAAATTCTTCTTTTTTTTTCGAAAGATTGTTCAGAAATAAGTTCTACTGTTGATTAAAAAAAAAAGCTACCAATTTCAAAAAATTAAAAGAAGGACAAAAATATGAAATATTATTACCCAAATTTACTAGCGAATCAGAACATAACAAGCACTTGAAAATAAAATCGAATAATTAATAATAACAATTTATTGATCTAAATATATCCTGAGAGGCCTTTTATTTTAGATTTAAAGGGCCTTTCTCTACTAAGTAGAATAATTCTTCAATGAAATCCTGACTTTAAAATGGGTGTACTTTTTGATGAAGGTGAAAGATAAAAAAATTCAGTTGGAAAGATGATGAAATATGCTCTAGAATGAAAATAAATCATCTTATCAACCATAAGGTTATAAGATGAAGTCAAAACTATTTTTTACAGCCAAATAAACCACCTTCCATTTCTTTGCATTTATTTCGTAGAGTTCTCGAAAATTTAGAAGTAGCGGTACATCCTGCAAAAGCTGCGCCAGTAACATTGGTTTTGGGTAAAAATGCAATTCCAGCGGCTGCTATATCACAACAAGATGCAATGCAATCTAGCGTTAAGCATTTATAATCACTACAGGCGTAATCCTCTAATGCATGTGCTACATCCAAAGCAGCGGATCGAGCACTATAGGCAGAACCTGCAGTGGTTGTACCAATGTCAATACATTGACCTATTTTTTGCATAAGATCACTTGAATTCCCTGCGACCCAACTTACTTTGTCAAAAGCTTTCAATTTTGTTTTATTTAAACGATCTCTAAGTCTAAGTCTAAATCTACCCATTGTTTCTTTGTTATAATAAAATTTTACTATATAATCAT